>Ga0172373_10000356_pt1 | contig 74736 bp, 70 predicted proteins | sample Lak10m_2_FD_114546 | JGI IMG/M metagenome (GOLD analysis project Ga0172373, IMG submission 114546) | Freshwater microbial communities from Kabuno Bay, South-Kivu, Congo - kab_092012_10m | ecosystem: Environmental > Aquatic > Freshwater > Lake | place: Democratic Republic of the Congo...
AATACTTTCGTAATCGCCGCTGTCAAGCTCGTCTTCCCGTGGTCAACGTGCCCAATCGTCCCTATGTTACAGTGCGGCTTGTTCCTCTCAAACTTCGCTTTCGACATCCTAAAGTCCCCTTAACTCTATAAAAAAATTGGAGCGGGTGAAGGGAATCGAACCCTCATAGCCAGCTTGGAAGGCTGGAGCTTTACCACTAAGCTACACCCGCGATTAATCGTGGTGGGAGGAGCAGGATTCGAACCTGCGTAGACATACGTCGGCAGATTTACAGTCTGCTGCCATTGACCGCTCGGCCATCCTCCCAGTTATCCCTCTGATGTACTTGATTTCATCAGAGGCGTCAACTAGTTTTGCGCAATCACGCCCCTATTTAAAGACAGATATCAATCCCATTGTTTTCTTCAAACGCGTTTCCTAGCTCTTCCAAGCATGATATACTTAGGAACACACTTTTCCTCACAAGGCTTCCCATGGGCTACATTTGTTTTTTTAATAGTTGGATTGTTTTTACTTTTCTTTTTTGTAATCCCATAAGTATGGCCGCTGAAAATCCTCCTTCGCCTCAAAACACGCAAAAAATCAACAAAAGTAGCATCTTAAAATCTTGGGATAGCTGGATTGTTAAACGCATGGAAAATGCTACAACCCCTGATTACCCCTATCAAACACACTGCATCAGCATTTATTTTTCCGGTGAAAAAATCCACGAATTCCCCCAACTTGTGAATCACTCGACGGAAGTTTTTTTCTTTGGACAAGGAGAAAATGATAATCACCTTGATACACGCGACACTTACTATATGGCGCTCCACACATTTGGCGCGAACACAGGAACCGTCGAGATTTTTGAATTCACAACATCCCCTTCCCCCCAAGTAGCCCCAATTGCATCAACCCCCGTCAGCGCTGGTGCTGAATGGCGAAAGCCTAAAGGCAGAGATAGCTTTGTTCTCAACACACAGGATGATAATTTCTTAGACCTCGCCAGAGCCCACGTCGATAGTGCCCGACCACGAGTCATTTTAAAACTCGAAGACAGTCGTTTTATTCCAGATGCTGACCTTATGCGCACGCCCGCACCTTCTCAAAAAACCATTGAGGAAAAAGTAGATCAATATAAACTTCTCCAAGAAAATGAAAATTTTCCCAAAAACCCGCAGTACTACCCCCGCCTCCTCATTGATCCTATATTAGATTTTCTTTACGCAGGTCAATCCGATGCAGCCGAAGCATTTATTTCAAAAGCATTGGAAGGAAATATTTTTCTTCAAAAAAGGCTGAGAAAAGATATCAACAAAAGCCTCTCAAAAAACCCCATTTGGCAAGAGCTTGAACGACAAGGATTTAAGTGTCTTGATTAAAGATTTCTTGCCCCAATTATAAGAGACGCTTATATCTAGAATATCCTCTATCTGAAATACATTAAAAATCCATGGCAGGCTTACAACCTTATTATATCTACGGCCTTCACGCGGTAAGTTTTGCCATTCGCAATAATCACCGCAGAATTCAGAAGGTTCTCTTTACAAAAGAAGCAGCTTCTCAAAAACTGGATCTTCCTAAAAACATTAAAGTAGAGCCCATTGAAAAAGCACAACTTCAAAAACTAACAGGCCATGATGCTGTGCACCAAGGAATTGCAGCCCTTGTACACCCCCTTGATCCCTGGAGTTTGGAAGATCTTACACGTATCTCCTCCCCCAACCAGCTTGTCATGATCCTCGATCAAGTAACGGATCCCCATAATGTCGGCGCTATTTTGCGCACTTGTGCCGTTTTCGGTGTGACAGCCATGATCTTAACAGATCGTCACGCCCCCGGGGAGTCTGGCCCCCTTGCAAAAACAGCATGCGGCGCACTGGAGCTTGTCCCAATGATTCGCATCACAAACCTTGCCCAAGCTCTTACCCAATTGAAAGACATGGGGTTTTGGACCGTTGGACTCGCTGAAAGTGGTGAGCAACCCCTCTCCCAAATCAATTGGAAAGGGAAAATGGCCGTGATTATGGGCGCTGAAGGAGATGGCATGCGCACCCTTACCAAAAAACACTGTGATTTCTTGGCAAGACTGGAGACCTCCAAAACATTCTCCACACTGAATGTGTCAAACGCAGCAGCCATCGCTCTTCACGAAGCTTTTAAGGGGCAACAGTAAGTAATCAACTCCCCTTACCCACCATGGGTGAATTTTTCATTTTCCTTTACACAAAATTAAAACATTTTTGATAGGGTGTAATAAAGAAGATGAAATAAATGTACACTCCGTGGCTTCCTCGCCTGATCAGACCTATCTTCACACGAGTGAATCTGTTTCCGCTGGCCATCCGGATAAGGTTTGCGATCAAATCTCCGACGCTATTTTAGATGCGTGTCTGACACAGAATCCTTATGCTCACTGCGCCATTGAAACCATGGCAACAACCAATCGTGTTATTGTTGCCGGGGAATTGAGGGGGGCTTCGTTAAGTTCAGAACAGCTTGATTTTTTGGTGCGCAAAATCGTTAAGCAAATTGGGTACGATCAAGCGGGATTTAGCTATCGCAATCTTGAAATCGATAATTACCTCCATGAACAGTCCGAAGACATTGCCCGTGCCGTTGGTGAGGCCACAGCCCATGATGAAGGTGCTGGAGATCAGGGCCTTATGTTTGGGTATGCATGTGATGAGACAGAAGCTTTTATGCCGGCTCCTATTTACTATTCCCACCTGATTTTAAGAAATCTTAATCATGCTCGCCTTACAAAATATAAGGATTTCCTTGGGCCCGATGCCAAAAGCCAAGTTACCGTTGAGTATGACGGACGTTCCCCCTTTAGAACAAAGGCCGTTGTTTTATCCACGCAACATAGTAGCGATGTAACCAGTGATGAATTGTTTGAAATGGTTTTTCCCATCATCGAAGATTCCTTGCCGGAACAGTGGGTTGATCAACTGGATGAAGTGTATATCAATCCCAGCGGACGTTTTGTCATCGGCGGGCCCGATGGCGATACAGGGCTTACGGGGCGCAAAATTATCGTCGATACATATGGCGGTGCAGCCCCCCATGGTGGCGGTGCATTTTCTGGAAAAGACCCTACAAAAGTAGATCGCTCGGGCGCTTACATGATGCGTTACCTTGCTAAAAACATCGTTGCTTCTGGCGCATGCGAACGCTGCACCATTCAGGTAAGCTATGTGATTGGAAAGTCTGATCCTCTCTCCTTGTACATTAACACTCACAACACAGGGAAAGTTCCCTCAGACGCCCTTCACAAGGCTGTGTTAGATCATTTTGACCTGCGCCCAAAAGGAATTCGACAATTTCTTGGGCTCAACAAACCGATTTACCAACGCACAGCAAGTTATGGTCATTTCGGCCGCGAACCTGATGCCGATGGTGGTTTTTCATGGGAAGAATTAAACTCCGTCGAGCTTTTTCAAAATCTTCTGTAAACAAATACTAAGCTGCATCTTTGAAAGAAAAATCAAGGAAATCCGTGCCTTCAAATGCTTTGGAATGCGTTGCCAAAATATACGCCCCCCCTTTTTCGAGGTGTGCTTTTAGATATTGCTTTAAACGTTCACAATAATGACCATCTAACCCCTGATCCGGTTCATCTAATAACCACAACACAGCGTTACTTAAAAAAAGTCGTGCTAAAGACACCCGACGCTTTTGCCCCGTGGAAAGATTTTGAACATATCGATGTTGAAATGGCATCAGATCAAAATACTCAAGGGATTTTTCCAAATTATTTTTTTCATTATTTTGAGACGTTTTCTCCAAAAGATTTTGAAAAAACACTAGATTTTCTTTTACTGTCAAATTTGGATAAAGGCCAAGTTCCGATGGCAGAAAAAGCGTTTTTCCAAAAACATGAACCTGAGACGATGGGATTAAACCCGCCAAATAACATAATAATGTCGTTTTCCCAGATCCGTTAGGTCCCTTAAGAACAACCCCCTGACCAGCATGGATAGAAAATGAAATATCCTGGCACAGCACACGCTCCCCACGCTGAAGACAAAGATTTTTCACAGAAAGAATCATGGTTTTGTTATACTGCTCAAAAATTATAACAATCCTACCCCGCCCGTGAGTATTTTAAAAGCCGTTGCAACCGTTGGTAGTTACACAGGACTATCCCGTATTTTTGGTCTTGCCCGGGAAGTTCTCATGTCACATTTTCTGGGGGCCGGATTAATTGCCGATGCCTTCGTTGTTGCGTTTAAATTTCCAAATTTCTTCCGCCGTTTTTTTGCTGAGGGTGCTTTTAACGCAGCGTTTGTTCCTATTTTCGCAGGAGAACTTGCTGAACATGGACGGGAGCATGCTAAAAAAATTGCCAATGACGTTTTTTCCGCCATGGCTTTTTTCCTCACGATTTTCTGTGCCATTGTTGTACTTGCAACCCCCTATATCATTCATATTTTAGCTCCAGGATTTGCTACAACCCCCGAGCGTTTTGAACTTGCTGTTAATTTCATACGCATCACTTTCCCCTACATTTTATTTATTTCCCTCACAGCCCTTTTAGGGGGGGTCCTGAATTCCCTTGATAAATTTGCATCCGCTGCAGCAGCCCCCATCCTTTTAAATATCGTGATGATCGCAGCCCTTCTCATTTCTGGATATTATGATTTAAATCCCGGATATAGCCTGTGCGTGGCTGTCTTTATTGCAGGAATTCTACAGTTTGGAAGCCTCTATTATGCGGCTGCGAAACAACGCTTTGCCCTTGTCCTTCATTACCCTCGCCCCACCCCTGTGGTGCGAAAAATATTGCGACTTATGGGGCCCGGGACTTTTGGTGCCAGTGTCATGCAAGTCAACATCTTTATTGATCTCATCCTTGCATCTTTTTTACCCACAGGCGCTCTTTCCTATCTTTATTACGCAGATCGCCTTAATCAGCTTCCCCTTTCAATTTTTGGGGTTGCCATTAGCACAGCCCTCCTCCCTCTTCTTGCAAAGCAGATTCGCACGGGCGAAAAGGATCTCGCAAAAAAAACGATTACTCAGTCCATCGAAGCAGCTATGATCCTTACAATCCCCTCCACCGTGGGGCTCGCGGTCATGGCGTATCCATTGATTGATTTGATTTATGGGCACGGCAAATTTGATGCCCACGCTATCGCTCAAACAGCGCCAACCCTTACAGCCTTTGCCATTGGCCTACCTTCTTATGTCATCGGGAAAGTCCTCGCCACATGCTTTTTTGCACGTCAAGATACAATGACCCCGGTGAAAATTGCCCTTGTTGCTGTTGTGATTAACCTTGCTTTTAATCTTATCCTTATTAGGCCTTTGGAGCACATTGGTCTTGCTCTTTCTACAGCCATTTCCGCATGGTTTAATACCGGTATTCTTGCCTATGTCATGCACAAAAAAGGATGGTATAACCCGTGGCGAAAGGATTTGCTTGTCTTCTTTTTAAAGGTATGCCTGGCCTCCACCATCATGGCAGGGCTTCTTTTCATTATTGATTTTACCGTAGGAAAACCAACATCAACATTGGAAGAGATTATCGATGTCCTTATTCGCATCACATCCGCCGTTGGAACTTTCCTTATCGCAGCGCATTTCCTTGGAATCAGCAAATTCCTTTACGTTCTCTTTAAAAAGAAAGCAAAAAAATCATGACAGAAAAAACATTGCGCCGCATCCTTTCTGGCATCCGCCCCACAGGAACGATTCATCTTGGAAACTATCTCGGTGCTGTAAAGCAGTGGGTGGATGGCTTGGATACTGCGGATGAAAACCTCATCTGCATCGTGGATTTACACGCCCTTGATACGATCCAAGAAGGTGCAAAACTCCAACACAACAGCGAACTCATGGCCGCAACCCTTCTCGCATGTGGTTTGGATCCGCAAAAATCCCATTTGTTTAAGCAAAGTGCCGTACCTGCCCACACGCAACTATGCTGGATTCTTTCGTCCATCACCCCCCTTGGATGGTTAAATCGCATGACACAGTTCAAGGAAAAAGCCGGCAAAAATCTCGACACCGTGTGCCTTGGCCTTTACGCCTATCCCGTCCTCCAAGCAGCCGATATTTTGATCTACAAGGCAACCCATGTCCCCGTCGGAGAAGATCAAAAACAACACATCGAGCTTTCCCGGGATATCGCCCAAATGTTTAACAGGCGTTTTGAAAAGGAATATTTTAATCTCCCTGAGCCCGTGATTCAGGGCCCTGCCACACGTATCATGAGCCTACGCGATGGCACATCCAAAATGAGTAAATCCGACCTCTCTGATTATTCTCGCATCCACCTTACCGATGATGCTGATACCATTGCAAAAAAAATTAAAAAGGCAAAAACAGATCCAGAAATGATTGCAGGTTCTATAAAAGAAATGGCCCAACGCCCTGAAGCCATAAACCTTATCAACATGCTTGCAGCCCTTACGGAACAAAAACCCGATGATGTGTGCACCCAGTTTACAGGGCAAAATTTCTCAGCTCTCAAAGATGCGCTCATCACAGCATGTCATGAGATCATTCTTCCCATTGGCAATCGCATCCAGGAGCTAATGCAAGATAAAAAAGCAATCTCAACGGTCCTTCAAAATGGTGCAAATTATGCAAATACCCTTGCACAAAAACACCTCAAAGAAATTTACGAGATCGTCGGGATATAAAAAGAATAAAAACTTTACCCACCTCAGGGCTTGCAATTTTCAATGACTCTGACTACATTACAGAAGACTTCCCTTAGGAAGCATGTCCCCTTCGTCTAGAGGCCTAGGACACCGCCCTCTCACGGCGGCAACACGGGTTCGAATCCCGTAGGGGACGCCAAAATTCCTGATTTCATAAAACCTTATTTTTCCGTAAGCACCGTAATTCCATCCCAGTTGCCTTGGGGAGGATTTTCAGAGAACTCTTCACAGCGTTTAATATACAGCTCAATCATACGGTGATCACCATACTTTTCTTTTAACAACTGAAACTCGACGAGCGCTTCCTCCCACCGCCGATTACTATACAAATCATAACACCGAGAAAATTCTTCACAAAAAGCCGCTCTTCTTTGAGAGGGCAATAAAGTCGGATCTCCATCGCGAATACCAACAAGCTCAAAAATTTTGACCCCCTCCATTCGCCCCTTCACAGAAACAATATCAATTGGACAAAAATCCCCCTTATCCCGTACTTCTTGGACAATATCTTGGCTCACCATAATGTGCGTTCCATAAATCTTGTTTGTTCCCTCGAGGCGAGACGCAAGATTAACGGTATCTCCTAGAGCCGTATAATTAATACGATCACTCGACCCCATATTCCCCACAATCACATTTCCTATATGAATTCCGCAACGAGTTATTAATACAGGTTTACCCTCTGCAGACCATTGCTCATTAAGGATCGCGAGCCTTTTTTGGATTTCGACAGCTGCTTTACACGCATGAAGAGCTTGGTCCTTATCTTTGACGGGCGCCCCCCAAAAAGCCATGATCCCATCACCAATGTATTTATCAATAACCCCCTTATGTTTAAAAATAATCGTGCTTAGTTCTTCAAAATACTCTGAAAGGTGAAGGGTCAATTTATCCGGCGGATAGTTTTCACTCAAGGTCGTAAAATCCGCAATATCCGTGAATAAAAATGTTGTGCGGCATTCCTTCCCCCCAATTTTTATTTCATGACTGTGCTTTAGTAATTTTCCAACCAGCACCTTGGGGATAAATTTGGAAAAGGCACGCATACTATAGCGCATCGAGATAATCGCATCACTCAAAAGACCAATTTCATAGACGATACTTTTTGTTTTCTCCTCACCTGTTAAATCAAAGCTTTTTATTTTCATGGCTTCTTCTGCTAAAAAGACAATAGGTTTGGCGATCCTCCTTGACAAAAAAACCATACCAACAATGGATAGACTGAGTAAAAGCAAGGAGATCAAAATTGTTTTTGACTGGATTTGGCTGATGGGCCCTAAAAACTCCTCTGTAGGAACAACCATCCCAAGAACCCACATCTTTTCAAAAGCATCTGTTTCGATCCTCTTTTGCTCTTGATAGCTAATAATCCGGGGAAAATTAGCAAAAGAAGCAATATAAGATTTTCCATGAACATCAAAAAAGAATTCTTTTTCTGAATGGGACTTATATTGACGATACGCCTCCTGTAAAGGTTCATCCTCAATCTCTTTTAAAACAGGGATATGGGTCCTTTCCGCAAAATTCTCTTTAATAGCTTCTTCCATATTTGAGTGAGCAATGATTTCATCACGCTTATTAATGACAAATAAAACGCTTTTATCGCCAATTTTTGATTGCTTTAAAAAAAGAGAAAGCTCTTGCAAAGCAATATCAAACGCAAACACCCCCACAAACTCGTTCGTCATGTCATTCATGACAATATTTGATACGGTAATCCCGGTTTTCTGTGTATCCCCCAGAATGTGAATCTTGCTCCAAGACAACGTTTTCTTGTATTCAGCTTCTTTATACCATCCCTCTTCACGGGGATCATAACTCTGGTTGCTCACCCATTCACGCCCCACAACGGTCCGCATCTCATTCTCATAGCGCCATTCTTCTTTTAATTCATTTCCTTCTTTTGCAATAAATCGCACAATAAATTTTGTGTCATAGGGAATGCGTTTTGTTCGATCCGATTGATAAAATTGTTCCTCCGACGGGCGGGTTATTTGGAGAAATTTACCTGATTTTGTTCCCGTTGACACATGGGTTACAAAGGATGAATTTTGCAACATAGACCTCATAGTTCCCAAAAGAACCAAGTTATCGGGATGCACCTCTTCCTCAGTATTATAGGATTGGGCTCCAAGATTTGAGAATATCTGTGCCCTTGAAAGGTTATAATGCATTTTAGAAAGCACACCTTCTCGTGTGCGCTCTAAAAAATCTTCGCTCAAGCTAATAACTGCCCGAGAACTCTCATTATAGCTATAGGTAATAATCGTTAAAAACGTTACTAAGAATAAAAAAAGGAAGGTCAACACAATATGTGTTTTCAAGTTATAAAATTTTTTTATTCTTTCCCGTGATAAAAATTGCATCTCCCTACCCATTGCCCCCCTTTTGTTGCAGCAAGGGACACTTCAACCCTATCTTAAAACTCTTAAAATTACGTAAAAGGCAAGGACTTGCACTTTTAAAGGAGGGAGATATCCGAAGGAAAAGTAAGGCACGATGTGAGTCTTATGCGCCCACTGTCACATCTTCTATAATAAAACTCACTGTTTGACGATTCATATATATATCGAGCTTCAAAGCACCCGCCACATAAATAGTCTTTGGACACGTTAATAAAAACTCTCCACACGGGCCTGAGAGCCCCCGAAACATAACAGCCTTTAGTGTCAATCCTTGGGCATCTTTTAAAATAAGTCGCAAATGATCTTCTCCAAATACGACAGCAGACATAACATCTACTGGCCCCAAAGCAAATTTAGGGGACGGATTTCCCTGGCCAAAGGGTTCCAACGTTGCAATGGAAGAAGCGAGCGCCTCTGTCACACCACCAAGGGCGAGGTGTCCATCTAAATTTAAGGAAGGGACAAACGATGCAACGTCCTTGTCACACAACTCACAAATAAAATCGTAAAATGCATCAAATTTAGCACGAGCTACTGAAAACCCTGCCGCCATGGCGTGACCACCCCCTTGAATAAGATGTCCTGCTGCTACAGCCTTATGCATCACATCACCAAGAGATACCCCTGGAATAGAGCGCCCCGATCCCTTTCCGTCGTCTCCTAACATGTAAGAGACCACAAGAGAGGGTTTGTGAAAACGCTCCTTAAGGCGACTTGCAACAATTCCAATAACACCAGGATGCCACTCATTCGATGAAACCAAAAGTATGGGACGCTTGTGGAGCCCATTCTCTTCAATAAAAGCACTCGCATCTTCGATAATATTTTTTTCAAGAGCCTGTCGTTCTAGGTTCAATTGATGAAGACGTGAAGCATACTCCTTAACCTTAAACCGATTTTCAGTTGTAAGGAGTTTGCTTCCCAACCATGATTCTCCCACACGACCGCCGGCATTCACACGGGGGCCCACAACAAAACCAAGATGGTACGCCGTTGGATGGGTTGTAACACCTGCAACATCCATCAAAGCCGCCATCCCAGGATTGGACCGGCTTTTAATGAGTTTCAATCCCTGACTTACAAAAGCACGATTTAATGCTTTTAATGGCATCACGTCACACACGGTTCCAAGGGCCACAAGATCTAGAAGCTGCATAAGATCAGGCTCATCTTTTCCTTCAAAAAATCCTGATTCTCGGAGTTTTTTTTGCAGCGCCACCACAAAAAGAAAACTCACACCCGCAGCACAAAGCTCGGCTAAATAATTATGGCTTAATGTTTCATCCACACGGTTGGGATTCACAATCGCACTCGCTTTTGGAAGTTTTGTGTCGCTTAAATGGTGATCAAGAACGACAACTTTTAACCCCAGATCCGCCGCTGCTTGCAGTGGCTCAAAGGCAAGGGTCCCACAATCAACCATCAGCAACAACGAAACCCCTTCAGAAGATAGGGATTCCATGGCTCCTATGTTAGGACCGTACCCTTCTTCCAACCGATCCGGAATATAAAGCCGTGCTTTAATACCAATGGAATATAAATATCGCCGCAGAATTGAGGAAGACGTCGCACCATCGACGTCATAATCCCCAAAAATGGCAATTTTCTCATGTTGCTGAATCGCATTCAACGTTGTTGACACAGCCTTATCCATGTCTTTTAGTGAAAAAGGATCCGGCAAAAACTTTCTGAGTGTCGGCTTCAAGAAATCGGTTGCTGTCTCCTCATCATACCCACGACTCACCAAAATGCGCGCAACAACTTCACTTATTTCCATTTTCTGGGCAAGGGACATTACAGATCGAGGATCTGTTTCCATCATTTGCCAATGTTTGCCACTCAAGGATTTTGAAAAAGAATTGATTTTATTTTCTGTTTTCAATGCCAGGGAAGAAACACTCATGACACCTCTCCTTCCTTTGCGGAGAAGAGAGGAGGCACCCTTGCCAAAACACTTTTTTGAAGTTTTTCAGGGCGATTATTTTTTTTCAAAATACCTTCAGGGGCATCCATATAGGCATGAACAAGCTCCAGAAGTGTAGGAGGATCCGATGGCTCTAAATCACCAAAAACATAGGAATATTTAAATGGTGCTGTAAGGGCAACCGTGCAAGCGCGTTTACATCCACTTAAGCATGCATGGGAGATAACTTGAACGGATTGTGATAAGGGACTCGCTTGAATTACGTTATTGAAATCTTCAAAAAGACGCTCTCCTGCCGTGGGATCAACAATCTCCTCACCTTCACGCCTTTTACAAGTTGTGCAAACATAAATCGTGTACATAAGAAAAAGTAACATACCGGATAAAAAAGTGACACGTTTTTAACGGCCCTTTCACTCCATCCCATGCAAAACTTTATTTCTTAATGCCACTCAAGAGCGCCCTTACGCCACTCGTAAATAAATCCCACGGTAAGAACAGCTAAAAATAACATCATGGATAAAAAACCAAAAAGGCCAATGTTGGGAAGAGCCACCGCCCACGGGAATAAAAACGCCACCTCAAGATCAAAGATAATAAAAAGGATCGCCACAAGGTAAAACCGGGCATCAAAGGCTGCGCGGGCATTTTTTTTAGGCGCATCAAAGGGTTCAAAACCACATTCATAGGGCGAGAGCTTTTCATTATCACCACGGCGTTTCCCGCGCAAAAACCCAAGTATCAGCAAAAAAGCAGACAACCCAAAACCAATGATCAAAAAAACTAAAATAGGATAATACTGCTCAGCTATGGACACGCCAAAACTCCCACTTTCCCAGGCTGTTTGTATGTTTTCTTTCATCCTACCGGAAATTCCTTTTAACAACCACGGGAATTGTTCTGACTTGAGAGATCAACTCCATTAATAAATAGATTAAATAGATGATCATTTCCCCCCAAATAGGCCAAAAAAGCCTTTCACAAAATTATTGGCAACCCCTACGGCGGCTTTTGTCCCCTCAGTTTGAATTTCTTTTTTCAACTCATGCCCCAAGGAATGCTCTTTTTTATCATGGTCTTTTGCAGCTCGAACTTTTTCTTCTTCCAAAGCTTTTTGTTGTTTTTCAAAGCTTGCAAAGGGATCCGTTGTTGTGATGTTAATGGAGCGACGCAGTTTATTCCAAACATCCAGCTCCCTTTGGGGATCTACAACCCATTTTTGAAAAGCCTCATTATTGGCAAGCTCTTGCTCAAATTCATCCATCTCAACCTTTGCTGTATCATCCATAGAAGATTTTATAAGTCGCAAGATCGGCAAAAGAGGCGACTCAGCATCACCTTCATTTTGAATCATTTGCTTTATTTGAGAGGCAACAGCCCTGAATTGCGATTGTTTACCAGATTCTGTCAAACGCATTTGAAGGGCATTTAAATCCCTTAGGAATAATTGAATTCCTTGCTGACGATCTCCCTTTGTATTTTGAGATTCTTCTGCCATTTGAATAAAGAGAATTTTCCATTGATCATTGGACAACGAATTATCACTCCCTTTTAAAAAGCGGATATCTTGATCCGTTGGTTGTTTAATACGAAGGCCATCCTTATATTCCTTTTGCCCTGATGGACTCAGAGAATTAAAGATAATGATACCAATGACAAGCTTTTCATTAGCAGCCGCCATGGGCATTTTTTGAACCATCTGCGTGAGCACTTCAAAGGCTTTGTGTTGCTTTGAAAATCCCTGGCGAAGGAGGTTCGTTTTCACGTTCATCAAGATATTACTATAATATTTGATCGCCTCCTCACGATCCCCAAGACCTTTGTCAGCTCTCAGCGAGGCCGTTACAAGAAGTTGACATGCATAGACAAGCGTCTCACTTAATTCATCAATCTGCTTAATTTCTTCCTCTTGATTTATCTCTGCTTGAATGCGATTGCGCTGATCATAGGGGATCCGAGACCAATCAATATTTTGATATTTTTGCCGGATGGGTCGATCGAGTAATGTTGGCAATTTAGGAGTTGGAATTGATTGGGAAACGCGGGGCTTTGCAACAGATGGCACAGGCGCCGTCTGTGCATTAAGTTCTTGTACTGATTGAGTTTTTTGTGCCCCCACAGCATCTTCTTTAGAGGTAGGCGCCTCTGGAGCCGTCGGCGCAGAAACCACAGGAGAGATCACCAGGGATTCCTTTGCTTGCGTGGGAACAGTTGTCACATCTACTTTCTTTGGTTGTAGGGCTTCAGGCTTTTTCACAGGCACCTGAACAGGTTCCTGGGGCACAGGTTGAGTTACCTTCTTTTTTGGTTTTGGAAGGGGCTCCACCGTCACAGGTTTCATGAGTGGATGGGGTTTTTGAGGGGCTTGGGTTTGAGGAAGAGATGCAACAACTTCTGCTGACGATTTCTCAGGAGTATTAGAAAATACCCCTTGCACACCTGGGGATGAATTCTCTGGCTTCAAAATTGGCTTAGGACTTGTTTCTGGCGCTATGGGCTGAGGAGAAGGTTTAACGGGCAGTGGCGGTGGTGCAAATGCCATAGGCTCGGACATTTTTGAGACGGTTTGAGTGGAAGATATTGGCTTATTCCCTTGCATAACAGGCTTTTGAGCGTTAAATGCATGCTCTTTTTGGAAATCTTCAAACTCCCGAACGTTCCGCTCAAATTCCTCTGAGATTTCTTGGTAATTTTGAGCTTTCTGTGTTGATGAAACAGCAGCGTTCTCAGCCCACAAACCACCAATATTTCCAAGCCCAAGCGCTAGAAAAAAAATGAAAAACATAGCCCCATCCAAAAGCAAAAGCACTTTGCTTTATCATGGCAAAAAATCATTAAGATTTAATTAAGGATCGCGTTGAACTTAACCTAATGCTTAGTTTTCGAAAGAGAAGAAGTCGCTGTATTCGAAGAAGGAGCCGGCGGTGATACAGGGGCTGCATCTTCAAAAATAATCACCTCATCACTTCGCCCAAAATTAAGAACGGCACGCGCACGCTCTTCAAGCATATCAAGATCAAGGCTATCCGGACGCAAAAGATAAACACGCCTGTCTAATACTTCTTTTTGAGCTTGCAATAAATTTAGTTCAGACTTTACAACTTCCAGCTTTTGTCGCATGCGCAAAAGTGATAAAAGCCCATGATCACCCTGAATACTGTGGTAGATAAAATAAGCAACACAGCTAAATGCAATCAATGGCCCTAAAATATCCTTGAACTGTCGCCTTTGGAAAAAGTCAAAAAGAGTTGTTTTCATCGTGTTTGAAAAATATCCTTCGCAAATCGTGCTTCGCGTCCAAGTTTTTCCTCAATACGCAAAAGCTGATTGTATTTTGCGGTACGCTCCGAACGGCACAAGGAGCCAGTCTTAATCTGCCCCGCATTCACAGCCACAGCAAGATCTGCAATGGTTGTATCCTCTGTTTCCCCCGAACGGTGTGAAATAACGGTTTTCATCCCCGCCTTGTGCGCCATTTCAATCACATCCAAAGTTTCGCTTAGCGTCCCAATTTGATTGAGTTTAATCAAAATGGCATTCGTTGCATGTTGGGCGATTCCCTGCTTAAGGCGCTTGGGGTTCGTTACAAAAAGATCATCTCCCACGATTTGCAAACGGTGCCCCATTTGTTTTGTCATGGCTGCATAACCCGCAAAATCCTCTTGATCCAAAGGATCTTCAATGGAAAGAATGGGATAATTCTGGACAAGTTCTTCATAAAAATTAATCATATCCGCGCTTGAACGAGATTTTCCTTCAAACTGGTAATGCCCTTTACTTTCATCAAAGAACTCGCTCGCCGCCACATCAAGGGCAAGGGCCATGTGTTCACCAGGGGTAAGCCCTGCTGTGGTGATCGCTTCCATGATTAGATCAAGGGCCGCTCTTGTATTATCAAGTTTCGGCGCAACGCCCCCTTCATCTCCCACAGCGACACTGATTCCTCGTTTTTTAAGGATCCCCTTTAACGTATGGAACACCGCACCAGAAAGCTCTAGGGCTTCCATTATCGTCGTTGCAGCCACGGGAACAATCATAAATTCTTGAATATCGAGGCCATTATTGGCATGAGCCCCACCATTAATAATATTAATAAGTGGCATGGGCAGAATATGGCTATGGACCCCTCCAAGATAACGGAAAAGAGGCATTTTATGAGCACGCGCTGCTGTCTTTGCACAGGCAAGACTGACCGCCAGCATAGCATTCGCACCGAGATTGGATTTATTCTCAGTTCCATCCAACTCAATCAAAAGAGTGTCAATTTTACGTTGCTCATCCACACGGCGCCCTTGAAGGATTTGAAAAATATCACTTTCAATGGTTTCCACGACATGGCGCACACCTTTTCCCATAAAACGATGATTATCACCATCCCTCAGCTCAAGGGCTTCGAATTTCCCTGTAGAAGCCCCTGAAGGAACAGCCGCCCGATTCATCACACCATTTGCAAGCACAACTTCAACTTCAACTGTTGGAAAACCACGGGAATCAAGAATCTCCCGCGCAATAATATTTTGAATAGCCAAAGGGTGACCATGATTCAAATGGCCATGATCTCCAAAAGTATGGGGGTTTTTATGTGGTTGAGCATTATGCGGCATATACATCCTCCATCCGGGGAACGTTTGAAAGGTGTTCCTTTGTCATGCGATCAATTTCCACCATGTACGGTAACATATGGGGAAGGTATTCAAGGGGCAACATATTAGGGCCATCACTGGGCGCCTTATTCGGGTCATTATGCACTTCTGCATAAATAGCACTCACCCCACTTGAAAGAGCAGCACGAATAAGAAGGGGAACAAAACGACGCTCCCCAGAGGTTGATGTGCCCGCCCCTCCTGGTTGTTGTACTGAGTGGGTGGCATCAAAAACAACGGGATATAACGTCTCACGCATAATTTCAATTCCACGGAAATCCGATACGAGGGCATTGTATCCAAAGCTGACACCACGTTCACACAGTGTAATTTGAGTGTTCCCAAAGCTTTCCATTTTTTTGACAACGTTTTTCATGTCCCATGGCGCCAGAAACTGCCCTTTTTTAATATTCAGTGGTTTTTTTGTTTCAGCAGCAGCTTTTAAAAAGTCTGTCTGACGCACAAGAAGGGCCGGCGTTTGCAACATGTCCACATAGGGCGCTGCAATAGCACACTGCTCTTCTGTGTGCACATCCGTAATCACAGGGACATCAAAGGTATCACGAACTTCTTTTAAAATCCCAAGACCTTCTTCCAGGTTCACACCACGATAGCTCGAAATACTCAGCCTATTAGCCTTGTCAAAAGATGATTTAAAAATCAGAGGGACATTATGTTTTTCACATAATTTTTTCAAGGATTCCGCCATTTTCATAACGTGATCACGACTCTCAATCACGCAGGGCCCCGCCATGAGGATAAAAGGCTTATTATTCGCCATCTCAAGGGATCCAACTTTGACTGTATGACTTTTATGAAGCATTTTTCCTCGTCTCTAAAATCTATTTTTCTCTTAAAAATCGTGACTCAATTTCACAATGCAAAAAGGCCTCCCATCTCGGGAAGCCTTTAATTTTACTGTATCAGCGTTAAGATTCTTAACACCCAACACCTCTATAAATTAAGATTTTTTTTGGCTCAGCTGGGGCAGGAACCTGTTGTGAATTTGCTGGCGCATCTAAAAACGATGCTTGTTTATTAATTTGACGTCCAGCAACCACACTCATCACCAAACAATTCAACATAAAAAGAGCAGCAAGTATTGCGGTCAATCGCGTTAAAAAGTTAGCAGCTCCTCTGGCTGTGAAAACGTTTCCAGAGTTACCCCCTCCGCCACCAAGACCAAGGCCACCACCCTCACTCTTTTGCAAAAGAATTACCCCAATAAGGGCCAGAGCTATGAACGCCTGCAACACCAAAAGAAAAACCATAAAAAAACCTTCGACTCAAAATTCGTTCTTGTGTCTTTCTTTTTACAAGTTTTTATGAAAAAAAGCGAGTGTTTTAGGATGTTTTATCGGGAAAGAAGCATCTTTTACTTCAGAATCACAGCTTATTTTCCTGCAGCTTTAGCGTCTTGCATCAGACCAGCAACTTCTTTTTCATCCTTCATATACCGCCATACGGTTGCAGGCGGGAAATTAAGAAAAACATGCCCCATACGTTTTTTAGCGAGCCCTAATTTTTTTGCAGGAAGAGGCGAAAGAGGCCCATAAGTAAACTGTAAAAAGCTTCCCCCTTCACGCATCACGGAAAAACATGAACGAATGATTCCAAGTTGCTCAAAAACACTGAGATTCATCATGGGAATCCCTGAAATAATTGCTTCCACATGCCCCAAGACATGGGGTGGTAGCAAAGTCTCTAAATGGGACGCATCCCCTGTGATAACATGAACTTGTGGTGGCAGGGATTTCTTTAAAAAGGCCGATAGATTTTCCTCGAGTTCCACCACAAAGAGTTTTTCAGGATGGACGCCTGCTTTAAGCAATTCGTGAGTCAAAGCTCCTGTCCCAGCCCCCACTTCCACAAAACAGCCTTCAGCATTAACGTCAATTTGCTTTGAGATAAATTTTCCAAGGGCCTCTGAGCTTGGTACAATGGATCCAAGGGCTTTGGGATTTTTGACAAGCTGTTTGATAAAAAGAAAGTTTTCAGCATTTTTCGCCGATCTTTCCTCTTTATTTTTAGGCTTTTTGAGAGAAACTCTCTCCTCTCTAATTTTTTTAAGAGCTTTAAGCGGCATCTTTTAACAAAGCCCTTTCGCGCTTTTTATATTCCCAAATAAATCCGGGCGGAAGATTCCACCAAAGTGCAGCACGCCTGACTTGCAGGTAATCCTCCTTTAAAGGAGACGCCCACTTATAAGTTAAGTGCAAAAACTTACCCCTAGGACTCAAGACAGAAAAAGCAGCCTCACAGATATTCGTACGAATCTCTGAATCCAAATATGCAAAAGGAATAGTTGAAAAAACAACATCTACTTTCCCAACCCAAGATGCAGGGATGAGCTTTTTTAAATACTGCGCATCACCTTGGATTACTTCAACGGGAAGAGTTTTCCGCGCAAAATCGCACAACTCAGAATCTAACTCAATCGCTTTAAGATTCTCTGCCTTCACTCCAGCTTTTAAAAGAGCGCGCGTCAAACGACCGGGACCAGCACCAATTTCGACAACGCGCAAGGATTGTGGCGCTGAAAGACACCGCGCCGCCACATCCGCCAAACGGGATGAGATAGGGGCTACCGTACCAAGTTGCGTTGGGGATTTAAAAAAGCGACGAAAAAAAAGCGCTGTTTCACCTTTTGGTTTTTCACAAAAAAGTGACGAAACAGAAGAGTCTTTGATGTCCATTCACACCTCAGCAATTGGAACTTCTTATCTTTATACCTGATCTGCCTTTTAAACACAATCACACCACCTCTCTCCCCCTTGCGAACACCTTTATCCTTGAGTAAAACAAGGAGGAAATGCTATTGAAAAACTAGCTCAACAGACAAATTTATACGAAGCATGAAAAAAAAGAACACGACCAAGATTGCTGTTATTGGCGCTACAGGAAATGTGGGGCGCGTCATGCTTCAAATTCTCGAAGAGCACGGATTTCCAAAAGAAAACATCACAGCTTTAGCATCACAACGCTCCACAGGACGGGAAATCTCTTATGGAGAAAAAGGCACCCTCAAAGTTTTTCCCCTCGAAACTTTTGATTTTTCAAAGGCAGATTACGCTCTCTCTTCTGCAGGCAGTAAAATCGCCAAAGAGTTTTCTCACAAAATCACACAAGCCGGATGCACCATCATTGATAATAGCTCAGCTTTTCGTATGGACAAAAACATCCCCCTTGTGATTCCTGAAGTAAACCCAGAAGACCTTGCTCTCGGCCAAAAAAGTAAAATCATCGCAAATCCTAACTGCTCAATGATTCAACTTGCCGTGGCCCTTAAGCCCCTTGATAATTTGCGCAAAATCAAACGCGTCGTTGTATCAACTTATCAATCGGTTTCAGGTGCCGGGAAAGCCGGCATGGATGAGCTTTACGCCCAAGCCAGGGGCACGTTTATGAACGCCCTTGTTCCCGCTCAACATTTCACAAAGCCCATTGCGTTCAACCTGATTCCACAAATTGATATTTTTGACCATGATGGCAATACAGGGGAAGAAACCAAAGTCATGAATGAATTTCAAAAAGTCATGCACCGCGCCATCCCCATCACCGCCACGTGCGTCCGTGTACCGGTTTTTATTGGGCACAGTATGTCGGTAAATATAGAATTTGAGGAGGCGTTCAGCATTAGTGACGCAAAAAATGCATTAAAAACAGCGAAAGGCGTAAGCCTTATCCCTGACTCAGAAAACTATATGACCCCCATTGAAATTGCAGGCGAAGACGCCGTCTATGTCAGCCGTATTCGCAAGGACCCCTCTATCCCACACGGACTTAACATGTGGATCGTTGCCGACAACCTGCGTAAAGGAGCAGCCCTCAACGCAGTGCAAATCCTTGAAGCCCTTATTGATTAAACAAAAGAGGTTAATGATAACCTCTCTTAAAGCCTCACTTCTTATCTTTCATTGTGTCCATCATCATCTTGCAATGATGCATACACCCTGAGCTTATAGAATGCCCAATATAAACAAGCCCACCAGCAATAATGAGAGCCGATAAAATCTTGGCCAGCCCCGAGCAACAACGCCTCTCACATTTTTTCACACAGCAGCCATCTCCACACTTACAATCCTTTACGTCGCAATTGCACTTTTCACATATTTTTCCCATGACACATCCTAAATTGTTAAAGATTCTCACTCACAGGGGAAGATGTGCTTAATTTCCTTAAAATCAAGCATTGAAAAAATATAGGAAAACCCTCTATTTTTCAAAAAAATACATGGAAGATTTTTTATGCGCGTCCACGCTATTCACACCCACATCATTCAAAAAAATGAATCCGTTTTCGAAGTTCTGGGTAAGGCTATTCCTTATTTAGAAAACAACTCTATTATCGCAATCACTTCAAAAATTATTAGTTTATGTCAAGGATGCGTTGTTGAAAAAAAAGACGTTTCTAATAAAAAAAAACTCATCGAACAAGAAGCAGATGCTTACCTAAAGGAGGATAACTCTCCTTATGATATTACCCTTACCATAAAGGATAAAATCCTTATTCCTTCCGCTGGCATCGATGAATCCAATGCGGATAATTGCTATATTTTATATCCCAAAGAAGTTTTCCAAACTGCCCAAGATATTTGGGAATACCTCCGAACCAAACATGGTATTCAAAACCTTGGCATTATTATAACAGACAGCCACACAACCCCCTTAAGGCGCGGCGTTACAGGCATTGCTTTGGGATGGTGTGGTTTTGAGCCTCTCCATAATTATGTGGGAACCCCCGACCTTTATAATAAACCACTGCGCGTCACACAAACTAATGTTATTGATGCCCTTGCCACAATGGCTGTGTTCATGATGGGCGAAGGCAATGAGCGCACTCCCATTGCCCTTATTCAAGAAGCACCGAAGATTCGTTTTTTAAACCGCCCCCTCACAGACGAAGAAAAAAGCGCTATTAACATTCCTCTTAAGGAAGATATTTATGCTCCCATATTATGTAACGCTGAGTGGATTTGGACAAAAGAAGGATAGAGAAACACCTTAGTCGTAAATCCTAGAGGATCTAAAAACAAGATTATCCCTCATCTTTTTCATTAATGGTCAACACCCATAATTAAAGAGGCAATGTTTTTCAAATGCATTTCAGCATCGATAGCCCCAATTTCCTTTGCTGCACGGGGCATTCCATACACAAGGGAGCTTTCTTCATTCTGAGCATAGGTCTTAGCCCCCATTTCATGGACCTTCTTAAGTCCTAAAGCCCCATCGCGCCCCATCCCCGTCAAAATAATCCCAAGGGAATTTTTAAGTAATGTTTCGGACAACGAGTGAAATAACACATCAACTGATGGCTTATGGCCGCTCACATTTTCCCCATCAAAAAGATCAATAAAAAGTTTTCCCGTCACAGACTTAATACGCATATGACGATCACCCGGAGCGATATAAATTGTGCCCCGCTCGATCTGTTGCTTATCCTCAGCTTCACACACATGGGGCTTGCACATTTTATCCAACCGCGCTGCAAAAGAAGCTGTAAATTTAGGGGGCATATGCTGCACAACCACAATGGGCGGACACGTTTCAGGAAGCGCTGAAAAAATCTCGGTCAACGCTTCAACTCCCCCCGTGGACGATCCTATGGCGACAATAGGGGTACGCTGAGCTTTTGCAATGTTGACTGGAATCGCCTTTGAAACATACCCTTTGGAAACCTCACGCGCTTTTACCTTGGCTTTTGCAGCCGTTTTCACCTTAAAACAAATCTCGCTGGCAATATGGGAGAAATTATTTTCAAGCATTCCGCTTGGTTTGGCGATATAGTCCACAGCCCCAAGGGATAACGCTTCAATGGTTTCCTTAGCCCCCTTCTCGGTCAATGACGAAATCATCACCACAGGCATAGGACGCAACGTCATAATTTTCTCAAGAAAAGACAATCCATCCATCCGCGGCATGTTAATATCAAGAGTAATAACATCCGGATTCAAAGCTTTGATCTTTTCCCGTGCATCATAAGGATCGCTTGCCTTTTCAACCACCTCAATGTCTGGATCACTTGATAAGACATCACTGATGATTTCGCGCATCACAGCCGAGTCATCAACAACAATAACCGTTGTTTTTCTAGTTGAAGAGTTCAATATCACCATGAATATCCTCTTTCTTTTCAAGAGTTTGACTGTAGTTCTTTTCAATTTTCTGAAGTGTTTTCTCTTCGTTGCCTTGGATCATGAGCCGCACCACGCGCCCTGTTTCTGGCCAAAAATGAATGCGGCGTGGACTAGCCCCCCCCAGATCCTCGGCCGTGATTCTTAGGCCCTCATCAAAAAGAAATTTTTTAATAAATTCACCATTTTTTTTGCCTACCTGAACTTTTCCACCCATCATATCGGCGCCACCAAAAATTTTTATTTCAAAATTTTCACGGCGCCCCCCCTTGTTCAAAATATCATTTATTAAACACTCCATGGCATACACACCATAACGTGTGCTGGGTGCCATAAGATCCATATTGGGCGAGGCCAAAAGAAAATGATTTAACCCCCCAATTCCAAGTTTTGTATCCCTTATACACGCCGACACACAGGATCCTAAAATCGTTGTAATCATCTCATCTCTTTGAGAGGTTGCGTAAAACTCCCCCGGTAATACATTCACACATTGGGTCTGAAATTTAGGATCATAAAACGATTTTTTAATAGGTGAGTTCATTAACATGAATCACCCCGCCGATAAATCGTTTGTCCTTTTAGCTCAAATTGATCACACACTCGAAAAAGACTTTCCGAATGGCCAATATAAAGCCAAGAACCGGGATACATAAGTTGCGCCATACGATTAAAAAGAGTTGACTGGGTATCTTTATCAAAATAAATCACAACATTTCGGCAAAAAACTGCATCCAGTGGGCCACGCATAGGCCAAGCGTCAAGGAGATTCAAGGGCTTAAACGTGATCATTTTTTGAATTTGCGGCCCCATCTGAACAGCACCATTTTCTAGCGGTGTACAATACCGCTGAAGATACTCGCTTGGTATTCCTTTGCTATCCTGATAAAGGCCCTTTGCTGCTTTAGCCACCATATTGGTGTCAATATCCGTGGCCAAAATTTTCAAGTCAAACCCCGTCGGTAAACACGATGCAATGGTCATGGCCAAGGAATACGGTTCCTCACCTGAAGAACATCCCGCTGACCAAATGCGAATACGTCGATTTTCAGAAGTAGAATTTTTTTGATATCGCTCCACCAATTGGGGAATAAGGGTGTTTTTTACATGCTTAAAATGGTGATCTTCTCGAAAAAAACGGGTGAGATTTGTGGTGATCGCATTGATAAGATTGCCAATTTCATCATTTCCCCTGTCGCCATCAAAAATTTTACAATAATCACGAAAATTGTTAAGCCTGAGGGCACGCAAACGCTTTGCAAGCCTTCCATACACAAGGGTCTTTTTCTCAGCACGCAGCGCTATCCCTGCACGATTTAAAACAAGCTCACTAATGCGCTTAAAGTCATCATCCGTAAATAGGAACTCTTCCTTAACCTCAGCAGGTGTTTCAACCGACATCACCATAGGGTAAATCCTTCCTTTTTCTCAACAATCACATCAATCCACGATCCCATTTCCACTTAACACACTTAAAATTCAGCCCAATCCGCATCCAGTTTTGTTGAAACAACCTTAGGGGGGACGACTTTTTTAGAAAATTCCTTGGATTGATTTCCGCGCGATAAATTATGTTCATTTTTCTCAATTTGTTTATCTTCAGATTTTCCTGTCACACGCTCATCATCTTTAGAATCACCACTGTGTTTTGTGTGGGCAACAGTAGTTTTTGAAACACTTGACGTTACAGCAACAGCCCCTTTGTTGACTGAGGTTTTGCCATTAAAGGCAGCGTTCCCAGAAGCATTAACCTTGCCACCCACAGCTCTCCCACTCTCTTTTGCAAGAGGTTTTCCTTGGCGTGCTCCACCCTTCTCTTTGCCTTTAAGGGCGAAATCAGGATCGACATAAATCCCCTCCAAACGATTTTCATTCAAAGAAGAAGCGATGTCTGTTTCAAAATCACTTTCCTCTTTAACAAACTGAAAGAAGCCCACAAGCTGTGACAACCTATCTGCTTGTTGTTGCAAAAGACCTGCCGTTGCCGTGCTTTCTTGAACAAGGGCCGCATTCTTTTGCGTCATTTCATCCATTTGGCTTACAGCCATGTTAATCTGTTCAATGCCGGATGTTTGCTCTGATGATGCAGCAGCAATCTCAGCAATAATATCCGCCACTTTTTTAGCTCCAGTTACAATCTCATCAAGGGTTGTTCCCGCATCATGCACAAGGCGCACACCCGCTTTAACTTGAACACTACTATCTGAAATAAGTGTTTTGATTTGCTTTGATGCTTGGGCTGAACGCTGGGCCAGAGATCTTACTTCATCCGCCACCACAGCAAAACCCTTCCCTGCATCACCGGCACGGGCAGCTTCCACCGCCGCATTGAGTGCAAGAAGATTCGTTTGAAAGGCAATTTCATCAATCACCCCAATGATTTCACCAATTTTACCGGATGATTCTTCAATCTTACGCATAGCCTCGACAGCTTCTGTGACAACCTCACCACCACGCTCCGCAATGGAACGGGACGTTGATGCAAATTGGTTTGCTTGCTGAGCATTATCTGAATTTTGACGAACAGTTGATGCAAGCTCTTCCATAGAAGCTGCTGTTTCTTCTAAACTTGAAGCCTGTTGCTCGGTTCGCATGGATAAATCCTGGCTTCCCGATGCAATCTCTCCGACGGCTCCTCCAATTTCATTGGAAGCCGATACAATCCGCATCAATGTCCCATTGAGTTTTTCAGCTGTTTGATTGACATCCTTTTTAAGGGCATTAAACATCCCCTTATATTCGGTTGTAATGCGCGCACGCATATCCCCCGCTGCAAGCTTACTCAAGGTCGCACCAATATCTTTAAAGGTCCCGCTAAGATTTTCCATAAGAAGATTAATGCTATCTCCCAAACGGTGCATGAAACCTTCTTTACCCTCTAAGGAAATACGCCGACCAAAATCGCCGTCCGCAGCCCCTGTGATAATATGATTGACCTCCTCTTGCACATGAAGCTCTTGGGTGCGATCTGTCCATTGAATCACTGTTCCAAGACGCTCTCCAAAACTATTCACAACGGGATTAATATTAAGGTCAAAGGTGAGCCCTCCCATACACACAACATTGGTTGTATACACCTTCACATCAGAAAAGGATGTTTTATTTTGACTAAATTCACCAAACTGGGCAGCACTTTGCCCTGATAACTTATCAACAGAAAATCCATTAATGTTTCCAGCAAAAACTGTTTGGTACTGAGCAAACATTTTTTTCATCGCTTGGTTGAGGTAAAAAATACGCCCTGCACTGTCAAGAATCATAATGTTCCCAACAACCGCATCCAAACCAGATTCAATTTGAACAGACCTTACGCCTCGATCCCTAATAGAATCAAGGGAGCGCGCCATCACACCAATTTCATCAGAACGATCAGCCCCAGGAATTGTTAGTTTCGTATCCCCTGCAGCAAGGCGGCCAATGGACTCACTCATTTTCAAAAGAGGATCGCGAATAGCACGAATGGTGAAGTAAGCTACCAGCAAAGAGGCAAGAAGACCAAGACCACCTGCGATATACCCCATCACCTTAATCCCCAAAAGACTCTGAAGGTTTTCAGTTGATATTTTTTCTTGCTCATTTTCCACAGCGTGAACAAGGCCACCTTCTCGCGTACCAGAAACCGAAAGAGGACCATGCAAAGTGTCAAAAAACTTATTGGTCTCAACGCTCATTTTCTCATGAAATCGTTTTAATTCTCCCATATCCAGTTGAAAATCAACGCCTTGGAGGAATTCCTTTTGAGACCGTTCAACTCCCTCAATGGATTTTTTAACTTCTTCCCATTCCTGCGAGAGATTTCTCCCCGTTTCTTGCTCAACACGCTTAATAATCCCCTCAACGCCCGCAATTTGAGCTTTGATTTCTTCCCATGTTTTCGCTTGGGCCTGTTTTTCCCTTGGGTCTTTTGACAAACCGTAGTTACGCGCCGCTATGGATGCATCAGCAACAGCTGAGTAAAGATCAAAAACCGCATCACCGAAGGGATTAAAAGTTTCGATATAGGATTTTGTATGATCATGAACATCATTGACTTTAAAATTGTTATATAATGACGTTACAAAAAAGATACTCAATACCACAGCAAAGCTAGCAACCATCCTCCCTGTTAAGGTTAATTTCGTTGCGACACGTGTCCATATTGTCATGACTCAAAACTCCTAAACAAGTTCATTAATTGTGCTTGAGTGTTTTTGCACTTGACCTTGGGCCATCATCGCAGCATCTTTTCCACCAACAATGTTTTCTGAGCTATTAACATCAATTTTTTGTGATGCTTGTTCAAAATCAGCTGATCCAATAAATTCCAATTCCTTATCAAAAAGCTTGTCGAGAATTAAAAGGGCTACCATGCGGTCTTCAAGGCTTACAAGACCAGAAATAATATCACCATGATGACTCCCATCAATCTCGGGAACTGGGCGAATTTCCTCACTATTTACCGTAAGGATATCAGATACGGAATCCACTAAAATTCCCATAAGACGATCACTCACATTCACAATCATCACCACATGATTTTTAGAAGCCTGTGTGGCACCCATGCTAAAACGGGCCCGCAAATCCATAATGGGAACAATTGTTCCACGCAGGTTAATAACCCCACGCATATAGCTCGGTGAATTTGGAAGGGATGTCGTTTCTGTCCAGCCTTTGATTTCACGAATGGACATAATATCAATACCATATTCACGCCCCATCACCGTAAACGTGATAAACTGTTGGCGTGTTGACACTTCTTCAAAAATTCCACCGGCTTGGTCTTGTTGTTCCATCATAAAACTCCTTTACTTCTACTAGTGAATTGTCCTCTTCTTGAGGGCATTAACATCTAAAATTAATGACACGCGCCCATTTCCCAGAATCGTTGCCGCTGAAATTCCCGGAATAGGATCGTAATTTGCCTCAAGACTTTTGAGGACTACTTGTTGTTGTGCAATTAGCTCATCCACAACAATACCCACTTCTTCGCCACCTTCTGTTTCAACAATGACGATAATTCCTTCCGTGGGATCTGAAATTGCATCCGGCACTTCAAAGAATTGATGAAGATAGACAAGGGGAATATTTTTATTACGAACGTCCAAAATCTCCATCCCACCAACGAGTTTATGCACATTGAGGCGTTGGGGACGAATTGTTTCAAGAATATGAATAAGGGGAATGACATAACACTCCTTACCCACCGTCACGAGCATTCCATCAAGGACAGCAAGGGTAAGAGGAAGCATGAGATTAAAAATACACCCCTGTCCTTCGACTGATTGAATTGTTATACGACCGCCAAGAGCTTGGATACTTTTTTTAACAACATCCATACCCACACCACGCCCCGAAATATTGGTTACTTGAGCTGCTGTGGAAAATCCTGGATGGAAAATAAGTTGGTCAATTTCTTCTCCGCTCAAAATCGCATCTGGTGCAAGAATACCTTGATCCCGCGCTTTTTTCAGAACACCTTCACGATTAATCCCACGGCCATCATCTTGGATTTTGATCACAATCCGGCCACTTTTATGTTCTGCAGATAACTGAATCGTGCCATAAGCAGGTTTTCCTGCTTTAACCCTATCCTCCGCCGATTCAATCCCATGGTCCAGAGCATTACGTATCATGTGCGTCAAAGGTTCCCCTAAACGCTCAATAACCGTTTTATCGATTTCTGTGTTTTCACCTTCCATCTCAAGACGGACTTCTTTGTTAAGCTGTGCGGCGAGTTCACGCACAAGTCGAGGCATACGTGAAAACACCGCCTTTACAGGTTGTGCGCGAATTGCCATCACGCTTTCTTGTAGCTCCCTCGTATAACTTGTGAGCTCGTCCAGCCCCTTCATCAACGAGGCAAAGCTCGATCCATGTGTTTCTTCATGGAGTACTTGTGCACAATCCAAAACCATGGCTTGCTTAATCACCATTTCCCCAACCGTATTGACAAGACGATCAATCCGGTCCAGTTCAACACGAATCGAATGCACAGTTTGTTCTGATATCTGAGCCTGTGCTTGACTACTAGAGCGAGATGAGTCGGATGTCGTTTTTCCAGAAGAAGCTGACACTTGATTGGCACAACTCAATACTGAAATAGAATTTAAGTTTTCAGATTTACTTTCTGTGTCGGTTTTTATGGCTGAATTAGATTCGTTAATAGCAAGGGAGCATTCATCCACAACAAATTCAAAGCATTCATCCAATCGCGATACAGGAGCCTCTGTTTCTAACTCAAGTAACCACGCAAGATAGCAATTTTCCGGATTAAATTCAGTCAAGCTTGGCAATTTAGAAACATCAACAGCGACTTTTAAACTACCCTCTGTGCTTAACCGGCTTAACTCACGAAAAATAAGATAAGGCTCATTTCCAAAACGCATCATATCCAGATTCGGCGCAAAATGAATTTGATAGGCTTTTTGAGACGGAGTATCTTGTTCAATAAATTGGACGCTCTCTTGATTTTTCTCCGCAGAGTGCCCACCCCCACCTTTAAAATCTTGAATGAAACTTTCTAACCCATGATGAACATTCTCTAATTGAGAAGGAACGACAGAACTTCCGGATTCGGCATTTTGAACAAGCACCACCAAAATATCATTGGCACGCAATAAAAGATCCGTCACCGCAGGTGTAATCTCAATGTTTTCACCACGCAAGATATCAAGAGCTGTTTCAAAAATATGAGCAAACCCAACAAGAGCATCAAAGCCAAAAGTTCCAGCGCCCCCCTTAACTGAGTGAACAGCCCGGAAAATCGCATGAATGTCTTCTTCGCCATGAACTTCATCGCTCAAACGTGACAAATGATTTTCCGCCGTCGCTAAAAGATCGGAACATTCTTCAAAAAAAATGGTTCGAAAGTGTTCAAGGTTTTGTTGCACGGTCTATTATCTCCATTCCCACAAAAAATATTTTTATGAACATACTTTTTGAACAACTTGAATAAGCTTCTCGGAATCAAAAGGCTTCACAATCCACCCAGTAGCCCCAGCAGCGCGCCCTTCCCCTTTACGATCATCTCCCTGCTCCGTTGTGAGCATCAAGATAGGAGTTGATTTATAATCAGGCATGGATCGCAGTGTTTTGATCAACGTGAGTCCATCCATATTAGGCATATTAAGGTCTGTAATAATAATGTCGGGCTTTTTCCCCTTTAATGTGTCAAGGGCTTTTACACCGTCCTCAGCTTCCATAACCTCATATCCAGCCCCCTTTAGGGTGAAGGAAACCATCTCACGAATCGTCCTTGAATCATCAACGGTAAGAACAGTTTTTGTCATTGTGCAGCTCCTTGTAAGAGTTCGGAACACCCAAAGTTCTGTAGTGATTTAGAAAAACTCTCAGACGGTTTTTTAATCATGAATTTAATCCCATTCTCCACAGCATGATTTCTAATAATCAGAAGAAGCTGTAACAACGGCGTTGATACACTCTCCACCTGAGACGCGTCCAAAGTGATAGATTTTTGTGAATGGGCCGCGATAATCATTTGCTCTTTAAGGTCACTCACAAAGGGAATGTCCGCATTTGAGGGGAGTTTTACTGTTGCCACGATTCAAAATATCCTCCGAATACACTTATGATCCATGTTAAGGAAAAGAAGTTAATGAGTGTTTAAAACGACATTCAAATAATGATTTTTTTGCCTATCAAAAATTCCCGATTGCGGGGATTCTCATAAAACGGCATAAAAGAAGGAGACCTTTTTTTGATCATGTTCGTATGTCAAATCGCGCACACTCTTTAAAACACTCTGCAGCAAAAAGCGCCACCCTCGGATGGGCTTTGGTTGCACTCTTTTATTGTTATCAATATCTGCTGCGCGTAACACCGGGTGTCATCAGTGACGAACTACGCCATGCTTTTATGATGACAGCGGAAGAATTCTCCACCCTTGGCGCTTATTATCTGTATGCTTATGCCCTTTTACAGATCCCCCTGGGTTTTATTGTGGATAGGCTCGGCGTAAAACGCACCGTCCTTCTTTCCATGGGGCTGTGCATCGTTGGTACATTTCTCATTGCCAATACTCGCAGTCTTTGGATTGCCCAACTTAGTCGCATTCTAATTGGTGCTGGATCAGCTTCTGCTTTTATATCCGCCCTTAAATGGGTTGCCGATCATTTCCCCCCAGGAAAACGTGGCCTCCTTATGGGAGGAACACTCACCCTCGGCACAGTGGGTGCCCTTTCTGCTGGTGTTCCCCTAGTCTCCCTTGTGGAGTGGTTTTCTTGGCAAAAAGCTGTCAGCATCACCGGATTCCTAGGCATTGGTTTATTCGTTTTCATCGTCCTCGCTCTTAAAGATACTAAAGAGCGGGAAGTACAGCCCTTTGAAATGAAAAACATGCTTGCTGACCTTAGAAGTGTGGCAACCAATCGCATGATTTTAGTCTATGCACTCCTTGCCATTGGCCTTTATACCCCCCTGTCTGTCCTAGCAGACCTCTGGGGTGTGAGTTTCATTGTGGAAAAATTTAACATTACACGCAGTGATGCCGCATCCACTACCATGATGATGTATTTTGGCCTTGCTGTGGGAAGCATTTCCCTCCCCCATATAACCGAGCGTTTTTCCATGTTTACACGATCTATTCGCCTGTGTAGCTTTGCGCTCCTCACGCTTTTTGCCATTGTGCTCTATGGATTTATATCCCATCCAGCCATGTTAAAACTTATCTTTTTCAGCATCGGATTTTTTTGCGGCGCAGAAATGATTTGTTTTACAGGGGCTGTTTTGAACACCACTCAGGATAAATCCGGTCTCACCATTGGTTTTGTGAATACGCTTAACATGATGGGAGGCGCCATCTTACAGCAAATCATTGGAAAAGCCCTGGATCTTCAATGGAAAGGCGCCATCGATAGCGCAGGCGTACGCATTTATTCTACGGACCAATTTATTTTTGCGCTGAGCGTTCTTATTTTTGTTCTTATTGGATGCGCTATTTTATCCCTAGGCCTCAAAGACGACAAAGCATAGAAATTTTCCATACTTTGTCTTCTTCGCACTTTTTGTTTACACCATCTCTATGGCCATGGCTGTGGCCTCGCCACCGCCGATACACGCAGCAGCAATCCCTTTTTTAAGGCCGCGCGCTCTAAGAGCATGGATCAGGGTGACAACGATACGTGCACCACTTGCCCCTATGGGATGACCAAGGGCACAGGCGCCACCATGGACATTAACCCGGTTACGATCAATGCCAAGATCTTTTATCGCTGCCATGGGAACCACAGCAAATGCTTCATTAATCTCAAAAAGATCCACTTCTGACAAGCTCCACCCTGTTTGAGTGAGGAGTTTTTGAATAGCTCCCACAGGTGCCGTTGTAAACCACTTGGGTTCATGGGCGTGACTAACATATCCACAAATACGGGCTAGTGGTGCCAGGTCAAGCTTTTCTGCGTAACTATGATCCATCACATGCAAAACAGCCGCACCATCAGCCAAAGAAGAAGACGTTGCAGCGGTCACCGTTCCTTCTTTGCTAAAGGCAGGACGCAGTTTTGCAAATTTATCGACTTTAACACGGGAAGGTTGTTCATCTGTGCCTATAACTGTCTCACCCATGATAAGGGGTACAATTTCTTCTCTAAAAGCATCTTGATCGTGGGCTTTTTGATAATTTTCAAAAGTTATACGCGCAAAAGTTTCTTGATCAGCTCGGGTAAACCCATATTTTTCAGCTGTTGAATCAGCAAAACACCCCATAGCCTGACGAAAAACAGCTTTACCATCACCATAGCCATCCTCAAGACCATCAAACAGCATATGGTCCAGCACCTCACCATGGCCAAAACGATAGCCACCACGCCCTTTAGGCAAGATGTAAGGAGCGTTTGTCATACTCTCCATCCCTCCCGCTAAAATACTGTGAGCGTGGCCAAGTTTAATTTGATCAGACGCAATCATCAGCGCCTTCATTCCTGATCCACACACTTTATTCACCGTCGTTGTTGGAACCTCAGGAGATAACCCACCACAAATGGCTGCCTGACGTGCAGGGGCCTGGCCAACACCAGCGCTCAACACGCACCCCATAATCACTTCATCCACAGCGCCCGTTGTCCCAGCAAGCCCTTTAATCACAGCGCCTGCGATTTCAGGAGCACGCATTTGCGAAAATACACCTTGAAAAGAACCAATGGGAGAACGCTTTGCTGCAACAATTACAGGCTGTGTCATGGAAAAATCCTTATCTGTCGAATGAAAAAACCTTAAGCCACCATTGTGTCAGTAGCTTATTAAAAGTAGGTTAACTGATCTAAAATTAAAACGTCTATCCTTATAACAAAAAAACACCCGACAATCGCCGGGTGTTTTTTTGAATTATTTGAGGTTACGTTAACGCAACATCAAAACTTTAGCGTGTTAAGCTGTTATCGTCACGATTTCTCCACGCATAGTCTTCACTATAGCGCTTTGCTGGTGCAATCGGACCTGTACGTGTTTCATTGACTTCCTTAGAACCAGTTTCAGCGATCTTAAGCTCGCGTTCACGTGCAAGACCTTGCTCAAACTTGCGGTTCATTTCAGACTTCATCAAACCTGTGACAAAGGACCAACCGGAAAGGTTACGTGCCTTAAGATCGTTCGCATCGAAGCGTACGCGAGCAGATTGCTCGTCAAATGGCCTGTTGAGATCTACTTTGATCATTGCATTCATGTTTGAGTAAACTTCGCCTGATGGAATATCCATGGCTGTCAAGAAAACTGGAACTTCGACAACGGGAAGGCTTCTGCTAACACCACCCGCATGGGCAACGATGAACGTATAGTCAACAATCAGAACACCGTCGTTATCCCATACACAGGATACTTCGATATCATCCAAACGAATATTTGGTGTCAAATCGCCAACTTTAATTTCAAGTTCGCGGCTTGAACGCAAGATAGCAGCTTCCTTTGGACGCCCATCATCGCAACACCAGTTTGTATTCTCAGAAAGAATATCAAGGTCGGTTGCTTCAAAGCTTACGCCTTTTTTACCACCCAAAAGGACGTTATATGTCCCCTTGCCTGGTGTGTTTGGCATAACATAAGTAGAACCTGCATTAGAAGATGGAGGTAGTGGTGTTTCACAAGCTGTCAAGAAAAGTCCAGCTGTAAAGAGTGATAGTAATTTTGCATTCATGCGCATGAAAATGCTCCTTCATAAGTTTTACAACGTTAGTCTAACACCGTATTGTAAAATTTTAACTAAAATTTTATCAATAGTTTTTGAGCTTTGAAATTGACCTCAGCCCACAGTGTGTTAATTCTTTTATACGCTTCAAAAGTTAACAAATTATTTAAACGTTTAGAAAAATGACAACTCTTGTTTGGTTCCGCTCAGATTTACGTTTGCACGATAATCCAGCCCTAACATATGCCCTCCATCATCACCGTAAAGTGGCACTGCTCTTTATCCATGATGTCGCCTCCCCTTACCCCCAAGGAAGCGCAAATCAATGGTGGCTTCACCATTCCCTAGCCACTCTCTCAGATAATATTCAAAAGAAAGGCGGAGAGCTGATTCTTAAAACGGGAATCCCTCAAGAAGTTTTGTGGAAAACAGCCAAAGATCTAGGCATTACGTCAATCTATTGGAATAGGCGTTACACATTAAAAGAGCGTGACAATGATGCAACACTGAAAAAATCTTTTGAAAATTCAGGGACATCTGTAAAGACGTTTAACTCCCATCTTCTTTTTGAGCCATGGGAGGTATTAACAAAAGAAAAAAGGCCTTTTCAAATTTTTACTCCTTTTTGGAAGCACTGCCTGAGCCTTGGAAAACACCAAGACATTTTACCTGCACCCAAATTCATTCCATCGATGCCCTACCCCAGCGACCCATTGGAATCTTTTGAGCTGCCTTTTCAAGCGCTCTGGGCTGCTCCTTTTCTAAAAGAATGGGAGCCAGGTGAACTCGGTGCCATCAAAAGAGCACAAGCATTTTTTGAAAACACACTGTGTGGGTATAAAAAAAATCGGGATTATCCTGCAAAAAGTGCAACGTCCAAACTATCGCCGCACCTCCATTTTGGAGAGATAAGCATAAAGCAATTATGGCAGAGTGCCCACTACGCCATGCAGGCAAATCCGCAATTTGATGAAGATGCAAAGAGTTTTTTAAGCGAACTCGGGTGGCGTGAATTCTCTCATCATCTCCTTTATCATCACCCAGACCTCCCGCAAAAACCTCTACGCAAGGAATTCAATCTTTTCCGGTGGGAAGAAAATACAAATCACCTGAAAGCATGGCAAAAGGGAATGACAGGCTATCCCATTATTGATGCTGCAATGCGAGAACTCTGGCAAACGGGCTGGATGCATAATCGCATGCGCATGATTGTTGCGTCCTTTCTTGTCAAAGATCTTTTAATCCCGTGGCAAGAAGGGGCTAAATGGTTTTTGGATACCCTTCTCGATGCCGATCTCGCTAATAATTCAGCATCATGGCAGTGGGTCGCAGGATGTGGAACAGATGCGGCTCCTTATTTCCGTATTTTTAATCCTGTTCTCCAGGGCGAAAAATTTGATTCTGATGGTGAATATATCCGACGATTCGTTCCTGAAATAGGGCTGCTTTCTAACAAGTATATACATTCGCCCTGGGAAGCGCCCAATCACGAGCTTAGGGCCGCCAACATTACTCTTGGCAAGACATATCCTCTTCCCATTGTTGACCATAAAAAAAGGCGAGCAGAAGCGCTTCTCAGGTTTAAAAACTTAAGAAAGGATGCAATGTAGATGTTCCGGCCACGCTTACTCTTGAAAGTACGTCTTGTAGAAATTTGAATAAAAAACACAAGACGGATCATATTGTCTTTTGATTTTTACAAAAGTTGAATAATTAGGGTAGGCTCGCCTAAATTGTTCCTTTGTTTGAAAAGGACTATACGGCAAATAATAAGTTCCCCCAAGCTCTAGTGCTTTTTTGGTTATCTTAGGAGCAATGCGCTCTAAATCCACATAAAGCTTTTTGCTATGTCCATCTCCACGGAAAAACATGACAAAACAAAACATGTCTTGGGTTGCGTAATGAAGGCAGCTTTCCTTATCCTTCCTAACATAACGAACCGTAACATTCATAAGAGAATCAGAGAGATCCTCCTCCAAAGATTGTAGAAACGTGACAAATTCCTCAAACTTTTCCAAGGGAACAAAATATTCCTGAAGTTCATCCAACGTTTCATCGTCTTGGGATATATAATTATCAACAGAGTGATATAACAGCTGGTTGCGAGAGAGAGTAGAGATAAATCCTTTAACTAAAGTGTTATTTTCCATAAACCAGCGAAGATTTTTAAAAAAATTATTTTGATATGTGAGAGCAAAGATCCACCGAAGAAAGGGCTGTGCCCATGCATGCTCAGATAAAGTTTCTATCGGCGCTTTCATTCCGGTATCTCCATAAACGCGCACCACAATGTTTTTTAGAAAATTTTCATGATCTAGCATGAACCGTCCAAAAAACATGCGTGCTTGGGAATTGTTCGGAACATGTTGATCAAATATTTTAGAAAACTCTTTATACTCAACAATCCATTGTTTCAATTCATATAAATTATTTGGCACAACCCTTAGATCCACATCAATAATAATCCCTAGGAGTCCATAACCACCCATAACCCCAGCAAAAAGCTCTGGGTTTTCTGATCGACTGCAATTACGCAAGACACCGTCCGCGCAAAGTAGATGAAAACTAACAACACTGGAAATTATGGGTGGTTTATTGGCTTGCCATCCATGCACGTTGGTGGAAAGAGTTCCTCCCACACTAAAATCATAATCTGACTGCATGATACCCACTGACAGCCCATGGGGATTGAGAAATTCAAGGACTTGCTTCCATGTTGCCCCAGCTTGCACTCTGATCACATCCTCTGAGATTTTTTGGATCTCGTTAAAGTTTGAGAGGTTAAGAACCTGGTTTCGTTGGCTATACGTGTGATCTGGGGCCGAATGTCTCGCCCCCTGAACAATCACATGTGTATTGTTTTTGTGCGCATCCTGAATGATTTTACGAAGTGATGCTAAGTTATACACATCCGATGAGCCCACAGCATAAAGTTGCGCAAATACCAAAAGCAGCAATGCCGAAAGAAGGTAAAAAAGGCTTTTCATCATAAGATTCTCTCAAATAAGGTTAAGAATTCAATTTTCAATAAAAAATTGAGGTGCTTCTTCTGAGTTTACAGGTTATCTTATGTTTTCTGGATACTGAAGAAGTTCAGAGTATCATTTGCATCTTTTCAAAAGAAGCAGCAAAGAATTTTTTAGCGCACCACAAAACAAACTCTATACCCCCCCTTAAGCAAACAAGGCAACTCAAGAAAAACACCAAGGAATGGACTGAAAAAATATATGAAAATATGTATATTTTATGTCTTGATAGATAAAATCATCCTATAAATGCGGTTTTTCCACGGCGAATCATGCAAATAACGCATAGCTGCCACAACAAAAAATATTGCCACATCCATAAAAATGAATTATATCGATTACTATCGTGCAATTCAAACACCGTGAATAAAACATATGTTGACTGAAAAAAACAATAAAACTGAAATCCTTAAGCTTTCTGTTGATCTCGTTTCCGCTTATGCTAGCAAAAATGAAATGACACGCGATGAGCTTGTCCCTTTCGTTGAGCGCGTATTTTCAAGCATGCTTCGCATTTGTGAAGGCTCCCCCCTCATGATGCGCAACCCTAACCTTAAGCCTGCCGTCCCCATCGAAGATTCCGTGCACGACAATTACATTATCTGCCTTGAAGATGGCAAAAAATTGCAAATGCTTAAGCGCCATTTAAAGTCCATGTACAACATGACAGTTGAGCAATATAAAGAGCGCTGGGGCCTTCCACACGAATACCCTGTTGTATCCCCAGATTACGCAAAAAGAAGAAGTGCCATCGCGAAATCAAGCGGGCTCGGCCAAGCTGGTCGTCGTCGTCGCATGAGCGTTGCCGCGTAAAATCACTTTACAAAACGCAATTATTGCAAAGCATTAAGTATATGCGATAAGTATAAGGAAACTTAGCTTATCGCATAATTTTTAAAAGCTCACGAGCACTATGTCCCTTCCTTTAAAAAAATTATTCATCAAAACTTATGGTTGCCAGATGAATGTCTATGATTCAGAAAAAATGGCAGCCCTCCTAAAGCCACATGGATATTCGATCACAGACCTTCCTGAGGAAGCTGATATTTCTATTTTAAATACTTGCCATATTCGTGAAAAAGCTGAGCAAAAAGTATTCTCAGATCTTGGCCGCCTTCATATAAAGAAAAACGATCGCAAAAAAGAAGGCAAAGATATGCTTATCGCTGTGGGAGGGTGTGTCGCCCAAGCCGAGGGGGAACATATTATTAAACAAGCCCCTTATGTGGATATGGTGTTTGGTCCCCAAACATATCACCGCCTACCTGAAATGTTGGCTAAAATCCTTCGTGCCCGCGGGGAAGATCTCAAGATTATCGACACGGAATTCCCCTTGGAGAGTAAATTTGACAGCCTCCCCCAGCAAGAAACTTCTCCTGCCAGTGCATTTTTGACAATCCAAGAAGGTTGCGACAAGTTTTGCACATTTTGCTGTGTCCCCTACACCCGCGGCGCTGAAACCTCACGCACCGTTGATGATATTTTAAAAGAGGCAAAACACCTTGTGAGCCTTGGAACAAAGGAAATTACCCTTCTTGGCCAAAATGTAAATGCCTTTCACGGCCAATTCTCCCAAGAGAAAAAAGAATGGGGACTCGGGAGACTTCTTTTTGCCCTTGCTGACATTCATGGTTTGGAGCGCATTCGATACACAACCTCCCACCCCCGTGACATGGATGACATGATCATCAAGGCACACAAAGAAATCCCCCAAGTTATGCCGTTTCTTCACCTTCCTGTCCAATCAGGAAGCGATCCTGTTTTAGAGGCTATGAATCGCAAGCATACCCGAGATTTCTATTATGAAATCATCGACAAGCTCAGAGATGCCCGCCCAGACATGGCTTTTTCCTCAGACTTTATCGTGGGATTTCCAGGGGAACGGGAAGATGATCACAAAAAAACCCTTGAACTTATTGAACGCGTCGAATTCGCCCAGGCCTATTCCTTTAAGTATAGCATCCGCCCCGGGACTCCCGCGGGCATGCATGAGCTTCAAGTGCCTGAAGAAATAAAAGCACGCCGTCTTCAAGAAGTGCAGGATCTTCTTTTAAAACAACAACTCGCCTTTAATCAAAACACATTCGGAAAAACAATTCCTGTCCTTTTTGAGAAAAAAGGTCGCCACGAAGGGCAGATTATCGGGCGCTCTCCGTATATGCAGGCTGTTTTTGTAGAAGGCACTGAACGACTATTAAATCAAATATCTATGGTCAAAATCGAAAAAACACTTCAAAATAGTCTTAATGGTTCCGTTGAAACAACCGAGCGTGTTGAACAGGGTGATGATTTATCTCACAACAATACCCCGAGTATCGCCGCTTAGTAGGATTTGAGGTTTTTTTGGAGACTCCTTCGTCACATCTTTTAACATTTGATGACAACCCTCGTCTTTTAGAGCTTGTAGGGCCAGAAGACGAACATATTCGCCTTATTGAGAAAAAACTCGGCGTTGATATTAGCTTAAGAGGCAATCAGATCAGCATATCAGGCCCTGAGCCCGAAGCAACGTTTGCAAAAACAGCTGTGTCTTATTTATATTCTCAACTTTTTCGCATTAAAGAATTAAAACTTGGAGATGTGGAAACGGCCCTTCGCCTTGCGACATCCACCATGGAACTTGGGGAAGAAGAGGATTTGCGTGTCAGCATTTCCACAAAAAAACGACGGGTCTTCCCAAAATCCGCCACCCAAGCATCTTATATTGAACAAATGCAAGAGCATGAACTTGTTTTTGGTGTCGGCCCCGCTGGAACGGGAAAAACTTACCTGGCCGTAGCTATGGGTGTATCCCTTCTGTTGCTGGGAAAAGTTGAGAGAATTATTCTGACCCGTCCCGCCGTTGAAGCTGGGGAAAAATTAGGTTTTCTTCCAGGCGATATGAAGGAAAAAGTCGATCCTTATCTCAGGCCACTTTACGATGCACTTACGGATCTTTTGCCTGGCGATCAATTTGTCAAACGCCTGAGCACTAACGAGATTGAAATTGCGCCCCTTGCCTTTATGCGTGGTCGCACCCTCAGCAATGCCTTTGTTATTTTAGATGAAGCTCAAAATACCACGCCTATGCAGATGAAGATGTTTTTAACGCGCCTTGGCCCCAATTCACGCATGGTTGTAACGGGAGACTTGACCCAAATTGACCTTCCCCACGGCGTAAAATCCGGACTCAAAGATGCTCTCCATGTCTTAAGTAATGTCAAGGAAATAGGATTTACTTATTTTAAAGACACCGATGTCATTCGCCACCCTCTCGTGGCACGCATTGTTCACGCCTATCAGGCCCAATCATAACCCCTCCATCATGCCAAGCGACAGACGCCACTTTATTGACATTCAAATAGAAGACAAAGCCTGGAAAACTATTTCCTTAGAACACCCAGCCCTTTTCAAGAACATATTAGAAAAGGTAGCAAGCTCTCTTGATGATAATCGCCAATTTCAGCTCAATATTCTTTTGACATCTGACGAAAAAATGAAAGAGCTTAACATCCAATTCCGCGGCAAAGATGCTCCGACGAATGTTTTATCTTTTGAAAGCGGTCTTTTGAATGAAAAGCTCCAGCCAGTTTATCTGGGGGATATAGCCTTTGGTTATGAGATTATTGGCAAAGAAGCCACAGAAGAAAAAAAATCCTTCGAAAATCATTTTATCCATCTGATTGTCCATGGTATTTTGCATTTGTTTGGGTATGATCACATCCGAGATGATCAAGCTGATATCATGGAAAACTTGGAAATTAACATTTTAGAATCACTCCAGATCCCCAACCCCTATAGTCTATAAACGAGAATCTTAACCACCATGAACGATTTTATATCAACAAACGGTTTGAATACAAAAAACTCATCTTTTCGCCAGAAAGTAAAGCAAACATGGCGCAAACTTATTCGCCAAGATGAAAGTAACCTTCGTGAAACACTCGAAGAACTCATCGAAGAAGTACACGATGAGGGTGTTCCTTCGATTGAATCTGATGAGCGCGTCCTCCTTGGGAATGTATTAAATCTCCGTGATCTTACAGCCAGCGACCTCATGGTGCCACGCGCTGATATCGTAGCCGTGGATCACAAAATCAGTGCTGCCGATATCATGGCAACGATGGTTCGCACAGGTCTTTCTAAAATCCCCGTTTATAAAAACAACCTCGACGATATTATCGGCATGGTGCATATGAAAGATATGCTCGCATGGTCACAAAACAAAACCACAACATTCAAAATTCAGCAGGTATTAAGGGAAGTACTTTTTATCTCTCCCAGCATGCGCACCCTCGACCTTCTCCTCCAAATGCGCCAGAACTCGACGAAGCTTGCTCTTGTTGTTGATGAGTACGGCGGAATCGATGGGCTCGTAACACTGTCCAATCTTATTGAAGAAATTATTGGGGACATTCAAAGTGTTCACGATTTTAGCCCCCCCATGAAGCTTCAGAAAAATAACGACGGAAGCATTATCATTGATGCTCGTTATCACCTCGATGAACTTACAGAGGAACTTGGCCTTGACCTCACATTCAAAGATCTTGATGACGACATTGACACAATCGGTGGTCTTGTTGGCTATCTTGCAGGGCACGTGCCCGCTCCTGGTGAACTTGTCCGTCACCCAGCCGGCTTTGAATTTGAAATCATCGACGCCGATCCGCGACGGGTTAAGCGCCTGTTAATTAGGCCTTTTCAAAAATAAGAGCGCTATTAAGAAAGTAAAAACGATGGAAGCCATTTTACGTCTCCCTTACTATTTGTCTTGCAAGCTGGATAACGCATCAGTGCGGTACCTTATCGCATCTTTTAGCGGAGCTAGTATTGCCCTCGCCTTTGCCCCTATTTTTTTCTGGCCCGCCCTTTTTGCCATGTCCCTCTTTGCGTTCACTCTTTTCAAGGCTGAAAGCAAAAAAGAGGCCCGCATTCAAAGCTTTCTTTTCACATTTTTTCTTTATTTTACAAATCTTTACTGGGTTGCCAATGCCTTTACAACCGTAGGCCTAGGCTTTCTAACACCTCTGGCTTATTTAGGATTACCCGCATATATGGCCTCCCTCCCTGCCATTGCTTGCTATTACGCATGGAAATGGGGAAAAAATCTCCCCCCCCTTCAGCAATCATTACTCTTTGCATCTCTTTTCTGCCTTGCTTCTGTTCCTGATTTTTTTGGAGATCTCGGATTTCCTTGGGTAAATTATGGATATGCACTTCCCCTCACCTTACTACAAAGCACATCACTCTGGGGCATCGAAGGACTTTCCTTCCTCACGGTGTTCGCGTCCCTCATCCCTTTTGCACGCAATAAAATTTATGCTGGAATTCTTGTTATTATTTTTGGAATCCTTACCATCTTTGGACACGCACGTCTCCAAAATGAAAGCCTTTTGACACCTTATAACTTGCGATTAATTCAACCAAGCATCGCCCAAGAAAATAAATGGGAGCCCGATCAACTGCAAAAAAACCTTCAGATCCAAGGTCTCTTATCCCAAATGGATGGGGAAAAGCCCATTCAAGCTGTTTTATGGCCTGAAGCTTCTGTTCCTGTTTATTTTCAAAAGTATCCGGAATTACAACAAATGCTTGGTAATGCAGCCCCCAATGGAGGCTATGTATTCCTTGGCGCCCCCAGGGAAGATAATAATAAATTTTATAACAGCCTTGTGGTCCTTAATGATCAGGGTGCTGTAAAGGGAGCCTATGATAAAAAACACCTTGTTCCCTTTGGTGAATACGTTGCATTTAGAAATCTTCTTCCAGGCGTTGAAAAACTTACCCATGGTTCACGGGATTATTCACCGGGTACCCTTCCAGGAATTATTCACCTTGAGGGGCTTCCACCTTTTAGAGCACTTATTTGTTATGAAGCTTTATTTTCACGGGAGATTCAGAGTGAACAAAATATCAAAGCTGAATGGCTTTTGAATATGACAAATGATGCGTGGTACGGCAACTCATCCGGCCCCCATCAACATCTAAGAATCGCCCTTGTACGTGCCATTGAACAGGGACTCCCCCTTGTTCGCGTTGCTAATAACGGAATCTCCGCTGTAATTGATCCCTACGGACGCATTCAAAACAAACTTGAATTAAATGATGTGGGTATTATTGACTTTACGTTGCCGCAGCCTATTTCTCAAACGTTGTATAATAAGCATGGAAACTTTATAATATTCGTATTGATTGTCTTTCTTAGTATTCTTCTGGGGAGTGTTTATTTTTGGAAAAGAAAAAGGACGACATAGAAGAAAGCCGCATACACCTTGTGGACGCCCATGTGGGAAAAAGATTGCGTCAACGACGCCAGTCTTTGAATTTGAGCCAGGAAAAACTTGCGAACATCCTTGGTCTTACTTTTCAACAAGTGCAGAAATATGAAAATGGTTCGAATCGCATTAGCGCCAGCCGATTATTTGAAATTGCAAAGGCTCTTAATGCCCCAATTGCTTTTTTCTTTGACGGACTCACCGGATCTTTAAAACCAGTGTTATCATCATTCCACGAAGATAGGGCAAATTATAACGCTCGATCCTCATCCCTCCAGGATCACGATCCCGATCTTGTCGAAATTACAAAGATTTTTTCACGCATCAAAGATCGCCAGTTAAAGCTTCAACTCATCAGTATGGCGCGAGTTTTAGCAGCTCGACAGAATAGCGCCTAACCCCGTGAAACTTCCAACACACGAGCGTCTCGCCCTTTTGAATCAGGGGAATATTGAGACTAAAAATCTTATGGAAGCGCTCTCCATTGATTTTAGCATACTCATCTCCACCGCTTTTCCCGATCTAAAGCTTCCTGATTTTCCGGAAAAAACCGGTATCGTCCAAAAAATGAAACACACAGCCCTTTACCTTTATGAGAAAAAGGGATGGGACGCCCTTGATTCTTTGAAAATACACCCCTCCGACACTCTTCGGGGAGTCTCTTGTTATATTATCGCCCATCATCCCAATACAGTCGCGGAAAAATTTCAGCATATTAATACTCTCGCCAATGATACACATTTCGGCGTGCGTGAATGGGCGTGGCTCGCGTTAAGACAAGACGTCATTGACAATCTTGATTTGTCTTTTGAAATTTTAACTCCGTGGACTCAAGATCCTTCTGAAAATATTCGCCGTTTTGCGTGCGAACTCACACGCCCCCGGGGAGTGTGGTGCGCCCATATAAAATCCCTCCGTCAAGCACCGTGGAAAGCCCTCCACCTTTTAGAATCTCTTAAAAATGATCCCGCCCGCTATGTGCAGCTTTCCCTTGGAAACTGGCTGAATGATGCTGGAAAAGATCACCCTGAGTGGATCAAGGAATTATGCAAAAAATGGCAGGAAGAAAGCTCTTCTCCCCACACCATAAAGATATGCAAACGGGGACTGAGGAATTTTAAATGAAAATCAACTTTAAGATTGGCTATGGGCACCCCTTGACTTTTTGTCGCTTATAACATACATTACTATTCATTAAAGGTATTGGATTAAGCACAACGGATGACGCCCTATAAAATCGTCAAAATATTTCGTGATGATTTAGGGAGAGAGCCTTTTTTGGAATGGATTAAATCCTTAAAAGAAAAAACAACAAAGGCACGCATTCAGCAAAGAATTAGAAGAATTGAAATAGGTAATTTTGGTGAGCACAAATCTGTTGGGAAAGGAGTCTGGGAATTAAAAATTGATTTTGGCCCGGGATATAGAGTCTATTTCGGCGAAGATAGAGATCAAATTGTGCTTTTGCTTTGTGGCGGAGATAAAAAATCCCAGCAAAAAGATATAGAGCAAGCAAGCTCAGACTTACTGGAAGTATTATAAAGGAGAGAACGATGACAAAGCTTAGAAATTTCAAAGATGTTCTTTTAGAGGATTTGAAAGATCCAGATTATGCAAGGGTATATCTGTCAGTGGCTCTTGAAGAATACGAGCATAGCAAAGATGCCTCATCTTTCTTTACTGCTTTAAGAGACCTCGTTAAGGCTAATGGTGGCCTTGCCCAACTTGCGTCAAAAACTAAGCTCAATCGACAGAACTTATATAGAGCCTTATCTGCCAAAGGAAATCCAAGATTTGAAACAATAGAAACAGTGCTTCATGAGTATGGATATCGCCTAACCGTTGTTCCTGTGGCTGAGAATAATATTTATAAAAACAATAAAATTTAAAATATATCAAATAATACAAGAAAAAACTGGGCCTTTTAGAATGCAAAATCCCTCAGGGAATGAGGGCACATGAATAACCACCTCATTTTCTTTTTCGCATTATCCTTGATAAATGAACGGTCATTCCTTATCTGTTAAGAGAGTATATTTTTTATAAAAGAGGAAAAGTAATGGGTATGAGCATGGGGCACTTGGTGCTGCTTTTGATTATCGTCCTTGTGATTTTTGGCGCAGGAAAGATTCCTCAAATCATGGGTGATGTTGCAAAAGGTCTTAAAGCTTTTAAAGAAGGCATGAAAGACGGCGAAAAAGAGCAAGCAAAACTCGCCGATTCCACATCCTCAAAAGAAACTCCATCAGCGCCATCCCAAAAAGACGCTGCGTAATCATCCATGATTGACTTTGCCTGGTCAGAGTTTTTATTGATCGCCTTGGTCGCCTTGATTTTTCTGGGCCCCAAGGAACTGATTATCCTTTTCCGCACCCTTGGAAAATGGGCCGCAAAGGCGCGCGCTTGGCAAAATGCATTTCAAGAACAAATAAAACAAGCTTCCCTTGAGATTGAGGATGAGCAAAAAAAATAATTCAAAAAAAATCCTCGAAATCGTTTCCTCTCCTATTGAGGAAAATGATCTTTTGATTGAGACAAAAGAAGACCTTTATGATGCCCCCCAATCCCTTGTGCATCATTTGATTGAGCTTCGAACACGTCTTATTTACTGCTTTGCAGCATTTGGTGTAGCCGTTGCTATTGCCTATGCCTTTGCAGAGCCCCTTTTTGAATTTCTTGTGCGCCCGTTAACTGAGCTTTTAAAGGGGCAAGATCGTAAACTTATATATACGGGGCTTACCGAAGCCTTTTTAACATATCTCAAAGTCGCCCTATTCGCAGGATTCTTTGCGACTTTTCCTGTGTTTGCCTCCCAAGCATGGGGGTTTATATCCCCTGGTCTTTATCGCCAGGAAAAACGGGTCTTTCTTCCCTTTCTTATCTCCACACCTCTCCTTTTCTTTTGTGGAGCAGCCTTTGCATATTACGTTGTCTTCCCCAATGCTTATGCGTTTTTCCTAAGCTTTGAATCACCCGCCACAGAAACCATGCTTGCCATTCAGCTAGAAGCAAAAGTCAATGAGTACCTTAGCTTTGTGATGCGCCTTATCCTTGCTTTTGGTATTTGCTTTGAGCTTCCCGTAATACTATCCCTCCTTGGGCGAGCTGGATTCCTTACATCCCGCGGCCTTATGGAAAGATGGCGTATTGCCGTTGTCATTATTTTTACCCTTTCGGCAATTATCACCCCCCCCGATATTTTTAGTATGGTGGCACTGGCTTTGCCGATGATTCTGCTTTATGGAATTTCCATTGTTATGGTAAGGTTAATCGAAAGAAACCATTAGTCTTTAAGTATTGACTATCCTAACGATAAAGTCCCTTTTTCATGCTTGATATTCGCCTTATTCGCCAAACACCAAATCTTCTTGATGCGTCCCTTAAACGCCGAGGAAAAGAGCCTATGGAAGCTCTATTGCTCGAGATTGATCAAAAACTTCGTACAGCACAAACCCAATCCCAGGCCCTTCAAGCAGAACGCAATAAACTCGCCAAGGAATTTGGTATGCTTAAAAGGGACGGTAAAGATACGTCTGAAAACATAGCTCATTCTGAAAAGCTCAAAAAAGACATGCTTGAGGCTGAAGAAGCTGCACAAAAATACCAAGAAGAGCTCACAAACCATCTCGCTGTTATTCCCAATCTCCTCAAAGAGGATGTCCCCACAGGGGCGGATGAGAGTGAGAATGTAGTTGTACGCACCGTTGGCACCCCACCCTCGTTTACCTTTACACCAAAGGCCCACTTTGATCTTGGTGAAGGTCTTGGGTTAATGGATTTTGAGCGCGCCACCAAAATATCAGGGGCACGTTTCGTTGTGCTTTATGGCATGCTTGCACGCCTTGAAAGAGCGATTGCACGCTTTATGCTTGATACGCATATGAAGGAATTTGGATACCTTGAGGTTTATCCACCTTACCTTGTAAGCGCTAAAACCCTTTATGGAACAGGGCATCTTCCTAAATTCCGAGAAGATCTTTTTGCGACGGATCAAGGCCATTTTTTGATTCCCACAGCAGAAGTATCCCTTACCGCCCTTGTGGGTGAGGAGATTGTAGACGCAGATAAGCTACCTCTTCGTTTTTGCGCTTATACCCCTTGTTTCCGCGCAGAGGCAGGAGCTGCAGGGCGCGACACCCGCGGCATGATTCGCCAGCATCAATTCAGCAAGGTTGAGCTTGTAACACTCTGCCCCCATGACAAAACAAATGACGAGCATGCCTATATGGTAAATGCAGCCGAAACAATTTTACAAAAACTCGGGCTTGCTTATCGTGTTGTCCTTCTTTGCAGTGGCGATACAGGGTTGCAATCCCAAAAAACCTATGACTTAGAAGTATGGTTGCCTGGGCAACAGACTTACCGTGAAATTTCAAGCTGCTCCCAGTGTGGTGATTATCAAACACGCCGCCTAATGGCACGTTATCGTGGAGAAGATGGAAAACCAGCCCTCCTCAACTCCCTTAATGGATCAGGATTAGCCGTAGGAAGGACTTTGGTAGCGATTCTTGAAAACTATCAACAAGAGGACGGATCCATCATGATTCCAGAAGCCCTTGTGCCTTATATGGACGGCATGACGAAAATTGATGTGACAAAGAACCCCATTGGTTAAGATCTAACAGCAAGGAACACACCCTTTTTATGCGTATTCTCCTCAGCAATGACGACGGCATTAATGCTCCAGGATTAAAGATCCTTGAGGAGATTGCACGCACTTTATCGGATGATGTGTGGATTGCAGCCCCTGAGCTTGATCAAAGTGGTGCAAGTCATTCTTTAACCTTAAAAGATCCCTTAAGGGTGAGGGAACTTGGCCCCAAACGGTTTGCCATCAATGGCACCCCAACGGATTGCGTGATGCTAGCAGTTTGCCACCTTATGAAAAACACCCAACCAGATCTTGTTCTTTCGGGCGTTAATTATGGAGCAAACTTGGCTGAGGATGTGATCTATTCGGGCACTGTAGCCGCAGCCATGGAGGGTGCACTTCTTGATATTCCTTCCATCGCCATGAGCCTTGTCCACGACGACACATTAGTCGCCAACTGGGATGCTGTACTTGCCCACGCCCCCTCTGTTTTGAAAAATTTATTAACAAAGCCTTGGGGGCCAGAAGTTTTGATTAACATCAACTTTCCTCCAGTTACCCAAGAGCACGTCAAAGGGGTTCTCATCACAACGCAAGGAGAGCGCCCCCTTGCAGAAGAAAGTTTTTTAAAACGCACAGATCCACGGGGTAAACCCTATTACTGGGTGAGCACCATTAATCACAATGCAACGGGAACCCCGGATAGCGATCTCCAGGCTGTATGTGATGGATATATCTCCATTACACCACTCTCGTTTCATTTGACGCACACACCAACTGTAGCGATACTAAAAGAAATGTTTAACACGACCTCTTTACAGAAAAAGGCTTTATAAAAATGTCCACGCTAAAAAATCATATAATTCCTGCGATGTTTTTGGGCACTGCGGCCCTTCTTCTCACCAGTTGTGCACGTGAAGGAGATCCCGCTGAAGTTATTGTCGATACAACACCAACAAGCCATCATATTGTGGCCAAGGGCGACACCCTTGATAGCATTGCAAGCACATACGGTCTTAGCAAAAAAACGTTGATTAAAATAAACCGCCTCAAACCACCTTATAAACTTTATAAGGGACAACGCCTCCTCGTCCAAGATGATGGCAATACTGAGGATAATTCCAGAAAACAAGGCATTAAGGCAAAAACAAACGTTGCCGATACAGGCGATGTTGAAGTTCAAGAACTTAATAGCGCTCAAAATAATGAAGCAACCGCAGCGCCTGCCACCATGGGAAGCGGTGTTCCAGGCTCCAATACATTTGGTGGTGCAGGAGCAGCCACAACAGGTGGCATAACGGCAGGCAGCATAGATGGCGGAACGGCAAATTCTCCCCAAACTCCCATGGCACCTGAACCGCAAAAAGTAGAAGCTCCCATGAGTTCTGGACGAATGACTTGGCCTGCCCAAGGGCAAGTGATTAAGAGTTTTGGAGTCGATGCCACAGGGCAGCGCAATGATGGCATCAACATCGCAGTGCCCGCAGGAACGCCTGTTACAGCGGTTGATAATGGTGTTGTGGCCCACGTTGGCAACAAAGCAAAAGGATTTGGCAATCTCGTTCTGATCAAGCATCAAGGAGGCAAGATCAGTGTTTATGGCCATTTACAAGAAGCCTCTGTCCGTGAAGGACAACAAGTCGCCGCAGGAGAAAAAATCGGACTTGCTGGAAGTTCAGGTGGCGTCAATCAACCCCAAGTTCACTTTGAACTTCGCCAAGGAAAAACCGCTCTCAATCCTCAGGATTATCTGAAATAAGGATCATTCTCAAAACAACATAACAAAAAAGGGCAGGATTATTTTCCTGCCCTTTTTTGTTCCATACCCTCTCTTTACAAAATAAACTTTGAGAGATCTTGATTTTTTGCAAAGTGATTGAGGCGTTCTTCCACAAGGGATTTATTAATCTCAATGGTTTTTTCCTTAAGATCCGGCGCTTCAAAGCTAATGTCCTCAAGGAGTTTTTCAAGCAGCGTATGAAGGCGACGAGCCCCTATATTCTCAACGGAACTATTCACCTCAGACGCAAGGGACGCAAGGGCTTCAATTGCATCCTCTGTAAACGTGACATCCACATTTTCTGTTTTCAAAAGCTCTTTTGATTGACGGATCAAGTTAAATTCAGGCTCCTTTAAAATCCTGAGGAAGTCTTCTTTTTTCAAAGGATTGAGTTCCACACGAATGGGCAAACGGCCTTGAAGTTCTGGCAACAAATCCGATGGCTTTGCCACATGAAATGCACCGGATGTTATAAACAAAATGTGATCCGTGCGAATGGTTCCATGCTTTGTGTTGACTGTTGTTCCCTCAATAAGGGGAAGCAGATCACGCTGCACCCCTTCCCGGCTTACATCGCCGCCACGCACATCAGAGCGGGCACAAATTTTGTCAATCTCATCCAAAAAAACAATCCCATTTTGCTCAACCTGGGTGATGGATTGTTTAAGAATCTCATCATTATCAAGGAGCTTGTCCGATTCTTCTGCAATAAGGATTTTCATTGCATCATCAATGCTGAGCTTGCGGGTTTTTGTCTTTTGCATGCCAAACGCCTTGCCAAACATATCCCCAAGATTCATCATCCCCATCTGGGCACCGGGCATGCCTGGCATATCCACCATGGGCATGGAAATTGAGCTTGTATCAGCAACTTCAAGCTCAATTTCCTTGTCCCCAAGTTTCCCTTCAAGGATCATATGCTTAAATTTCACACGGGTTTCTGGGCTCGATGAATTTCCAACAAGGGCATCCAATACACGCTCAAGGGCGGCTTCCTCCGCCCGCGTCACAACGCTGGAGCGCATTTTTTCCTTGGTCATTTTGATGGAAATTTCAATAAGGTCGCGCACGATTTGCTCAACATCGCGACCAACATAGCCAATTTCCGTAAATTTTGTCGCCTCAACCTTAATAAAGGGAGCATCCGCAAGCTTAGCCAACCGGCGGGCGATTTCCGTTTTACCCACACCCGTTGGGCCAATCATAAGGATGTTTTTTGGAAGCACTTCTTCTTTAAGCTCATCCGTTAATTGCTGACGGCGCCAACGATTGCGCAGCGCTACGGCAACAGCCTTCTTGGCATCGTTTTGCCCAACAATAAAACGGTCCAGCTCTGATACAATCTCCCGGGGAGTCAAAATGGTCATAGGTCAATGCTTTCCATAGTGTAGTTATTATTTGTATAGACACAGATTTCGGATGCAATGTCCATGGCGCGCTTGGCTATATCCTCAGCACGCAAAGTACCCACGGTTTTAAGGGCTCGCGCTGCTGAAAGGGCATACATCCCACCAGAACCAATGCCTGTCACGCCATCTTCCGGCTCAAGGACATCGCCTGTGCCTGTAAGAACGAGGGTCACAGACTTATCCGCCACGATCATCATCGCCTCAAGGCGGCGCAAATAGCGATCCGTACGCCAATCCTTTGCCATCTCCACACAAGCGCGGGTTAATTGGCCTGGGTATTGTTCTAATTTTCCTTCAAGGCGCTCAAAAAGGGCAAAGGCATCCGCCGTAGCCCCTGCAAATCCTGCGATTACACTGCCCGAAGCTAAACGGCGCACTTTACGTGCGGCTGATTTAATGACCGTTGATCCAAGGCTTACCTGCCCGTCGCCAATCACAATGACATTCTTGTCATCACGCACAGACAAAATCGTTGTGCCATACCAGGTTTTGGGATCTGTATGTTCTGTCATGGAGTTATTTTCTTTTGAGGACATGGAAGCATTCTAACAGGATTCACAGATTTTAGCAATCACAAGGAGAGAGTGCTAAAAACAAAGGAGGCCTAAAGCCTCCTTCTTAAAAAACATACAAATGAAGAGATACCTACTTCGCAGGCGTTGCAGCCCCTGGGGAAAGAATCATGATCATGGAGCGTCCTTCCAACTTAGGATGGTGATCCACTTTGGCAATCAGTTCAAACTGATCACGAACCTTCATCAAAATATCCATACCAATTTGTTGGTGGGAAAGCTCGCGCCCGCGGAATCGCATGACAAATTTAACTTTGTTTCCTTCATTCAAAAAACGTTCAGCAGCCTTGCATTTAATTTCAAGGTCATGCTTATCAATCATGGGACGAAGTTGAATTTCCTTAAGCTCAATAACCTTTTGCTTTTTCTTGGCTTCGGCTTTTTTCTTTTGAAGCTCAAACTTATACTTACCGTAATCAAGGATTTTGCAAACGGGTGGTTCAGCATTGGGAGAAACCTCAACAAGGTCAAGTCCTGCACGCTGTGCCCTTACAAGGGCATCCGCACGGGATACAACCCCAACCATTTCGCCATTTTCATCCACAAGGCGTACTGTGGGAGATTTGATATCCTGGTTAACACGTGGTCCATCTTTGGACTGTTCAGGGGCAAAGCGTGAAATCGGCAACTCCGTTAAGAAAAAATTATATCACCACACAAGATATCACAGGTAATCAGCCTCTCACAATTGATTTATTTGAAACATTCAAGAAGAATCCCTATAATCCCCTTATTCCAAATCACCAACATGCCACGATGACGTCTTTTAAAATTATTTGCCCATACTGCCGACACGATCATGATGTGCCTGCGCAATATTTTAAAGGTGAGTCACGTCTTCTTAAATGCGCTCAGTGTGAACATGTATGGCGTCATTATGTAAGCGCCCCCGCAACACTTCCCACAAATTTCTCAAAAGACGATATGGCGCCAATCATAAAACCTGCTGTATCCCCCTCAAAAAGCCAGGAAAGAGCACAAAGCCATTCTTCCTCCAAGAGAGCAAGTGCATCCGCTGCAGCCCGTCAAGCATCCCAACAAATTCCTCCCCCTGCTTCTTTTAGGGCGCAAAAACGAAATCCTTATAAACCCTCTTCAAAAAAGTATCACTTGGATTGGTGGCTCTTGGTGGTAGCATGCCTGATTGCAGCTTTTGTGGTGGTCCGTGAAATGGGTGGAATACCTATTCCTATTTGGGCCCAAGAGCAAGGTCAACGATTTTACAATAAAATTATGCTCTCCCTTGAGCCACTTCCCTTTTTCAAGAAAAAAGAAGCGCTTCAGACCCCCCCCTCAAAGGACCCCATTTCGTTTGTTGTTCTTACTTCAAACCTTACATTTAATGGAACTGAACCTATCCTTAATATCAAAGCAGAAATTGCAAATAATACCTCTCAAGATATCAATAACCTTAACCCTATTCGTGTAGAGCTTATGGACAAATGCGAGAACGGCCAAGATGGCCTATGCCTAAGGCATTCTTGGACACATACCCTTACTCACACCCCTCTTAAGGCAGGGGAGCATCACATCTTTGAAACCATTGGTGAATGCCATATCCCCATTCAACCTGATGCTATTATTTTATCCTTGGAAAAACGCTGAAAAATTACTACGTTTGAAACAAGAAAAAGATTAATTAACATATTTTTAATATTATGCCTGAAAACACTCTTTCTTCACTTCCCATTATTTGCATTGGCGATTTTATACTTGATAAATTTGTGGAAGGATCTGTTGAAAGAATTTCTCCCGAAGGCCCCATTCCTGTCCTTCGTGAATCGAGGCATTTTTATACCCTTGGTGGAGCAGGCAACGTTATCCGCAATATCTCCTCCCTTGGACATCCAACCATTGCATTTGGCATCGTGGATGCCGAACGCTCGGGCAAAAAAACCACTGACCTCCTTAGCGAGCTTAAGGCTGTAAAAACAAACCTTATAACGGACGCCACATGGCTTACCCCTTACAAGACACGCTTCACAGCTCAAGGACAGCAACTCCTACGTCATGACCAAGAGCGCACGAACACACTTTCTCCCGAAACAAAAGACGCTCTCATTCAGCAAATAAAAAATGAGCTTCCCAATGCTTCTCTTCTTGTATTTTCTGATTATGATAAAGGCCTTTTAACGGAGTCCCTTTGCCAAGAACTGATTCAAATGGCAAAAAAACATGGCATTCCCATGGTTGTTGATCCAAAGGGCAAAGATTATACAAAATATAAGGGTGTCACTCTTTTAACACCTAATCTAAGCGAGCTTCGCACGATTACGGGGCTTGCTTGCAAAACACATGATGAAATTATTAGAGCCGCCACCGCCCTTAGGAAAGAGCTCGAGGTGAAAGCGCTTCTTGTGACGCTAAGCTCTGACGGTATGATGCTTATTGATGAAGAAGATACAGCCACACATATTCCAGGCTGCGCCAAGGAAGTTTATGACGTCTCGGGCGCGGGTGATACGGTTATCGCAACACTCAGTGTGTGCTTAAGCGAAGGGCTTCCCCTCATCGAGGCATGCAAACTCGCCAATCAAGCTGGCGGGATTGTTGTTGGAAAAATTGGCACGGCCGTTATTTATCGCCATGAACTTCAGGAGCTCTCCCACCCTGACAAAGTGATGACACTTCCCCAAGTTTGTGAACAGACCCAACTCTGGAAACGTCAGGGATATAAAGTTGGCTTTACAAATGGATGCTTTGACCTTCTTCACCTCGGTCATTTACATTTACTGAAACAAGCGCGATCCCAGTGTGATCGCCTGATTCTTGGCCTCAATACTGATAGCTCCATCAAACGCCTTAAGGGTGAATCACGCCCCATCCAAGCAGAATATGTAAGAGCACAAATCCTTGCAGCACTTGAGATTATTGATGCGGTTGTTCTTTTTGACGAGGATACACCTTTAAATCTTATCCAAGAGATTATTCCCGATGTTTTGGTAAAAGGTGCGGATTATACCGTTGAAACGGTTGTTGGTGCCGATGTTGTCATGAAAAACGGTGGGCGCGTTTTCCTGGCTCAGCTTAAGGATGGATTTTCAACAACTTCCACTGTTGCAAAAATGAAGGCTGCCGGATAAGACCTGCATAAGGGAGCCTGACTCCCCAATCTAAAACTTCGATTTAACCGTGTGGGCCGCAGGGGTATTCTTTTTGCCTTTAGGCGCAACGCTCTTTTTTTCAGAATCTTTGCGTCTTTCAGGCTTATCGTAAAAAGACTGAAGCTTCGCCTCGTCCAAAATATGGCCTTCCATAGCCTCTTTAATCGTACTGATAGGTGCATTTTTAGGAAGGTCTAGCGTTGTATCAAGAGCATAAAGAGTAAAAATATAATCATGCTGGCGATCGGGTGGACACGGACCGCCATAGTCATGACGTTTCCAACTATTCAACCCCACCACCGCATCCTTTGGCATTTGACTAATCCCCTCTGCAAGCTCTTTTACGTGTGCGGGCAAATTAAACACCACCCAATGCAGCCAATACCCATCAGCATGAAGATTTTTGGGAACCTGAAAATCCTCAAAGAGTAACACATAAGACTCTGTCCCCGCAGGAGGATTTTTCCATACAAGCCTAGGCGATATTTCTTCCTTCCCCACTGCACACGTAAACCGATCCGGAATCATTTTTTCATGATCAAAAGCAGGGGAAGAAAGTGTAAACATGGTCGATCTACTATTTTTTGATGGGTTTTTACCCCCAGCATGCACTTCTCCTAAGCATGCTATAACGCCTATAAAAAGAACAACAAAATTTAGGAAAAATCGATGAATGTCCATAAAACGCCTCCCCATTTATTTTCAACGCACCACAAGATTAGCTCATTCCCAAGCGGGCGTCATGGTAAAGTCGCGCTGAAAAAATAAGGCCAAGGCTAAAGAGCACTGTTAACATGGATGTCCCTCCGTATGACACAAGGGGTAGAGGAATGCCGACCACAGGGGCGAGCCCCATCACCATGGCCGTATTAATGCACATATAAAAAAAGAGAATACTCGTAAGGCCTACCGTCAAAAGCCTTGCAAAGGAACTGCGACTGCGAAGGGCAATGCTGTAGCAATAGATAATCAAAATAGCGTAGAGAGATAGCAATACAAGCGCCCCAAACATACCAAATTCTTCACAAAACATTGTAAAAATAAAGTCCGTTTGTTTTTCAGGAAGAAAATTTAAATGGGCTTGGGTTCCTTGCATAAAACCTTTTCCCCAGAACCCTCCTGACCCCAAAGCAATTTTGGACTGCATGATGTGATACCCTGAATGGGTGGGGTCAAGCTCTGGATTCAAAAAAACAAGAATCCGTTTTTTTTGATAGTCATAGAGAAAATTCCACAAGATAGGCAGGGAGCTTAGGGCAAGAATCCCTGTAAGAACAAATTTCCATACCTGTACCCCTGCAAGAAAAATAACAATCACTCCACATAAAAGGAGCATCATCGCCGTTCCCAAGTCAGGCTGCCTCATCACAAGAAGTACGGGCAACATAATCATTAAAAGGGGGATAATTACATACTTTGTCTGACGTATTTCCTTAAGGGGGGCACCATGAAAATACCGCGCAAGGGCAAGAACAAGGGCAATTTTCATAAGCTCGGATGGCTGAAGGTTAAAGATGTACAGGTCGAGCCATCGTTGCCCCCCCATACCCACAACCCCCATTAACTCCACAAAAATTAAAAGAAGAAGTGTCAAGCCATAAAAAATATAAGCACCGTTAAACCATGTGCGAATATCATGCATAGCTACAAGAAAAAGGACAGCCATCCCAAAAACAAATCGCATTATTTGTTTGGTGGCCCAGGGGCTAAAACTGCCATTCGCCGCCGAATACAACATTAAAAAACCCACAGATGCGATGATTGTGATCAGCAAAATCACCCAAAGATTCAGATTATGCAGGCGTTCAAATTTTCGGGACAGCACAGTAAAGGGGGAAACATGAAAACTGGATCTTGTTTAGTTGTAGCAAAAAGAAGCCACGGCGTCTTTATTCAACTCAAGAGATTAAACTTTATGTATGACTCAACGTTTAAAACTCTTTTCCTAAGCCGCGGACTGCTCTAAAAGCTTTTTAATCGGCGCATAGGAAAGTCTGTGGTGGAAAGTAATCCCATGATCACGCAAGCCCTCTTGGTGAAGTTTTGTACCGTATCCCGCATTACGTTCAAACCCATACATGGGGTAGCGTTTTCCTAAAAGCATCATAAGACGATCCCGCGTGACCTTGGCTAAAATAGAGGCCGCCGCAATGGAGCAACTTTTTCCGTCCCCTTCGACAATCATTTGCGTGGCAATAGAAAGCTTTGGGTTGCGAATCCCATCCACAAGGGCAGCTATTATTTTATGCTCCATCGGCTCCGTGGAAGTCCCAAATTTCAATAACACCCTCTTTTCCAATTTTTGAAAAGCCCGGCGCATCGCTAGCATCGTGGCTCCTGCAATATTAAGAGTATCAATTTCCTTAACACTCGCAGCACCTACTCCATAAAAAGCATGCTCCTTGATCCAATGATATGCGCGCTGACGCTTAATAGGCGAAAGTTTTTTAGAATCGTTCAAGATTCCTTGTTGTTCGATCATATCATATTGATTTTGATGAAAAGCAACACATGCCGCTACAACAGGACCAGCCCACGGACCACACCCTGCTTCATCAATCCCAACTATAAGATTATTATGATCCGCTAAAGAATAGGAACGCTCAATCTCAAACGTCGTCGTCATCATAACCGGTTTTGGACTTACGTTTTTTCCGCTGATCTGTAAGAGCCTTGGGACGGGAAAAAAAGTCACTCATAAATCGGACGCACCGTTTTTTCATGACATACATTTGCCCACCATACAGCCAGTAAAGAACCCCTGTCAGCGTCAAATTATTAGAATCGGCATGGGTTTTAAGCTTTCTTGCCATGGACAGCCAAATTGGGCTAAACGAAAGGGAAAGCACCGTAAGGGCAATAATAAGCTTTTCCCCAAACTCGTTAATAATTTTAGCCTCATGCCCAACGGTCACAAGCAAAAACCCAAATTCCCCAAGCTGCGCCAAAAGAACGCTCAATAAAAATGATTGGGACCAGGGCAATCTTAGCAAATGGAAAATTCCAATGTTCATGGTTGTTTTCCCCACCGTAATCAAAAGGGTAAGAATGGAAACCGTCCACAAATTTTCCCATACAAACCGCAAATCCAGCAAAAGTCCTATGGACAGGAAAAAAGCCATCAAAAGAATGCTTTGAATAGGTTTTGTTGTATCAATCATTAAAACACGTTCATGGGTGTTCCCAAGCACTAGCCCAGCTAAGAACGCACCATAAGCCGCAGAAAGACCAATCAACCCTGAAATCGCTGCAGCACCAAAGCAAAACGTCAAACTTGCAAGGGGAGTAAGCTCCCTCTCTCCTGCAATAATTTGGGTGAGAGGAAGGCGCACACGCTGCTTGCGAGAAAGATAAATGATCAAAGCTGCAAGTAAACCAATGGAAACAACTAATTTGAAAACAAGCTGAAAATCAAACCAGTTGCTGTCAAAATTACGCATGATCAAGATCATGGGAACAATGGCAAGGTCTTGGGCGATCAAGACACCCACTGTCATCTGCCCCACATCAGTTTTTGTCTCATCAATACTCTCAAGCATTTTAAAAACAACGGCCGTGGAGGACATGGACATCACAAAACCAAGGAGAATCGTAAGCCCCAATGACCATCCAAGGTAGTGGCCAAAAATAAATGTTACACCAATACTAATCCCTATTTGAGAAGCGACGGTGATAAGGCTAATGATCCAATGCTTTTTAAATGTGCGGAGACTAAGCTCCATCCCAATGACAAAAAGAAGCAAAAGAACACCGAGCTCAGCGAGCGTGCTGACTTGCTCCCGGGAGTGGATAAGCCCAAAAACAGAGGGCCCCATCAAAATGCCCGCAATGATGTATCCAAGAATCGGAGGCTTTTTGAGGCGCGCAAAAATAAGGCCGCAGATAAGCGCCCCTACGACAACAATTGCAATCTCCGTTAAATGAATTTGGCCATGCATATGACTTCCCCGATCCTCGCCTTAATCTTAATGGGAAAAGGTTAAGAAAAGAAGAACGAACTTGCTCTATAGCCCTGAAAAAATAACGATTGAAGATTGCAAGTCACATCACAGGAAAAATAATGATGATTTCTATGCCTTAAGTTCAGAAAGGTTCTGATAGAACGCAAGAATTTCAGGATTCAAAAGCGCCCCGGTGTTTTCAATTTGATGTCCTGTGATCACCTGTTTCACAGCAAGCTCGGCAATTTTATTATTTTTTGTGCGCGGAATATCTGGCACTTGAATAATTTTTGCAGGAACGTGGCGCGGTGTTGTATTTGCACGGATTTGTTTTTTAATACGATCCACAAGCGTATCATCAAGCATAATATCCGGTTGCAACCTTACAAAAAGAACGACACGCTCATCTCCCTCAAAGGGCTGTCCAACGGCAAGCGCTTCAACAACTTCTTCAATCGCTTCAACCTGACGATAGATTTCCGCCGTACCAATGCGCACACCCCCTGGATTTAAAACCGCATCCGATCGACCGTAAATTACAAATCCCCTGTGTGGTGTCTTTGCAATAAAATCCCCGTGGTGCCATATCCCTGAGTACTTTGCAAAATATGCCTTGTGATATTTCTCCCCCTCAGGATCATTCCAAAATGATACGGGCTGGGATGGAAATGGTTTAAGACATACAAGCTCTCCACGACTCTCATTTTGAATTGCATTGCCTGAATCATCAAAAACTTCAACCGCCATTCCCAAACCTGCTGCTTGAATTTCCCCGCGATAAACTGGCGTGATGGGATTCCCAAGGACAAAACAAGAAATAATGTCCGTTCCCCCTGAAATGGAGGCAAGGCAAACATCTTGTTTGATATGCTCATAGACATAATCAAATGTCGTCGGCATCAAGGGCGAACCTGTGGATGTAATAACACGCAAATGGGAAAGATCATATGTTTTGCCAACCTCCACATGGTTTTTATGAAGGTTATCAAGGTACTTTGCCGATGTTCCAAAAAGCTTTAGTTTTGTCTTTTCAGCAATCTTCCAAAGGATATCAATGGATGGATAGGTAGGAGCACCATCATACAAAATAATGGACGCTTCACTTGCAAGACATGTCACAAGCCAGTGCCACATCATCCAGCTGCAAGTGGTGAAATAAAAAATTTTGTCATCGCGCTTAATGTCACAGTGCAGTTGATGTTCTTTTAAATGCTGTAAAAGCGTCCCCCCTGCACCATGCACGATACATTTTGGAACGCCCGTCGTGCCTGATGAAAAAAGAATGTAAAGAGGGTGATTAAAAGGAAAGCGCTTAAACACAATTGCCTTTGCAGGAATTTTTAAAATTTCTTCATAGGCATGGATTTTAACACTCTGTGTCACTTTTGGTGTGACTTCTATTCCTGCATATTTGATCAATATCACATGCTCGATCGATGGAATTTTTTCAAGGATTTCAGGGAGCTTTGATGCCACATCAAAAACCTTGCCATTATAAAAATACCCATCCGTTATAAACAGGACTTTGGGCTGAATTTGACCAAACCGGTCCACAAGGGCTGGCACACCGAAATCAGGCGAACACGTCGACCAAATAGCCCCAAGAGTAGCTGTAGCCAGCATCCCCGTAATGGCTTCGGGTACATTGGGCAAATAACACCCCACACGATCTTCTGCTTTAACACCAATAGTTTCTAAAAATTGTGTAAGAGAACTAACTTGTTGATATAGATCAAAAAATGTAAGCGTGCGATGGAGCTTATCCTCACAAAAAAACTCTATAGCCGTTCCATGATCCCGCCTTCTCAGGAGATTTTCTGCAAAATTAAGATGTGCTTTGGGGAAAAAATGGGCTTTTTCAATATCCTCTGAATCCTTAATAATGGATCTTTTCTCTCCCTCACCAATAACGTGGGTATAATCCCAAATATTTTCCCAAAAAGATGCTACATCCTCCACAGACCACCGGTAAAGATCATTGTAATCCTTGAAGGACAGCCCTAAGTCTTTTGCTACTTTATGCATAAACGCATAGGTATGACTTTGCAAAATATGTTCTTGAGATGGTTGCCATAGAACCGGGTTCAAAGATTCAGAAGTCATTTAGGAGAAATAGTAAAAAATATAGTTTTAGTTAAATTTAATATGGCTCCCCCGTCAAGCATAGGATTCACTGCAATGAACATCATCCCCTCAGACCTGTCTTAATTAAGTAAAATCATTCAGATTTCATTGATTCTATAAAATTATATTAAAATTAAAATTACACTTAACATTATTTTAATATATACACGTCACAATAAAGTAAAACAGGGTTTTTCAAAAGCAACGAACATGATGTATTCGTATCTAAAAAATTTCATAGCATTTGCTTTTATGATGGTCATTTTCAATACACCCTCAGATGCAAGTGCGATAGATCAAAATAAAAATCCAGGAAAAACGTCTTCAAAAAAAACAAAAGATTCGGCGCCAGTTCGTCGCAACACATGCCCCAGGGGAATTGATGGAAAAGCGTTAAGGGAAATTTTCCCTTTTTATAGCCATGAAATTTTTGAGCGTCTAGCTAAACAAAAAGAGCCTGATGTTGTTAACCCCAATCTACGCCCCATTACAACAAAACTCCGCCTTGGCGCCGGTATTTATAATGCCTATGCCATTGACGGCCGGTATATAGGAGCACCAACCGTTGATGATATTGGGAAAATTGCAGACTTGAATAATTTAGAGAAAATGCAAACCCTTCCGGTTTCCGGGCATTGTTTTGTCTATGTCGAAGAACCTATTAACAAAGATGTGGAAGATGGAAAAGATAATCAATCAAACCCCGCTCATAAGCCCGTGTTAATACTCATCACGAATAAAAACCACACTGATATAAAAAATGCCGTCGATGATTTTCTCCGAGCTGTTAATAATCCTTCTCCAAAATCAGATTCAGATAATTCTGATGATACCTCTCAATCAGACAAACAAGATGACCAAGATGATGACCAGAACAATGATGCTGATGATAATTCAGACAAAAATGATGAGAAGATCCTCAAAAAAGGCGCCAACACTCAAGACAACTCTGATAATTCCAACGATAATGACAACAACAATGGTTCGGATAACAATGGCAACGATGCTAGCGACGATAATAATTCGAATGACAACGATAATGACTCAAACAATGATAGCAAGGATGATTCAGGGAATTAGAAAACCTTCTGCAGAGCTTATTTTAATGCGCCAATCAAAGAAATTTTTCCCGAGCCAGGTTTGAGTGGCTTTGGTTGTTGAGGAGCGTATTTAAAACCCGAAAAGAAAATAAAATCCAGAGTAACAGGAATACCTGCACTCTGTTTGAATCGATCTTCATAGAACGCCATGACCATTTTAAGAAAATCTTTTCCCATAAATGGTTTTGAAAAAAGGGGGGAAACGAGCCCTACTCGTTGGATATCTTTCAAAATTTGCCACGGATTGTCATAGAAGATGGTAAGCTGAACTCGGTCCACCACAGGCATGGTGAACCCCGCACGCTGGAGCAGATATCCACATTCTTGCGGGCTCAAAGAAGGTGGCGTAACCGGCGCCATCCCCCCATAACAAGCTTCATAAACGTCAAATAAACATTCATGGAGTTCTTTTAAGGTTTGCCCTCCTAAAAGGACACCTTGAAAAAAACCATCACTTTTCAAAGACCAATTGATCTGTTTTAAGGCCCCCACTAAATCATTCGTAAACTGAAAATTAAGAGCCGTTATCACAAGATCAAAAGCATTTGAAAAAAGGGGGAGGAGCTCACTGCTTGTTTGCACACGATGAAATGGAAGATTTTGAGAGCCGTGGTCTTTATCACCAAAGAAGTCTAAAACTAAATAAGTATCTCCTTGAATTTTCTTCACAAGAGACATGTCTTGTTCGAGCCCTAAACTACCGAGCTGGGCAATTGTTTTAAAGGGAAATTTTATATATCCAATCCGTTCAGCAAGCTCATTCTCTACCCATTCATAAAAAGGCGCACACGCCTTAAAATCACGTTTGAGCAGATGTTTTGACGACAATTTTTCATCAAAAAGCAAGGGAACGCTATCATTAAGAACGTTTCCCCATACCACTGAAAGTTACACCGTATGAACTTCTTGGGGAACAGCGGGAATTCCCTTACGATTTTTAGGCGTAAAGAAAAGATACACCGTTGGAAGTACAAGTAATGTAAAGATTGTTCCGATGGTCATGCCACCAACAATGACCCAACCAATCTGACGACGGCTTTCCGCACCCGCACCCGCAGCAAAAGCAAGGGGTAATGCACCTAAAACCATGGCAAAGGTTGTCATCAAAATAGGGCGCAACCGCAACTTCGCAGCATAGATAATAGCTTGGATCATATTTTCACCCTCATCACGGCGCTTGTTAGCAAAATCCACAATCATAATACCATGCTTTGTAATAAGCCCAATAAGCGTCACAAGCCCAATATTACTATAAATGTTTAAACTTCCATTCTCGATAAGAGCCAGAGTGAGAATCGCCCCCGAAAGCGATAAGGGCACACTTAAAATAATGATAAAGGGATCCGTCCAACTCTCAAATTGCGCCGCCATAATAAGATAGATAAAGGCCAGAGCTAAAGCAAAAATCAGATACATAGTTTTGCTTTCCTTTAAAAAGCGCTTTGTATCCCCTGAAAACTCAATGCGCACATCTGGCGGCAGCGTTTCCTTTGAAAGATCCTTAATACGGGAAACACCTTCACCCAGCAAAATATCCGATTTCAAGGTTAAACGCACCGTAAGGGACCGTTGACGGTTAGTGTGAAAAATTTCCACAGGTCCTGATCGCGCTTTCACCGTTACAAGCTCCGACAAAGGAACCAACGTCCCTTGTTTATCCCCTGCTTTTACAAAGAGATTCGTAATATCATAGGGTGTTTGACGCTGGCGATCCTCAACCTCAACCTTTACATCATAAAGTCTGTTGTCCTTTTTAAAGGTCGACGCCTTTTGGCCACGAATGAGCATATCGATGGTTTCAGCAATGGTGGCAGGTTCGATGTTAAGAGAAGAAACCTTGTCGCGCAAAAGCGTAATGGTATAATCTTGTGTGTCCCCTCGGATCCCTGACGTAACGGTATCTGCCATTCCAGAACGATAAATGGCCTGGATCATGGCATCCCCTATTTCTTTTAGTTCACGGTAGGTTTTGGTCGATGCAAGAATCACAAACTCCACAGCATTGGCTTTATCCCCGCTGGCGCTGGCACCAGATGCTTCAATACGCCCCTCAATACCCGTGACGTTCCTTGAAATATACTCTTTAATTTTTTCTGAAATTTCGAGGGTTGAGAGCTTTCGATTTCCCTTAAGCTGTAAACTGATGTCAAATGTAGGGTTATTAATCTGGCTTACTCGCTTTTCCACATCATCAAAGGTGCTTAAAAACTTGTCCAATCCCGCAACATACCGATCGGTATAGTCAAGTGTCGATGATTGAGGCGCTTGCCCTTCGATAAAAATAGATCCTTGGTCTTCACGGGGTAAATATTCATTGGGGAGAAGCAAATAAAGAAGCCCCCCAAACGCTGCAAAACTAATACCACTTAACGCAATCTTTCCACGTTTTTGAAGCGTCTTGCGAAGGAGATACTCATATTGCATTTCCATCATTTCAAGCCAAGCATCGCTCAAAAAAAGCGCCTTTAACTTATCAAGTGTTGTTACTTCTTTTTGAACTTTTTTCGACTTCGAAGAAGATGATTTTTCTTTTTTCTCGTGAGCTTTTAAAAGACGCGCACACATCATGGGAGAAAGGGTAAGCGCTGAAAACCCAGAGATGATCACAGCCCCTGCAAGGGTAAGGGCAAACTCCTTAAAGAACTTACCAATATTCCCTTCCGCCAAAGCAATAGGAGCATACACAGCCGCAAGGGTAAGGGTCATCGCAACCACCGCAAAGCTGATTTCCTTTAGAGCAATAAATGAAGCTACATACGGAGGTTTCCCTTCCTCAATATGACGATGAACGTTTTCCAAAATCACGATGGCGTCGTCCACCACAAGCCCTACGGCAAGAACAAGGGCCATCAAGGTGAGTGTATTAATGCTGAATCCCAAAACGTACATAATGAACAGCCCCCCCAGAAGGGATACCGGAATCGTGACAAGGGGAATAATGGAAGCGCGAAAGGATCTTAAAAAAGCAAAAACAACAAGAATAACAAGCAATGTTGCTTCGAAAATCGTTTTATACACCTCATCCAAAGAGCGCTTAATAAATGTTGTTTTATTGGATCCAATATCGACATTCACACCTTCGGGAAGATGTTCTTTAATATTTGAAAGCCATTTTTCAACATCGTCTGAAACCTGCAAAGGATTAGCAAGAGATTGTTTCACAATACCAATGCTCACACCCTCAAGGCCATTATAACGCGTTTTTGTTTTGTAATCGTCAGCCGTAACTTTGGCATATCCAATATCACTTAAGCGAACAAGGTGTCCTTCCCGCTCGGCCACAACAAGTTTATTAAATTCTTCAGGCGTCTCAATATTCGCAATGGTCGTGACAAGATATTCACGATCCTTAGAGATCAGCTTTCCAGCAGGTTTTTCAATATTCTGACGACGCACGGCAATTTTTACATCGTGTGCTGTCACGTTATAGGCTGCAAGCTTCACGGGATCAAGGAAAAGGTGCATGGTATACTGCCCTGCCCCCAAAACATCCACACGTGCGACCCCGGGGATAGATTCAATATCTTTTTGAAGCTCACGAAGAGCGTAGTCTGCAAGTTCGCTCGAGGAAACGGTTTTACTCGTAAGAGCTAGTGTGATGATTGCTTTTTCTTCAGCCTTTGACTGGGTCAAAATTGGTTTTGTGGCTTCATCTGGGATTTTATCCGCAAATTTTGCAAGGCGATCGCGGATGTTGTTGGTTGCGCTTTCCATGCTATAGCCTGGAATAAATTCAAGACTGACCTTGCTTTCCTCCACAGCACTAGAAGACGTCACCGTTTCAATCCCCTCAATACCCGCCACAGCTTCTTCGATTACTTTTGTAAGCTGAGCTTCCACAACTTCAGGACTTGCCCCAGGAAGTGTTGTTTCAATGGTCACATAAGGACGTTCAATTTTTGGGTATTGAAGCAGGGGAAGCCTACTTCCCCCAATAAGCCCCATAATCACCAAAATAGCCGTCAAAACCCATGCAAGGACCGGACGTTGAATACAAACTTCTGAAATCTTCATGGGTTAAGTCCCTTGCTTGCTGAAGAATTCCTGTTATTCATCATCTTGAACGTCATCAATCTTCTTTTGCTCTTCTTTGGGTTTTTCTGTGCCGTCTTCATTGAAGTTCAGCATGCGCACAGGATGCCCGTCGCTCCCAAGACGCATTTGTCCAGCCATCACAACGATTTCCCCACTATTCAGACCAGCAACAATCTCAACCTTGTTATTTTCCTTGGTTCCAGTAAGCACACGCCGACGGCTTGCTTTATTGTTTTTAATAACCCAAACAAACTCCATTTCCCCTTCACGCTCAAGGGCAGACTCAGGAATTAAAATCGCATCGCCTTTTTCGCCAATGATTAAGCTCACGTTCGTGAAAAGCCCCCCACGCAAAAGTCCTTGGGGATTGGGAATCGTCCCACGCACGGCGATGCTGTGGCTTTGGTGATCCACTTTAGAATCAATAGCTTCTACTGTTGCGGTGAAGATTTGATCCGGGAAACCATCCAGCTTAATTTCCGCTGCTTGCCCACCCCCAACATCATGCAAGTTCTTTTCCGGAATACGAAAATCGACTTTCATCGGGTTATTTTCAACCACAGTCACAAGTTCTTGCCCTTGTTGAACATAAGTTCCGGGACTTTGTTCCATAATACCAATGGCACCATCAAAAGGTGCCCTGATCTGAGTTTTATCAAGACGGGCTTTGGCACCAAGAAGCTTTGCTTCACTCACAGCAAAGGCTGCTTTTGCTTCGTCAAATTTTTTACCACTTTCGATATTGCGACTTCTAAGCTCGCTAATACGGTTAAAATCGGCCGTTGCTTGGGCTAATCGTGCTTCTGCATCTTTAAAATCTGCCTTAGCATCTGCATCGTCAAATTGAATGAGGATATCGCCTTTTTTAACGTTTCCACCTTGTTTGAATAAAATCTCAGTAATACGCCCCGGAATTTCAGATTTTAGGGTTACAATTTCACTGGGTCGCAGACGTCCCACCGTTTGAATGCGCTTTGAAATCGTCCCAGGAGCCACCTTATAGGCCTCTACCGAGGCAGGTTTAAGGCGCCTTGCAAAACTTTGGGAAGAACCAGACTCAAGCACATAGGAACATGTGCTAAAAAGAACAAGCCCGCCAATACGCACAACAACCCATAGCGCAACAAATCCTACAAGGATTCCCAACCCTAAAATAGCATACTGCTTTCTCACGGATTGTTTTTGAAAATTAATCTTCTTACCCAATGCCTTAAATTGCTTTCCAAGCACTACGATATAAGGGTGATCACTTTTTTGAATGGAAGAAAGTGCTTTAGAGATATATCTCCATCCCTTCTTTAGAAGAGCTCCAACAAGCACAAGCGGCTTCAATGCCATTTGTTTAAAATCATTAAACTTCATGCGTTTTTTATTCCTACCCAAAAAGGGAACTAATTCTTCACTCTATTATATGCGGATATCCTTAAATTTTGTCTAATACAAAAATATTTTAAGATGTTTTTTACAGATCAAAGGAAGAGAACAAAATTCATAATTAGCTACCCGTCGTATAAGACAACGTCACCACAATCTTAACGATCTTATCGATGGATGTGGTGTCATAGGTTCCATAATCATTCACATCCGTTGCATTTTCCGTTGTCACTTGGAAAACACCCTGGTGTGCACTCACAAGGCGCCCAATGCGTGTCCCACTGTTTTCAGCAAACTGATCGGCACGGGATCTCGCTGCTTTTGTTGCTTCTGCTAAAAGCTCAATCTTAACTTTCTCTAATTTTTCCCGATCTAAAAGATAACGCGGCGACTGTGGAGTTACACCTCCTCCTTGAAGATTAAGCTCACTAATTTTAAGGGAGAGGTCTTTTATCTTCTCAACATCCGAAGATTTTATATCAAAGGCCCGTTCCACTACATACGCCTCAATTTTATTCGTAATGCGACCTTTGTCTGTACGCTTGTATTGATATGTTTTAGAAACCATATCTTCAGATATTTCGTCGGAAGCAATTTCATGGCGGGATAAATATTCTTTAAGCTTTTGGCTGCGCTCATCCAAAAGGTGCATAGCATCAGCAAGCCCCTCATCACGGGCACGCACACTAACACGCCACGTAGCTACATCCGCTTTTACTTTGCGTTCCGCATACCCCTTGACATCAACAGTACCACGGATACGCTCCATAGAACGCGTGCCGATATACGTTGAATAAACAAGGCCAAACGCAAGGGCAAGACCAAGGCCAAGGTTTTTTGTGAGCTCTGAAAACTTTTCTAGCATTTATGCCACCCTCATCAGGAATTAATATGACGCTGTCGCAATAATACTAGATCCTTATTAATAGATTCTAAAGAAGAGTTTTTAAATGCCCTGCTAAATCAAGCATACGGCAAGAAAACCCCCATTCGTTATCATACCATGATAAAACACGCCCAAAGTTTTTACCGAGGACTTGTGTTTGAGAAAAATCAAAAATACTACTGTGGGAATTGCTTTGAAAATCAATAGAGACAAGTGGCAAATCATTCGTTGCAAGCACTCCTTTAAGTTCTCCTGAACTTGCATGGTGCATAGCATGATTAATAGTTTCCTTGGAAAGCTCTTTTGTGCTTGTGAATTTAAAATCAATCAATGAAACATTCGGTGTTGGCACGCGAATCGCTGTGCCATCGAGGCGCCCTTTAAGTTCTGGCAACACAAGCCCCACAGCCTTAGCCGCACCCGTTGTCGTAGGAATAAGGGACATGGCCGCTGCTCGGGCACGATACAAATCAGGATGAAAAGAATCCACAAGGCGCTGATCCGCTGTATAAGAGTGGATGGTTGTCATATAACCCTGCTCAATCCCAAAGGTTTCGTGCAAAACCTTTGCAACGGGCGCAAGACAATTCGTTGTACAAGATGCATTGGAAATCGTCACATCCTCTTTTTTAAGGGTTGTATGATTAACCCCATAGACGATCGTTGCACCCACATGGGTTGCAGGGGCTGATATCACAACTTTTTTTGCACCCGCCGCCACATGGGCTTTAGCAGCTTCTCCATCCGTGAACTTTCCGGAACATTCAAAAACAACATCAACCCCAAGGTCTTTCCATGGAAGATTCGCCGGATTTGTTTCTTTGAATACTTTTAGCGTCAGGGTTTTTCCGTTTTTTTTAATAATAAGGGAATCCTCAGAAGCATCAACATCATAAGACACAGCACCATGCACAGAATCATACTTAAGGAGGTGAGCATTCGTTGCAACAGGAGCAAGGTCATTAATCGCCACAATCTCAAAGGGCATGTTTTCTTTTTCAAGATAGGCCCGCAGCACCATGCGTCCAATCCGCCCAAATCCATTAATAGCTACCTTCATGATCTTCTCCTACCCCATCAGCTCTTTGGCTTTTGTTATAATGGCATCCACGGTAATACCAAAATGCTTATAAAGGTCTTTACAAGGGGCCGAAGCACCAAAACCGTGCATGCCAATAAATCCATCAATCGCTTTTCCTGTGATATCTTGGCGCATAAACATATACCAGCTATCTGGAAGGGCGGCTTCGATAAACACACGGGGAGCTTGCCCCAATGTTGATTGAGTTACTGCTTGCACTTGTTGTTTAAAAAGATCCAAACATGGTACTGATACCACCGCGGCATGAATACCTTCTGCAAGGAGTTTATCTGCTGCCTCCATGGCAAGGGATACCTCTGAACCCGTTGCAATCAGTGTAACATCACGCTCTTTTTGCGTCTCGCGAAGAACGTATCCCCCCTTGGCTGTAAGGTTTTCTTTAATATTTTCACGGAACATAGGAAGGTTTTGCCGTGTTAACGCCATAACAGAAGGGGTCTTGGATGAAGTCAGAGCAAACTCCCACATCTCAGCCACTTCTATAGGGTCACAGGGGCGAAAGACATTCAAATTAGGAATCGCACGTAATGCTGCCAAATGCTCAACCGGCTGATGGGTTGGACCATCCTCCCCAAGGCCAATGGAATCATGGGTAAGAACATAAATGACTGGTTGTTCCATAAGGGCTGAAAGGCGCAGGCTTGGTCGCAAATAATCACTAAACACCAAAAACGTGCCACCATAGGGCATAAAACCACCATGAAGCGCTATGCCATTCATAACCGCTGCCATAGCATGCTCGCGCACACCGTAATACACATAAGAACCTGAAAAATCATCATGACTTATGGGTTTTTGCACAGCAGCCTTGGTATTATTGGATCCCGTAAGATCCGCAGATCCACCGATAAGATCAGGCACATGGGGGGCAACAGCGTCCAAGACACGTTGGGATAAAATACGCGTCGCCTGATTTGGTTTTTCAGCCACAAAGGTTTCTTTTATCGATAAAAAAGCTTCTTTGAGAGATAATCCAACATCTTCACGATTTTGGGTCATGCGATGGCGCACTTCCTTGGGAAGGGCATCAAAGCGTTTTTGCCATTGTTCGTGTTCTTTTTGTCCCCGTTGTCCTGGAAGATGCCACTCAAGCAAAATACCTTCAGGAATAGTAAATTCAGGAGACGTCCAACGCAAATGCTCACGAGCCGCCTCAATTTCCCCTGCACCAAGGGGAGCGCCGTGCGCATGATGACTTCCCGCCTTGTTAGGAGCACCGTGCGCGATCTGTGTTCGGCATGCAATCATGCTGGGACGCTCACTTAGGCGCGCTTGTTCAATGGCTTGGTAAATCGCATCATAATCGTGCCCATCAATCGCCTGAACATGCCACCCAGATGCACTAAAACGCTGAAGCTGATTATCAGATACAGACAAATCCGTCGCCCCATCAATAGAGATATTATTATCATCAAAAAGAACGATAAGTTTGCTTAATCGCAAATGCCCTGCCAAAGAGATCGCCTCGTGAGAAATCCCCTCCATAAGATCACCATCGCTCGCGATCACGTAAGTATGATGATCCACAACATCATCACCAAATCGCGCCTTCGCCATACGCTCTGCCAAAGCCATACCCACAGCCGTTGCAATACCCTGCCCAAGGGGGCCTGTTGTGGTTTCTACACCTGGCGTATGCCCCCATTCAGGGTGCCCCGGTGTCAAACTTCCCAATTGGCGAAACTTTTTTAACTCATCCACCGTCATTTTGGGGTAACCACACAAATACAACAACGAATAAAGCAGCATAGATCCATGCCCCGCTGATAACACAAAGCGATCGCGATCCATCCAGTTTGGATCTTTTGGATCAAATTTTAAAAATGCTTGGAACAAAACCGTCGCAACATCCGCCATACCAAGGGGAAGACCAGGATGCCCTGATTTTGCTTTTTCCACAGAATCCATGGATAAAAATCGGATGGCATTGGCCAAAGAACGATAGTCAGGTTTGTTATGGGGGATGATGTCAAGACGCATAGGCAATGGAATTATCGAGGGTTTTGTGCTTTATCTAGTGCGCAGATTAACACGGATAAGGCGAACCCGTAAGAAAAAAAGAAACTAATTAAAAAGACTAAAAAGGATTCAAAAAAGCTTTAATCAAGCCCCCTGACGATAATGAATGGCTTCTGCAAGGTGTGATTTTTCTATGTTTTTAGCATAATCAAGATCCGCAATTGTCCGCGCTACCTTAAGGATACGGTGAAAGCCCCTAGCTGATATATGATATTTTTCAGAAGCTTTTGTAAGAAGCTCCTCGCACACATCATCCAAAAGCACAACTTTTTTAATATCATCCGAGGAAAGATTTGCATTTAAAGGATTACCAAGATTTTCTTTTGCAACCCGTGATAACTGAATGGCACGGGCATTTTCTACTTTTCCCCTCAATGACTCCGACGATTCCTCAGAGTTTTCTTTTTGCATTAAATCCGTGATTTTCACCTCATCCACATGCACTCGCAAATCAAATCGATCCAACAAAGGCCCTGAAAGACGTTGCTGATATTGCTCCCCACAAACGGGAACACGAGAGCATTGTTTTAGAACATTTCCAAAATACCCACACCGACAAGGATTCATTGCAGCCAGCAATTGGGTGCGCGCAGGATACCTTATCACACCATTCGCCCGGGAAATTGTCGCATACCCAAGCTCAAGGGGCTGCCTCAAAGCCTCCAATGTCCCCCTCTGAAACTCTGGTAATTCATCTAAAAAAAGCACCCCATGATGCGCTAAAGAAATCTCACCCGGCCGACACTTTGCTCCTCCACCGACAAGGGCAGGAAGCGTTGCTGAGTGATGGGGATCACGGTAAGGCGCTTGGGTAATAAGGCCATATTCTGGCAGCAACCCCGCAAGGCTATGAATCATTGTCACCTCAAGGGATTGTTCGGGCGTAAGGGGTGGCAAAATTCCACAAAAGCGGGATGCCAACATGGATTTTCCCGCACCGGGAGGACCCGACATCAAGAGATTATGCCCCCCTGCCGCTGCAATCAATAACGCACGCTTAGCAAACGCTTGGCCCCTAATCTCAGAAAAGTCACCATAGGGACTCAGATATTCCTCAGGTTTTGGAAATTCTGGGGGGACACTCCCCCAGCCAACTTTTAGGGCCTGGAGAAGATCAAGGAGTGTGCGCGGCGCAAGGATATTGTTAAGCCCTGACCACCGTGCCTCTTGACCACACTTATAGGGGCATATGATCCCCTTACCCTCACCATACGCCGCAATGGATGATGGCAACACCCCTGGAACAGCTTGTATAGCGCCATCTAAACTCAATTCCCCCACCACAAAATAATCGGCAAGCTGCTCCCCCTCCACAACACCAAGACCAGCAAGAATTGCAAGGGCAATGGGTAAATCGTAATGGGATCCCTCCTTGGGAAAATCAGCAGGAGCCAGATTAACGGTGACACGCTTTGCAGGAAGGCTCAGGTTCATGCTATGAAACGCCGCACGAATACGCTCTTTTGATTCGTTCACAGCCTTGTCCCCAAGACCTACAATGTTAAACGCCGGAAGACCCGGAGCAATTTGTACTTGCACATCAATGGTAATGGTATCAATGCCCTGAAAGGCAACCGTATAACAACGTGACGTCAATTTGATTTGAAGCATAAGTTACTATCTTAGGTGATAGTTTACGCATCAATTCTTAATGCCCTATGAAGATTAGAACAAGATTTTTACCCCACTACCGCCATATATCCCCCTAATTTCAGGAAAATAACGCTAAAAACATGAAGCCATCACGATTTTTCTTTGCATTTCCTTTATTTTGTGAGACACTGTCCTTGTGGAAATCTCTATATCCTTTAATGAAAGTCCCGGTTTGCTTCCTAGCCTTTGTTTCATCGCCGACACGCAACTGAAAACTCCCTCTCTTCACCAAATGATACGTCGACATTCACATGTCGATCAGAGATTTTTATCAACCGCTTCACCGGCGGTTTTAACTAACGACTAAAGGAGTTCCTTATGAAAACAGGTGTTGTAAAGTGGTTCAATGCAAACAAAGGTTTTGGATTTATCCAACCCGATGAAGGCAGCAGCGATGTATTCGTACACATCACAGCTCTTGAAAGAGCTGGCATCCCACCACTCAAAGAAGGTCAACGCGTAAGCTTTGAACTTGCAACAAACAAAGGCAAAGTTTCTGCAGCAAACATTAAGCTTGTATAAGCTCGCTTAATTTAAGCTTTTGATTAAAAGGCACCCCCGGCCATCGCTGCGGGTGCCTTTTAATTATCGTTGAAAATTGATCAAAGAGTATGCTATAAATCGCCTTGGTGTTCTGGGCTGGCGTTTTTAAAAACGCAGGGCTGCCCAAACACTGGTATAAACATCAAATTGATAGAGAGAAAAATGCCCAAGATGAAAACAAAAAGCAGCGCGAAAAAGCGTTTTCGCGTTACAGGGTCTGGCAAAGTAAAAATGGGCCAGGCTGGCAAGCGTCACGGAATGATTAAGCGTTCCAACAGCTTTATCCGCGAAGCACGCGGTATGACCATTATGAATGAGAGCGACGCTAAAAAAGTTCTCACATATTACTTACACGGTTAAGGAGGACATACTATGGCTCGCGTAAAAGGTGGGATGACATCCCGTGCCCGTCACAAAAAAGTTCTTAAGATGGCAAAAGGCTATCGCGGTCGCTCCGGCAACTGCTTTCGCCCAGCTATCCAACGTGTTGAAAAAGCACTCCAATATGCGTACCGCGACCGCCGCAATAAAAAGCGCGATTTCCGTGGCCTTTGGATTCAACGTATTAACGCTGCAGTGCGTGAATTTGGATTAAACTACTCCAAATTTATGGGAGCTATTCACAAGGCTGAGATTGCTGTCGATCGCAAGATGTTGGCAGATCTCGCCATGAATCAACCCGAAGCATTCAAAGCATTGGTTGAACAAGTAGCAAAAAAAGCTGCATAAGCTTTTTCCCTTGCACTAGAAAATAAAAAACCCAGCCTATGCTGGGTTTTTTATTGGGTTGGTGGTTTATATGCACAAAGTCTCAAAGCTCGCTTTGCTTATTAAGATTTTTTAGAAGAAGAATCTTCTTTTTGCTCCTTTTCTCCTTGCTGGGAACTTTTCCAAAGAGGATAGTTTATAAATCCCTTAATACCAGGGAAGGAATGCAATTTTGGGAAGTTTCCAGTAACATTAACTGATGAGTAAAGACCTGCTAGCAAAAATGGTAATTGTTCTAGCTGCCTCATATAGCTATAGTCATCCCACCACATCCATTCCAGATGAGGCCATTTTTGATTAATCAAGCTAGCAAATAATCTCGGCGCAACTTTCTCGTTATCAAAAGGAGCGCCACCAGGCCCACGTGTTCGGATCGAAAGAATTATCCCCCTGAGTTGATTTAAAAATGTTTCAAAAAAGTTTTGATATGATGAAAATAATTGCTCTGGAGTCTGGAAATCGCCGTAAGACTTCAAACATAAAAATTCAACGTTCTTAAGATTTTTAGCATTCTTTGAAAGTGCCTCAAATAAGATCACAGGATTAGAATTACCACCCAGCACGCTTAGGGATTTTATATTCTTAGCAAGATCCAAGGATAGAAAGGCGTTCAGTTGCTTCCCTTCGTCCTGTTCGTTTAAATTTAACCTCACAGCTTTAATTGGGCTATTCGAAAAAGTTCGTTTCAAATCATCAACAGAATATCCTGACTCGGAAAAACTATAAACGATTTCACTCACTAATTCAGGTTTAACATTAGGCAAAATATTAGATTTCCAAGATTTCTTGATGTCGTCAGACCATCCAGACATAGGGCAAATTAAAGGATAAGAGACACCAACACGGTTTGCATCATCTACAAGCTTTTTATATTTAGAAATTCTATCATCATTAAAAACATTGCCGCCAAATGCAAAAGAGAGATATCCCTCATCTCTTACTCCGTCCAAAAGCTTTACCTCTTCAGATGAACGAATAACATCATTTCTATCTAGAAAAAAATTTTCTATCTCCTGCCTCACTGCTGCCCGCTCATCGATGGTGCCACTTCCACCATTTGGACCTTGCACTTTTTGGGTAGAAACATGTGCCTTTGAATGAGTCAAAACGGCGATACGTTTTTCTTTGTCATCTGTCTTGTCTAGAATTATAGCTTGTAGTTCTGGAGGCAAGTCGGAATAGCCACCACTTTGCTGTTTTTCATCACTTTCTGACAAAGATGAAGTAGAAGCAGCTGTGGTGGATGAAGAAGCAGCTGACGTCGAAGAAGGAACAGAAGACGTGAAAGACTGAGTTGTTGCTAGGTTTTGCGAGGCATGTGGATTTGTTGCTGAACTCGCAGCATACACACAAGACAGCGATTTCCCCATCGCAATCAAAGCCGTTGTTAACTTAAAAAGATTCCTTAATTTTAAAAATTTCATGAAATAATTACCACTATCTACATTCCCTTTTTAGAGACATTGAACTAAAGAATGTTTTTTGTTAGAATGACCTCAGTACCTCTTAAAACATTGAAAAAACCATGCTTTCTTGCAAGAAATGTCAGTCTCATAATTACTCAAAATCTGGCCATA
>Ga0172373_10000357_pt1 | contig 74698 bp, 55 predicted proteins | sample Lak10m_2_FD_114546 | JGI IMG/M metagenome (GOLD analysis project Ga0172373, IMG submission 114546) | Freshwater microbial communities from Kabuno Bay, South-Kivu, Congo - kab_092012_10m | ecosystem: Environmental > Aquatic > Freshwater > Lake | place: Democratic Republic of the Congo...
AGGGTCGAAGTTGGCTTGGCGCCAGATCAGTTCCTGAGAAAATTTCTTCTGCGTGATATCTTCGATGAAACCTTCGAAATAGGCGAGGGATCCATTCGGCCCCGGTACTTTCCGCCCTGTCATGTTGACGGTGATGACGGATCCGTCCTTGCGGCGGAAACTGCCTTCACGGTGTACCCAGTCATCCGTTGCCAGCATCGCAGTCATCATTTCGAGGCGCTGCTGCGGATTCGCGTGGATTTGTGTGCCCATGTCGCTTGTGTGTGCGATCAACTCATCCGGGGAGTCGTATCCAAGCATGGCGGCGATTGCAGGATTGGCGATCAGGAGCCGCCCCTCGGGGGTCGACTGGAATAATCCCACCGGCGAACTCTGAAAAAGATTCCGGAACTTCTCTTCGCTGTCGCGTAGTTGTCTGCTTGAAATCAGGCTGCTCAAGGTGTCGGAAATCCGCTGGGCGATGGCGGTAAACAGCTTGACCTCGTCCTCGTCGTGCTTGACCGCAGATGCACAGTGGTGCAAGCCAAACAGCCATGAATGGCCGATTTCCGGGCGCAGGGCGATTTGTAACTGGGATTTGACCGAGAACTGCCGGGAGACGGAAACCGGGACGGGGAATTCGGCATCAGGGCCATATTGGATCGCGCGGTCGGCCCTGAGCTGTGCGCTGAATAACTCGGCCACTTCCTCTGTCATCGCGATTTCGATGCCCATGGCAAAAAGCCCGGGCCATTCTGGGTCCGTGCGTTCCATAGGCACTCCCCACGATAGCGCATCGGGATCGCAAGGGAACAGGAACCAGGCGCGATCGGCATTGAATACTTCGAGCACCAGATCCAGTACGTTACTCAACACATCCTGCATGTTTCCGCTGGCAAGGCTGATCCGCGAAATCCGATCCAGCACATCCAGTAGCCGCAGGCGATAGGATAGATCGCGGGTGAAGAGGTGCTCTTGATTCATGCCCGGATAAAAACCAGTAAATAAATTGCTGGTATTCTGCACAAGTTTGGCTGGCCTGGCACCTTTTTTTGATTTGGAAATAGCCGTTTCAGAATCTTCCTTGCATCCGATTTACATCCGCATATCAGGATTTGCGATGCCCCCTTGCCGGTTGCCTGTTTCTGGACGATGCCGTACTTGTCGGCCGGGTTTGGCTGGGCGCTGGTTTTCTGGGATAATCGGCCCTCTTTAAATATCAAGCGGATACAGCCATGGCACAGTTCGATAATGTCAGCGTCAAAAGAAAAGCCAATGTCTATTTCGACGGCAAGTGCGTCAGCCACACGCTGTTGATGCCCAACGGTACGCGTTGCACCGTGGGCGTGATTTTCCCCAGCACGCTGACGTTCAATACCGCATCGCCCGAAGTGATGGAAATCAATCTGGGCGAGTGCAAGGTACGCCTTAAAAATGAGACCGAATGGAAAACCTACCAGGCGGGAGACAAGTTTGCCGTGCCGGGTAATTCTTCATTCGATATCGAAACCACTGAAATGCTGGATTACGTTTGCCACTTCGAGTAATCGGGTAGCTAGCAGGAGATTGAAATGCCATCTTTCGATATCACTTCCGAGGCCGATATGGTCGCGCTCAAGAACGCGATCGATGTGGCCGCGCGGCAAATCACCAATCGCTACGACTTCAAGGGCACCTCGGCCAACGTCGAGTTGAACGAGAAGGACAAGCAGATCATGCTGCACGGCGATTCCGACTTTCAGCTCGATCAGATCAAGGACATCCTGTTTCCCGCGCTGGAAAAGAAAGAGCCGGACAGCAGCAAGCGTCTCGATCAGCAGGACGTGCAGAAGGTGTCCGGCAACAAGGTCAAGCAACAGATGAACATCAAGGATGGCATCGACAGCGATCTTGCCAAGCGCATCGTCAAGCTGCTCAAGGATTCCGGCCTCAAGGTGCAGGCCAGCATCCAGGGCGATACCGTGCGGGTAAACGGCGCCAAGCGCGACGTGCTGCAGGACGCCATCGCCTTTGTGAAAAAATCCGTCACGGATTTTCCGTTGAAGTACGGTAATTTCCGCGATTAATCCTCCTCCCTGGCGCCTGACATGACCAAGGTTATCGCCTACGACTCCACCCTGCGCGACGGCGCGCAGGCGCAGGGCGTCTCGTTCTCGGTAGAAGACAAGCTCAAGATCGTCGAACGTCTCGACGAGTTGGGTATCGGCTACATCGAGGCGGGCAATCCCGGCTCCAATCCCAAGGATCTGGAGTTTTTTACCCGCGTCGCGGCGCTCAAGCTCAAGCATGCCAGGATCATCGCCTTCGGCAGCACGCGCAAGATCAATATTGCCGTCGAGGACGACAAAAACCTGCAATCGTTGCTGCAGGCCAACACGCAGGCGGTCGCCATCTTCGGCAAGAGCTGGGATTACCAGGTCACCGACATCCTGCGCACGACGCTGGAAGAAAACCTGCGCATGATCGGCGACACCATTGCTTACCTTAAACAGCAGGGCAGGGAAGTGGTGTTCGACGCCGAACACTTTTTCGACGGCTACAAGGCGAATGCCGATTACGCCATGCAAACGCTGCAAGCTGCGGCAGATGCGGGGGCGGACAGTCTGTGCCTGTGCGACACCAACGGCGGCACTTTCCCTGACGAAATCGCAAGGATTACCCGGCTGGTGGTCGAACGCTTCAAGGTGCAGATCGGCATCCACTGTCACAACGATTCCGACATGGCCGTGGCCAATTCGGTGGCGGCGGTGCAGGCCGGTGCGCGGCAGGTGCAGGGTACCATCAACGGTATCGGCGAGCGCTGCGGCAATGCCAACCTGGTATCCATCATCCCCAATCTTCAGCTCAAGCTCGGCATGGAGTGCATCCCGGCCGAGAACTTGCCGCACCTGACGACGGCCGCGCGCTTTGTCAGCGAAGTGGCGAATGTGGCCTTTAACGACAAGGCGCCCTATGTCGGCAACGATGCCTTTTCGCACAAAGGCGGCATGCATATCGATGCGGTCAGCAAGAACCCGATTTCCTACGAGCATATCAACCCGGGGCAGGTGGGCAATGTCCGCCATATCCTGGTTTCCGAGGTGGCGGGGCGTAGCGCCCTGCTGGCCAAGGTGAGGACTATCGATTCCTCGCTGGACAAGGATTCCCCCGAGACCAAGCGTATTCTCGAGCATATCAAGGCGCTGGAACACGAAGGCTATCAGTTCGAGAGTGCCGAAGGTTCTATCCAGATTCTCGTGCGCAAGCTGTTGGGCAAGTTCCAGCCGTTTTTCGATTTCAAGGAATACCAGGTCAACATCCACGAACCCTCGGTCAGCGGGATCAATTCCTCGGCCATGATCAAGATCGTGGTGGACGGCCAGGAAGAAATCACCGCCGCCGAAGGCGACGGGCCGGTCAACGCACTCGACAAGGCCATGCGCCGCGCTTTGGAACGCTTTTATCCCGCCATCCGGGACATTCGGCTGACCGACTACAAGGTGCGCGTGCTCGATTCCGACAAGGCTACCGCCGCCAAGGTTCGCGTGCTGATCGAATCAGCCGATCACCTTGAAAGCTGGACGACGACCGGAGTCTCCACCGATGTGATTGATGCCTCATGGCGGGCGCTGATCGATGCGATCGAATACAAGCTCATGCGGGATCAGGCGCGCCAGAACTCGGTGTCAGCAGTACCAGCTTGAGTTGCTCCTGCTCGACCGGGCGTAGCGTGATTTGTTCATAAACGAGCATACCGTTCTGCGGGTGATTGAATTCGCGTCGCCCGCCTTGCCGTTCCAGAACATCGTGCAGTTTCCAGAACCGGTCGAATTCTGGGCTGGACTGCGATAGTTCGCTGACCAGGCGCAGCAAAGCCGGTTCTTCGAGTCGGCTGCGGCAATCGGCGCGGAATTCGGCGACCAGTCTTCTTGCCCGCATTTCCCAATTAACCACAAACATGCGCGCCCCCGGGTTCTGGAACACAAAGCGCAGCAGATTGGGCGCGGGGGCGTCGGCGCTAATCTGATCCAGCCAGCCGGTAAAGAGTGCCGCAACCGGGGCATTCCACGCCAGCACATCCCAGGTCCGCCCCATGATGTAGGCGGGAATCGCAATGCTGCTCAACATGCTTACCAGCGTTTCCGGTGCCCTGTCTTCTTCTGAAATATGTCCATGAGGATCGCGACGGTCAGCCATATCGAACAAATAGGCGCGTTCCGAGCGGCTGAGTTTCAGGGCCACGGCAAGCCGGTCCAGCGCCTCTGCAGAGACGTTGACTTCACGGCCCTGTTCGATCCAGGTATACCAGGTGGCGCTGATACCTGCGATCTGCGCGACTTCCTCTCGCCTCAAGCCCTTGGCACGGCGGCGGGATAGTGAGGGAAAACCGAATTCTTCCGGCGTGCCGCGGCTACGCATGGCCTGCAGAAATTCGCCCAGTTCCTTGCGTCGGGTGTCCATGATGATTCAACGCTTCCACTTATCCTGTTAATTTCAATACTAGTATAACTGCTATTCTTGTTCGGGTATCGACAAGGCGATATGCTGCGCGTGTTTTCAAATTCCAGATCTGTTTGAGGAGGCGTTATGGCAGGCAAAACACTGTACGACAAATTATGGGAATCGCATGTCGTCCGTGAAGAATCGGACGGCACATGTCTTTTGTATATCGACCGTCACCTGGTGCATGAAGTGACCAGTCCGCAGGCCTTCGAGGGCATGCGCATGGCAGGCCGCAAGCCGTGGCGGAATACGTCCATCGTGGCCAATCCCGACCACAACACGCCGACCAAGGATTGGGACAAGGGCATCGAAGACCAGATCTCGCGCCTGCAGGTCGAGACGCTGGACAACAACATCAAGGAATTTGGCGCGCTGGTGTATTTCCCGTTCAAGGACAGCCACCAGGGCATCATCCACGTTATCGGCCCGGAAAACGGCACCACGCTGCCCGGCATGACTGTGGTGTGCGGCGATAGCCATACCTCGACGCATGGTGCGTTCGGTGCGCTGGCGCATGGCATCGGTACCTCCGAAGTCGAGCATGTGATGGCGACACAGACCTTGGTTGCGAAAAAATCCAAGCGTATGCTGGTCAGGGTGGATGGCAAGCTAGGCCGTGGCGTGACAGCCAAGGATGTGGCGCTGGCGATCATCGGCAAGATCGGTACCGCAGGCGGTACCGGCTATGCGATCGAGTTCGGCGGCGAAGTGATTCGCGGACTTTCCATGGAAGGCCGCATGACGCTGTGCAACATGGCGATCGAGGGCGGTGCGCGCGCCGGTATCGTGGCGCCGGACGAAAAAACCGCAGCCTACCTCAAGGGCAAGCTACATGCACCCAAGACCGCAGATTGGGATAAGGCCGTCGCTTACTGGAACACACTGAAGACAGATGATGACGCAGTGTTCGATGCGGTGGTGGAATTGCGCGGCGAAGACATCGCGCCGCAGGTGACCTGGGGTACTTCACCCGAGCAAGTATTGCCTATCGGTGCTGCCGTGCCAGATCCTGCCAAGGAAAGCGATGCCACCAAGCGCAGCAGTATCGAGAATGCGCTCAAGTACATGGGACTCACGGCCAATACGCCGATTGAGCAAATCCAGATCGACAAGGTGTTTATCGGCTCCTGTACGAATTCAAGAATTGAAGACCTGCGCGCGGCGGCAAGTATTGCCAAGGGCAAAAAAGTGGCGGGCAGCGTCAAACTGGCGATGGTGGTGCCGGGTTCCGGCGTGGTCAAGCGCCAGGCCGAGGAAGAAGGCCTGGACAAGATTTTTATCGAAGCCGGATTCGAATGGCGCGAGCCGGGCTGCTCCATGTGTCTGGCGATGAATGCCGACCGCCTGAGCCCAGGCGAGCGTTGTGCCTCGACCTCCAACCGCAACTTTGAAGGCCGTCAGGGACCGGGCGGGCGGACGCATCTGGTCAGCCCGGAAATGGCGGCTGCCGCTGCGGTTGCCGGTCATTTCGTTGACGTTCGCGACCAGATTTAAGGAGCTCTCATGAAAGCATTTACCCAATTGAATGGTCTGGTATGCCCGTTGGATCGTGCCAATGTCGATACCGATGCCATTATCCCCAAGCAGTTTCTGAAGTCGATCAAGCGTTCCGGCTTCGGCCCATACCTGTTCGACGAGTGGCGTTATACCAACTACGGCGAGCCGGGCATGGATTGCAGCACGCGCCCGCTCAAGCAGGATTTCGTGCTCAACTTGCCGCGTTATCAGGGGGCGCAGGTGCTGCTGGCGCGCGATAACTTCGGCTGCGGTTCTTCGCGTGAGCATGCGCCGTGGGCGATCGAAGACTACGGTTTTCGCGTCGTCATCGCGCCGTCGTTCGCCGATATTTTCTTCAGCAATTGCTACAAGAATGGCATTTTGCCTATCGTCGCCCCGGCTGAAATCGTCGATCAACTGTTCAGCGAATGCGCTGCCAATGAAGGCTATAAGCTGAACGTCGATCTGCCGTCGCAGACCGTGACGCTGCCATCCGGCAAGACCTTCAGCTTCGACATCACGCCGCACCGCAAGCACTGCCTGTTGAACGGCCTGGATGAAATCGGCCTGACATTGCAGCACGCTGACGAGATCAAGGCATTCGAAGCAAAGCACAAGGCTGCCCAGCCTTGGTTATTTAACTGAAATGGCGATCAGCAGTCAGCGATCAGCGGTCAGCTTAAGGCGACCGTCGATGGCTGAAAGCTGAAAGCTGATAACTGAAAGCTGACATTATGAAAATCGCTGTTCTTCCCGGTGACGGTATCGGCCCGGAAATCGTTGCGCAAGCTATGCGCGTGCTCGAAGTGCTGAAAAAGGAAGGTTTGGCCATGGAGTTCGTCGAGGCGCCACTGGGCGGCCAGGCCTATGACGCCTACGGTGCGCCTTACCCGGAATTTACCCAGAAGATCTGCCGTGAGGCCGATGCTGTTCTGCTCGGCGCTGTCGGCGGCCCGCAGTACGACACGCTGGATCGCCCGCTGCGCCCCGAGCGCGGTCTGCTGGCTATCCGCAAGGATCTCGGCTTGTTCGCCAACCTTCGTCCGGCCGTGCTGTATCCCGAGTTGGCCAATGCTTCCACGCTCAAACCGGAAGTGGTGGCAGGCCTCGACATCATGATCGTGCGCGAACTGACGGGTGACGTGTATTTCGGCCAGCCGCGCGGTATGCGCGTGAACGACCGTGGCGAGCGCGAAGGCTTCAACACCATGGTCTACAGCGAATCCGAAGTGCGCCGCATTGCCCACGTTGCGTTCGGCATCGCCATGAAGCGCCAGAAAAAGCTGTGCTCGGTGGACAAGGCCAACGTGCTCGAAACGACCGAATTCTGGAAAGAAATCGTCATCGACGTGGCTAAAGAGTATCCAGAGGTGGAGCTCTCCCACATGTATGTCGACAACGCCGCGATGCAGCTGATCCGCAACCCCAAGCAGTTCGACGTGATCGTCACCGGCAACATCTTCGGCGACATCCTGTCTGATGAGGCTTCGATGCTCACCGGCTCCATCGGCATGCTGGCTTCGGCTTCGCTCAACGAAACCAAGAAGGGCCTGTACGAGCCGTCGCATGGTTCTGCGCCCGATATCGCAGGCAAGAACCTGGCGAACCCGATTGCGACTATTCTTTCCGCCGCCATGATGCTGCGTTACACCTTCGATAATGAAGCAGCCGCAGTGCGCATCGAAAACGCGGTAAAGAAGGTGCTGGCTGCCGGTTACCGTACCGGTGACATCTATGAGGCAGGCATGAAGAAGGTGTCCTGCTCCGAGATGGGTGATCAGATCGTGGCTGCAATGTAATCTGCATCGCTTGTCGGCCGTTTGTGTAAAGAAGGGCTTCCCGCGTTGCCGGGAGGCCCTTTTCTCTGGGATAATCCAGAACTGGTCACTCTATCCGTGATTGCTCAAGTAACCTGGACCATTTGAGGAGTATGTTAATGAAGAAACTTTTTGCTATTGTGGCTTGTGCCTTGGTGCTGGCCGGATGCAATACTGTGCGTGGGGCAGGCCAGGATATCGAGAAGGCCGGCGAAGCGATTCAGAAGTCAACCAAGTAGGTTTCTTTCCGGCGTGATGCCGGAATATTGGATAAGCAGGAATTTATGTTAAAAGTTGGTTTTACCGGATGGCGCGGGATGGTGGGTTCCGTGCTGATGCAGCGCATGGCCGAAGAGCGCGATTTCGCGCTGATCGAGCCGGTGTTCTTCACCACGTCCAACCCTGGTGGCAAGGGTCCCGATGTCGGCGTCGCTACGCCGCCGCTCAAGGATGCGCACAGCCTGGACGAACTCAAGGCGATGGACGTCATCGTCTCTTGCCAGGGCGGCGATTACACCACCGAGATTTTCCCCAGACTGCGAGCCGCAGGCTGGAATGGACACTGGATCGATGCCGCCTCCACGCTGCGTATGGAGAAGGACGCTGTCATCATCCTCGATCCGGTCAATCGAAATGTGATCGATCAGGCGCTGGCCGCTGGTGGCAAGAACTGGATCGGCGGCAATTGCACCGTTTCGCTAATGCTGATGGCGCTGGGCGGATTGTTCCGCGAAAACCTCGTGGAATGGGCGACCTCGATGACCTATCAGGCAGCAAGCGGCGCCGGTGCGCAGAATATGCGCGAGCTGCTCAAGCAGATGGGCGAAGCGCATCGCGTGGCGGAAGGTTTCCTGGCCGATCCGACTTCGGCCATTCTGGAGATCGACCGGGAAGTGGCTGGCACGCTGCGCGACGAGCGTTTTCCGACCGCGCACTTCGGCGTGCCGTTGGCCGGATCGCTGATTCCATGGATCGACAAGGATCTCGGTAACGGGCAAAGCAAGGAAGAATGGAAGGGCGGGGCCGAGACCAACAAGATTCTCGGCCGCGAATTCAGCCCGACTCCGATTGATGGCCTGTGTGTGCGCATCGGCGCCATGCGCTGCCACTCGCAGGCATTGACCATCAAGCTGACCCGCGATGTACCGATGGATGAACTGAATGCCATCATCGCCTCTGCCAATGACTGGGTGAAAGTGGTGCCCAATGAGCGCGAGGCCAGCATGCGGGATTTGACGCCGGCAGCCGTGACCGGCACCTTGGCAGTGCCGGTGGGGCGTTTGCGTAAAATGAACATGGGCGGCGAATATCTTTCGGCATTCACGGTCGGTGACCAGCTGCTGTGGGGCGCGGCTGAGCCGTTGCGCCGCATGTTGCGCATTCTGGTCGATTGAAAATAGCCGCGAAACATAATGTTCGTTATGAGCTTGCATCTCTAACTATTTGATGTTAGTTTAATAAACGTACTAATAGCGCCAAAAGGGTGGGACAGTGCATAACTCCAAAATAAAACGGATTTCGCTGGCGGTCTGCTTTGCGTTAATGCCGATGGCGGCAAACGCTGCGGGCTTGGGCAAATTGACGGTGATTTCCGGCCTGGGTGAGCCGCTCAACGCCGAAGTTGAGCTGTCTGCCAGTGCGGAAGAGCTCTCTTCCATTTCTGCTCAAATGGCTTCTGCCGACGCTTTTGCCGAGCAGGGCATTGAGCGCGCATCGGCTTTATCCGGCGTCAGGATCGAGGTGGGCAAGCGCCCGGATGGCGTGCCGGTGCTGCGCATGAGTTCTTCCCAGCCAATCAGCGATCCGTTCCTGGATATGCTGATCCAGGTCGAGTGGTCCTCCGGGCGTCTGTTGCGCGAGTACACCGCACTGCTCGATCCCCCGGGTTATGGCGATCGGGAGGGCACAACCGCGCCCGCGGCAACGACTGCTGCCGGTTTGCCGGGTACGGCTTCCGACAGGATATCCAAATCGCGCAGGAGTGCTGCCACTCCAACTGCAACCGAAACGGCTCAATCCGGCGACATCACCGTGCAGAAAGGCGACACCCTGCACGCGATTGCCGTTGCAAATCAGGTTGAAGGTGTCAGTCTCGAACAAATGCTGGTTGGTCTTTATCGTGCCAACAAGGATGCTTTTGCCGGCAACAACATGAATCGCCTCAAAGTGGGGAAGATTATCAACATCCCCACGGAGGAAGAGTTGCAGTCGGCACCCCAGAAGGAGGCAGTCAAGGAAATCCGGATCCAGACCGCTGACTGGAATGCGTATCGCAACAAACTGGCCGGTATGGTAGCCGAAGCGGCACCTGCCCAGGAAACCCCATCTGCCCAAACTGCGAGTGGCAAGATCACATCGCCGGCCGAAGATAAATCGGCTCCAATGCCCGCTGCTGGTCCGCGCGATGTGGTCAAGCTGTCGAAGAGCGAGGCTGGCGATGTCAAGGGCCGTTTGACTGCCTTGCAGGAAGAAACTACCGCCCGCGAAAAGGCGATCAAGGAATCCAGCGAGCGTGTGGCTGCCTTGGAAAAGCAGTTGCAGGACATGCAGAAACTGCTGGAAATCAAGAACAAATCTCTGGCCGATGCACAAAATGCCGGCAAGGCGCCAACGCCTCCGCCGCCGCCCGTGGTGGCTCCCGAGCCGCCCAAGCCTGCAGAACCTGCCAAGGTCGAGCCACCTAAGGTTGAGCCTGCACCTGCGGCAGAGCAAAAGGTCGAACCGGTGCCGCCGGTTGTCGAAGCGCCTGCCGCCGAGCCAGCAAAGCTGCCAGTCAAAAAGCCCAAGAAGATTGTGCGGCCAGCGCCGGCACCGGCACCTGCGGCAGAACCCGGATTGTTCGACGACCCGCTGGGTAATCCGTTGCTGCTCGCCGGTGGCGGTGGCCTGCTGGCTCTTATCGGCGGCGCATGGTTTTATCTGCGCAACAAGCGCCGCAAAGGGCTGGATAGCTTCGAGCAGGGGATTCTGACTACGGGCGGGTTGAAACCCAATACTGTGTTTGGCAATACGGCCGGCGGTACTGTGGACACCGGCAATACCTCCTTCCTGACCGATTTCGGTCAGGGCGCGGCGGCCGGCATGATCGATACCAACGATGTCGATCCAATTGCCGAAGCCGAGGTCTACATGGCGTATGGTCGCGATGTGCAGGCCGAGGAAATTCTCAAGGATGCGATTTCCAAGGAGCCCAAGCGTTATGAACTCCACCTCAAGCTCCTGGAGATTTTTTCCAACCGCAAGGATACCGGTGCATTCGAAACACTAGCCGGCGAAATCTATGCCGCACTGGGCGCTACAGACCCGACCTGGGCCAAGGTGGCCGAAATGGGACGCAAACTGGAGCCGGCCAATCCGCTGTATGGGGATAGCGGGACTCACGTGGCGGCGCCCAAGCCGGCGGAACCGGTCGATTTCGATGCGACCATGATCCAGCAGCCCGCTGCGGCAGACGAAAGTGCCGGCGCATCGGATATCGGTTTGGGTGGCTTGGGCAGCGCACTCGACTTCTCGCTGGATGAGCCAGCAGCCCAAGAGGTAGCCTCTGCCGCCGCAACAAGCGAAGAAAATGTACTGGATTTCGATATCGGCGTGCTGGAATTGCCGGGAAGCGAGCCCGTCAGCGCAGCAACAGAAATCGAGACGCCTGAGCTGGGAGCCGATCTGGAACTGCCGATGCTGGGCGAAGATGCGCCTGTGGCACAAGAGGCCGAGGCTCCGGCAGCTGCGGAATCCGGCGGTCTGGATTTCTCGTTCGAGCTACCTGAGGCTGCTGCAGTAGACAGCGTGCAACTCGATGCGGCTGATCTTGGCATAGGCGAGTTGCCCAGCCTGGAGGAATCGGCAGCCCCGCAAGCCGATGAGTCTGCCGGCCTGTCTCTGGATCTGCCGGCATTGGATGCGGTTGAAGAACCTGTCAGCGAGGTCCCGGCGCTGGAACTGCCGGCTGAGGAAGTGGCTGTTGCCGAAGCCGATGTTGATTTGGCGTTGCCGGAGTTGGAATTGCCCAGTCTGGAAGAAGCCGGATCCGAGGCTGCGATGGAATCGGTTTCACTGGATACGGATGCCGGTGCAGAGGCTGAATCCGCCAAGGATGAAGTCGCTCTCGACCTCGAGTTTTCTACACTCGATACGATGGAGCCGGAGGTCGAAGCTGCCCCGGTCGAAGCCGTCACGCTGGAACTGCCGGCAGAGGAGCCTGCAGAAGCAGAAGAAATTTCGCTCGACCTGCCCGATGAAGCAGCCGGTGGACTTGATCTCGATATCGGTTCGGAAGTGATCCCGGAATCGCCGGTTGTCGAAGTGGCTGAAGTTGCAGAACTGGATGAGAGCCCGATGCTTGATGTGCCGACAGTCCTTGAAGAACAGGCCGAGTCGGTGCCTGCGGAAGAAGCCAAGGCCGAGGCAGTCGCCGATCTGGACTTCAATTTCGATATCGATCTTGGCGAGTCGGCATCTGCGCCGACAGCGGCTGCTCCCGCAGCCGCTGTGCCTGATCTCGATCTGTCCGGCATCAGCCTGGATATGGATGAAGCTGGCGAGGAGATCACACTGAATGCAGCCAACGAATCTCCTGATGTCGATACCAAACTTGATCTGGTGACGGCATACATCGACATGGGCGACCAGGAAGGCGCGCGCGAGCTGCTGCAGGAAGTTCTGCAAGAAGGCGGCCCGGCACAACGCGGCAAGGCGCAGAAGCTGCTGGATAGTCTGGGCTGATGTGCATCAGTTAACAACAGGCCGGGTTTAGACCCTATATCAGTAGGAAACGAATGTGCGGCGGCCCTGCTTTGCGCGCAGTGCAAGGCGCGAGCCACGCCGCTTGGTCATTCCCAGCAAGTGGCGAGCAACACCGCAATGCGCGCAAAGCAGGGCCGCCCCGGAGGGTTTGAGCACAAAAGAGCGTCTGCGGCGTTGCAGGCCTTGCGAATGGAATGACCATTCGCTGCGCCCCGCGCCTTGCATCCTTCTCTTTTGTGCTCAAACGCATCTTTCGTTTCCTACTGATATAGGGTCTTATCCCCGGCCTTTTTTTGGTAGCCGGATTTGCCGATAAACCCCACAGTCAGGATTATCTGCCTCATCGCTTTTGCGTCGATGCTGCAAAGCATGCAATGGCTACCACTGGCAATTTGTACGGGGGTGCTGCTGGCCGTCGTCGTTCTGTTCCAGGCTGGCGATTTCATACTGTTGGTGCGGCGAGCGCGCTGGCTGCTGCTGTCGATTGCACTGATCTATGCTTATGCAACACCGGGTGAATTCGTTGCTGGTGTTCCCGATGCTCTGGCACCCAGCTATGAGGGGCTGCGGGATGGCGGCATCCAGGCACTGCGGCTGGTGGCGATGCTGGCAGCGCTGTCGGTGCTGCTCGCCAGTTCCAGCCGTGCGCAAATCATGGCCGGCATCTATCAGCTGTTACGGCCGTTGCGCTGTCTCGGTTTGCCGCCCGAGCGTTTTGCCGCACGTCTGTGGCTGACCTTGCACTATGTCGAGCACATGCCGCCCGGTACCCTGAAGACCCTGCGCGAAAACCACTGGAATATCGGCGTACTGCAAATGCAGAATTCCGCACCCGAACACATCGTGTTGGAATTCTCCCATTGGCACTGGCTGGATGTCCTGGTAGTCCTGCTGCTGCCATTGTTGTGGTGGGTTACCCGATGAGAATCGCATTGGGTCTCGAATACGATGGCAGCGCTTTCTGCGGCTGGCAGAGTCAGGCCGGCGGGTGCGGAGCCCAGGATGCGCTGGAAGCCGCGTTGGCCAGGATGACCGGTCATCCGCTGCGGGTGTCTGCGGCCGGACGTACCGATGCCGGGGTGCATGCCTTGTCGCAGGTCGCGCATTTCGATACCGGGGTCACCCGCCCGCAAAATGCCTGGGTGCGCGGCGTCAATGCCTTTCTGCCGTCAAGTTTGCGTGTGCAGTGGGCGCAAGCGGTCGATGCCGAATTTCACGCGCGCTTCTCGGCGGAACGCCGCAGTTACCAGTACTGGCTGCAGCTCAGCCCCGTGGCGCCGGCTGTGCTGTCGGGCAAGGTGGGGTGGTATCACCGGCCGCTGGATGTCGAGGCAATGCGTTCCGCCGCCGCCATGCTGCTGGGCGAGCACGACTTCAGCGCTTTCCGTGCGGCCGAATGCCAGGCCAAGTCGCCGGTCAAGACGCTGTATCAGGTCGACATCCGCCAGCAAGGCGATCTTGTCCTGTTCGAGTTTTGCGCCAGCGCGTTTTTGCATCACATGGTACGCAACCTGGTGGGCAGTCTGATCTATGTCGGCAATGGCAATTTCCCGTCGGCATGGATAGACGAGCTGCTGCAACATCAGGATCGTAGCCGCGCCGCGCCGACCTTCATGCCCGATGGCTTGTACCTGACCGGGGTGCATTACGACCCGCGCTGGGGGTTGCCGCCTTGTTCGCGGTCGCTGATTCCGGTTGTCTCGAAGTAAATTCAATCTAAGGCTCCGGCCGCATTAAACAACCTGCGCGAAAATCGGAGGTTGACGCGTCGGGTAATGGAGTCAACCACTCTGACGCGACAAAGCCTGCAGCTCCACCCGGTTCCTGCCGTTCTGCTTGGCACGATAGAGGGCGGTGTCGGCTGCGTGCAGCATTTCCTCGGGGCTGCTGTGAATGCCGTCCATGATGGCGATGCCAATGCTGATGGTGACGCTGATAAGGGTTCCGGCGTATTCCGTTGGGATGGCTGCGACACGTTCACGGATGCGCTCGGCGACTTTCGTCGCAACGACGAGATCGGCGTTAGGGCAGATTGTGCAGAACTCTTCGCCGCCGTAGCGGAATACCAGGTCTTCGGTACGGGCGTTGCTGCGGATGGTTTCGGCAACCGTGGCCAGCACGGCATCGCCCGCATCGTGTCCGGCTTGGTCGTTGACTTGCTTGAAATGGTCGATGTCCACCATGAAGCAGGCGAGCGGGCGGCCATTGGTGTGGGCGAATCCCCATTCCGAAGCCAGAAAATCCATGCCGTAGCGGCGATTGTGCAATTGTGTCAGCGGGTCGGTCGTCGCGGCTTGCATCAGCCGGCGATGGGTTCCTGCCCATTCGTCGGCGGTGCGGACCACGCCGCGCCGCTCGCGTATGATTTCGTCCCGCAGTGCAAGCAGCCGTTCTGCAGATCGCAACCTTAGCCGCAAGGTCTGTGTCGATACCGGCAGCAGCAGGAAATCGTCCGCACCGGTGTCAGTGTTCTGTGCCAGTAGCGCTTCGTCCTGCGGTCGGGCGATCAGCACCAGATAGCTATCCTGGCCCAGTGAACTGGCGCGTATCGAGCGGCAAAAAGCCAATCCGTCAACGTCCTGCGAGCGGACATCGACGAAAATCAGCGCAGTATTGTCGCGTAAAGCGACCATCAGGCCGTCGGCTGCATTGTCTATGCGGTTTACAATGTAGCCGGCATCAGCGAGTTGTTGCGCCAGCGTTGTCGAGTCAGCATCGTCGCGACCGACCAGCAGCGCAGCAATCTGCCGGTAGCCGGTGGCTGCCTCCTGTTTTTCCGCCATTGGGGGAGCGGCCGATAGCATATGGGCGAAAGTCGGCAGTTCGCGAGTTTGTATTTCCAGTTCATGTCCCCATTCGCGCCAATGGGCGATGACTTCATCAACCAGTTGATGCAGTTGGTCGGGGCCGATACCGAGTCTGGCGGCCTTGTTGAACAGGTCTGGGATCACGGCCCAACGCTCGTGTTCGTCTGCGACGCAGATTTCCGCTAGGTTGTGTGCAAAATGCAGCGCCAGCGCCAGCGTATGTGTCCGCGATCCTTCCGCCAGCCCGGCAGCATCCGGAACCTCATAATGGTAGACGGCAGCAATAAGCCCCTCCGGCAAGCCCCACTCTGCCAGCATGGTCGCACCTAGTTGCCGGTGATCGGTGCCGAAAGCATTCTGCTCCAGCGCCAGACGGCCCGCAGGATCGTCCGCAGCCAGTTGCAGGATGTCGCCGAAACGCTCCGGAAACAGTGCTGCCAGCGCCAGTTCGCCGATGTTCAGCAGCAGGCCGATGGTAAAGCTTTCTTCTCCCGCGATCCTGGCATGGCTGGCCAGTGCCTGAGCGGCGATGGCCGCAGCCAGCGAGCGTGTCCAGAACTGCTGGAAATCGAAACCGGCAATGCCGCTACGGTAAGCCTGCAGAATCGAGAATCCCAGCACCAGATCGCGCACACGTGAGGCGCCAATGGTGATGACGGCTTTGTTGAGCGAGACAATAGGGCGGGAGTTGCCGTAAACGGCTGAGTTGGAATATTTGAGCAGGCGCCCGGCCAGCGCCGGATCGGACTGAACCAGGCGTACCAGTTCGCCAAGCTGATAATCGTCGCTTTGCAGAAGCTTGATGATGGCAAACGCCACCCCCTGCGGCGACGGCAAGCGCCCTGTCGCCTTTAGCTGCTGATAATGCTCGGAATCGAGTAATTGCACGGACCAACCCCATTAATTTCATGGACTTTATGCAATATGGCCTAATCTCGCCAAGCCGGCAAGATGCTTTGCGATAGGCGGTTATTTGGTGCGATAAGCGGTAGTCAAGTCATTGTTCCATCTAGTATTATTCTGATATTGCGTATAGGGATGAGCACGAAAAGATAGGATTTTTCCTGATATAAAATCAGAATTTTCCTGATGTACTACCCAATGTATTTGATGAACAATCGACAGCAATCTTTAAATCGTGAATAAGAAACAACAAGGCAGCCCACAGCTGCCGCCAAATATACTAAATGGCTTACAAGGGACGGATTGCTGCCGATGGCTTTATCTGGGCGTTGGGTGCGCTATGCTCGCTCAACCGGATTCCCTTTGACGCTGCGCTGGTGCGGCAGCAGTTTATGCCGCCGTACACTTTTTCCGCTTTGCTGCATGCGCTGAAATCGTTCGGGTTTCGCGCCGAGATCAGGAAAACCACACTTCACAAGCTGCCGGCGGACGCCCTGCCGTGTCTGGCAGTATTGCAGGCCGTCGCGTCCGATGATGCTGCCGAACAGCCGGCGTATCCGGTAGCCCTGATCCTCAAGTACGACGGCGACCGCCTGCTGGTTGTCGAACCCGGCCAGCAGGAGGCGCAGACGGTCACGCTTGAAACATTCTCCCAACGTTTTGCCGGGCATCTGCTGTTCGCCCGCAAGGATGCGGAGGAGGTCGACGATCCCGATGCCGGGCCGGCAAGATTCGGCTTCCGCTGGTTCATCCCCGAACTGCTGAAACACAGGATCATCTGGCGCGACATCCTGTTTGCTTCGCTATGCATCCAGGTGGTCGGGCTGGCTACGCCGCTGTTCACCCAAGTCATCATCGACAAGGTCGTGGTGCACCAGACGCAAAGCACACTGGTGGTGCTGGGGCTGGCACTGGTCATGTTCATGTTGTTCACCGCCGTCATGACCTGGCTGCGGCAATACCTCGTGCTGCACACCGGCAATCGCATCGACGCGGTGCTGGGCAGTCAGGTATTCCGGCATCTGCTGCGGCTGCCGGTGCCGTACTTCGAGAACCGGCCTACCGGTACCGTCGTCGCTCGGCTGCACGGCGTCGAAACCATACGCGACTTCATCACCGGCGCTACCATGACTCTGGTGCTTGATCTGCCTTTCCTCTGCATCTTTCTCGCGGTGATGTTCTTCTATAGCTGGCAGTTGTCGCTCATCGCGCTAGGTCTCATGGGGTTGATCGCCGTCATCAGCGTGCTGGTCACGCCGGTGTTTCGCGACCGGCTCAACAAGCAATTTCTGCTTGGTGCGCGCAGCCAGTCGTTTCTCACCGAATACATCGCCGGCATGGCCACCGTCAAATCGCTGCAGATGGAACCGCATGTCGAAGCCAAATACGGCGAATACCTTGCCGACTACCTCGCCGCCAACTTCAGCACCAAGCAGGTCGGCAACAGCTACAACGTTGTCGCCAATAGCCTCGAACAGGTGATGACGCTTGCCATACTCATCGTCGGCGCATTGCTGGTGATGCAGAACGATGGCTTTACCGTCGGCATGCTGGTCGCTTTCCAGATGTTTGCCGGACGCATGAGCCAGCCCATGCTGCGCCTGGTGGGGCTGTGGCAGGAGTTCCAGCAGGCCAATATCGCCGTCAAGCGCCTGGGCGATGTGCTCGACATGCCTGCCGAGCCCATCGCGCTTACTCCCAGCCGCGAAGGCGAAGGGCAGGGCCGCATCGAGTTGCGCGACGTCAGCTTCAGGTACTCCGAGAATCACCCCTGGCTCTATCGCAACCTCAACCTCGCCATCAAGCCCGGCCACCTCACCGTCATCATGGGCCCCTCCGGTTGCGGCAAAAGCACGCTCGCCAAATTGCTGCTCGGCTTCTACCAGCCCAACGACGGCCTGATCCAGCTCGACGGCAAGGACATCCGCTTTCTGGCCGCCAACGAACTGCGTCACACCTTCGGCGTCGTCCCGCAGGAGACCGTGCTGTTCTCCGGCACCCTCTACGACAACCTCGTCATGGCGCACCCCCACGCCACTTTCGACAACCTGATCGCCGCCTGCAAAATGGCCGAAATCCACGACGTCATCGAACAACTGCCGCAGGGCTACCACACCGAAATCGGCGAACGCGGCGTCGGCCTCTCTGGCGGGCAAAAACAACGCATCGCCATCGCCCGCGCCTTGCTCAAGAAGCCCAAGATCCTCATCTTCGACGAAGCCGTCTCCAACCTCGACCAGCACACGGCCGAACATTTTGCCCAGACCGTCAACCGGCTCAAGGGCAAGGTCACCATGCTCTTTATTACCCATCAAATACCCAAGGGCTTGCAGGTGGACGATGTCTTCAGCTTTGGCGGGGATGCGCAGCAAACCGTGCGCAGGATGGAGGTGGTAGAAGAATGAAGGCGTTATTGCAAAGACGGGCAGATCGCACCAGCGGCATCATTCCGGCCTTGAACCGGAACCCAATTGCGCGCAAAACACTCTGGAACCGGTATCAGCGGCGAGCCCATGCCACAGCATTGTCCACATCCTGCTCGGCGATACCGACCTTCTCCAGTTTTGTGCGAACAACATCCGCCTGTCGGGCATATTCAGCTTGGAAGTTCTTGTCCTTCATCCATTGTCCCGCCATCTCGTCGTGTGCCATGGCAGGCGTGGTGCGTACCTCAGGTTTCATGCTTGATCTCCTTCATGCGCCGTTTGGCGGTGCCCCGTGCCTGTACGCAACGGTTGTAAATATGGCATATGAACCCGCAGGCAAGATGCCCTTGCCTCTGGATATTCCGTCAGGCGTGATGCATCTCTTCCCGAATTGTCTCGCGTACGACATCTACAAGAGACAAGCCAAGCGCATATTGCTTAAGCGCTTCGTTCATCATGGTCTGGTAACTGCCGCCGCTGGCCTCGGCACGCGATCTGAAAGCTGCCAGTACGGCATTGTCCACGCGCATTGTGATGCGCGTTTTACCTGCGGCTTCGGCTTGCAGCTTGGCCAGGTGCGGCACATCCTTAGCCCGCTTTGCGTTTGTAAAATCATATTCCTTGCGCATAATCCTTTTTCTCCTTTGCAGTGGCTTTTCGAGCCGAAATCAAACGAATCGCATCCTCGCCGCGTAACGTCTAGCACACTGTCAGCAAGCCAGCGCCCTCGCTCATGCCGATCAGCACCCAGCGCGTTTCGCCGCGAGTATCAGGGTCTTGGCACGCCAAAGCCATGGGGTCAAACAGGCACGATTGTGCAACTTCAAATGAAACCCTGTGCTTCTTCAGATTGGCGACAGCTTTTGCAGGATCGAACTCAATTTTCATTGACACAATGTATGCACATTCGTTCATACCGTCAAGGTGAAATATGCAGGCCAATTCATGCGGCCTCTTTCGCCGAGCAAAACGCACAAAATAAAACGCACAAAATGGGTCAGCATCAATTAACTTTTTGAGCCAACCAAAATGCCACGTCGCCCACGCATCAAACTAGCTGAAATCCCCCAGCACCTCGTACAGCGAGGCGTTAATCGGGAGCCCTGCTTTTTAGCCGAAGAGGATTACCACTGCTACCTCCATTGGCTGCAAAAGGCGGCTGCCGACTGGCACTGTGTCATACACGCCTACGTGCTCATGACCAACCACGTCCACCTGCTGCTCACCCCCGAAACCCCAGAAGGCCCGGCCAAGCTCATGCAATCGGTCGGGCGGCGCTACGTCCAATACTTCAACCGCAGCTACAAACGCAGCGGCACCCTATGGGAAGGCCGCTTCAAATCCAGCGCCGTACAAGCCGAAGCCTACCTGCTCGCCTGCATGCGCTACATCGAACTCAACCCGGTACGGGCCGACATGGTGACAGACCCAGCGCACTATCGCTGGTCCAGCTACCGGCACAACGGACTGAGCCAGCCCGACGAACGTATCACCCCCCATCCGCTATACACATCGCTCGGACTGGATGCCCCCGACCGACAAGCCGCCTACCGCGCGCTGTTTCGCAGCCAGATGGATGACGACGCAGTGGCCGACATCCGCCTGGCCCTGTCGCAAAGCCAACCTCTTGGGAGTTCCCGGTTCAGCGACGCCATCTGTGCGGCGGCAGGCATCCGCCGTACCCAGAGCCGGCGCGGCAGGCCTGCGGGCAAACAGACCGATGACAGCAGGGCAGATACGCAAAATGATTTTGGATTTTGAATGGGAGGTACTGACATGAGATATGTGTGGAAAGGTAAATCGATGCTGACCCCTTTGGTTGCTAATATGGGCCAATTCGACCGTCGTTTTATTATCTTCGGCAGCGCCGATGGCGAAACCCTCAACGGCGGCGCCCAATCAGACCGCCTCTACGGCATGTCCGGCGACGACACCCTCAATGGCGGCGGCGCAATCGACCATCTCGAAGGCGGCGCCGGCATCGACACCCTAAACGGCGGCGAAGGCGCAGCCATTACCGACCGCATCACGGGCAGGCGGGGAGATGACATCCTGATCGGCGGTACGGGCAAGTACCAGATGGCTGGCAAGGCATGGGTATCTGGAAACGACGAGTATTACAGGAGGGCTGCGTAATGGGCTTCGTTATTGTTCTTGTAGGAGCGGCCTACCTGCTGATTTCGATAAGCGTGGTGGCATGGGCGGTTAACCACGCCAAGAAGAAAGGCAAAAGTACAAAGCACTGGGGCTGGGGTGCGGCGCTGGTGATGTGGTTGATCCCGTTCTGGGACTGGATTCCGACAGTGGCGGTGCACCAATATTACTGCACCACCGAATCCGGCTTCTGGGTGTACAAAACACCGGAGCAGTGGAAGAAGAGGAATCCGGGGGTGATGGAGGGGTTGATAAGTAATAATGGACTGGTTAGGAAGTCCATGATGGATGGCCTGGGTTACACCGACACTTCCTTTTTGAATGCTCGTTTCAGTTGGATAGTAAAGAAAACCGGCCCATTTCCATTTAACCGATGGCGCTGGCAACAAGAATTGATAGATACGAGAACCAACCAGGTGTTAGCAAGCTATGTGGATTTTTCCACTGGCAATGGTCATGTTGGCGGAGAACCTGAACTGGAATTCTGGCTACATAGTAATCACTGCGCTGGTGGCGAGCGTAACAATAGCCTCATGTGGCAATTTACTGAAAACTTTATGGGAGCGAGAAAATGACTACTACCCAAAATTTGTTCCAACAGACACAACTCGCCGAAGCTGCTTATGCCAACCTATGGGATAGCACTCTAAATCAGCCAATTACTGCAAATGACAGGGTGATTACGGCGCTGAAAGCCGAAGGCATGAGCGAATCCCAAGCTTCCGCATTCGTCCAGCACTGGGAGGTGATAGATCAATACGACAACTTCCAGCTCGGAGGGAACTCACAGCTTGACGGACTGGTCGGCACCGGCCTGTCCGCCACCGTGTTCAAGAGCCGAGACACGGGTGAATACAGCCTGGCGATTCGCGGCTCGCAGGACATGGCCGACTTCATCGCCGACACCCACCTGATCACCACCGACGGCGTGGCCGTCACGCAACTGGTGGACCTCTACAACTACTGGCAATACCTCACCCATACCGGCGAATATACCGTCGCCAAGCTCAACTCCCAGGTTGCGGCGAGCACATTCCTCACCACCCTATACAGCGGCAGCGGCGGCAACATTCCCTCCGAACTGCTCAACTATTTCACCGGTGTTTCAATCCCCACCACCTACGATGCTGCGCGCGATTTCTTCGTAAACCGGGGTTTTATCGTCGAGGCAGGCAAGGTCTACACACTGGGTTCCGACTTCTCCACCAACCTGTATCTGGACAAGCACCGGTGGGGCATTGGCACCCTTGCCGGGCAAAGCGTCAATGTAGCAGGCCACAGCCTGGGCGGTCATCTGACGATGGCCTTCTCGCGCCTGTTCCCCGATATCACTACCGAGGCCTACGGCGTCAACGGCCTCGGCTTCAAGATCGGCGATATGAACGTCTACAACCTGTACGCAGGATTGCGCAATGTTTCTGGCATAAGCACCGTACCGGGGTTTGATGGCGGCAAAATTGAAAATGTTTATGGCATTGCCGGGCCGGAATTCGCTGCAATGAACAATGGTGTCCTGCAACAGCCGGGCGGCCTGGACGGCGTCTATATCGAAAGTGGTGGTTTGGGTACTGTAGGTGGCCATTCTGCCAGCCAAATGACCGACAGCCTGGCCGTCTACGACCTGTTCATCCGCCTGGACAGCAGTCTGGCAGGTAAGTCCCCCGCCGAAGCTCTCGCCCAACTCAAACCCCTGTTCGAGCAAGGCAGCAACGATGCCAAACAAAGCCTGGAGTCACTGGTTGGCGCATTGGCGAAAATCATCACCGGTACCCAACCCACCATTACAACGGGCGACCGTGAATCGCTCTACGTCACGATCAAATCATTGACGGAAAGCCCCGCCTTCCAAACCCTGATCGGCAAAGTCCAAATCACCCCCCCGCCGACCACGGCTACCGAAGCACGCAACGACTTGGGCGCCTTCCTGAGCCTGTACTACCTCACCCCATTTGCCCTCAAGACCAGCGACGCCGGTGCTCTGGATCAACTCTACAACATCCACAAGAGCGTAGCCGACCTGTGGAACGACGACCGCAACCTCACGGCCGACCAACTCGCCCAAGGCGAAGGCAACTACAGCGACTTATGGCTGGCCGACCGAGCCGCCATGCTGAGCTGGATCGACAAACGCAATGCCGAAGACAGAACCAACTACGGACTGGACCCCAGCCAGGAGCCGACAGACTTTTACGACGCCACGACCAGCACATACATCAGCTTAGCCAGCATCGTCACCAGCAGTGACGACACCCGCCACATCACATTCGGCGACAACGCCAGGAACGACACCTTCACCGGCGGCAGCCGGAATGATCGACTCTACGGCATGGGCGGAGCCGACACCCTGAACGGAAGCGGCGGCGCCGACCACCTCGAAGGCGGAGCCGGCGAAGACACCCTCAATGGTGGCGACGACAACGACCACCTTTATGGCGGCAAAGACAACGACACCCTGAATGGCGACGCCGGTACCGACCTCCTGGTGGGCGGCAGCGGCGACGACAAACTCTACGGCGGCAAAGACACCGACATACTCTACGGCGACCTGCAAGACCCCGACAATGCCACTATTGAAGGCCAGGACGAACTCCACGGCGACGACGGCAACGACCGCCTCTACGGCGGAGGCGGCGCCGACAAACTCTATGGAGACAAAGGCGACGACGACCTTTACGGCAACCTCGGCGACGACACCCTTGCGGGCGGCGAAGGCATCGACTTCCTCAAGGGTGGCGAAGGCGCCGACCACCTCTGGGGCGGAGCGGCCGACATCGACAACGACACCAGCGATGCCAAACGCGACTTTCTCTACGGCGAAGGCGGCAACGACGACCTCCATGGAGGCGGCGGCAACGACATCCTCGATGGCGGCGAAGGCAACGACACCCTTAACGGCGAAGCCGGGCAAGACACCCTCCTGGGTGGTGACGGCAGCGACACCTATCTCTACAAAAGCAACACCCTCGTCCGCGACATCATCGACGACAGCGACGGCCTCGGCCACATCGAATTCGACCACCGCATGCTCACCGGCACCGACAACCAACTCAGCGACACCACCTGGTTTGACGAAGCCTCCGGCATCACCTACCTCACCGACGGCGACCCCAACGCAGGCCCCGTCAACCTCAACATCATCGGCGGGGCAGGCGGCGCCATCCTCGTCCAGCACTTCTACAACGGCAACCTCGGCATCACGCTTAGTGATCCGCCGCCCGAGCCGCCGCCCCAGCCAGACCCAATCATCCCCGACCCACCCCCGGATGACAACAACCCGCCGCCGCGCCGCGACCCACTGCTGATCGACCTCACCGGCAACGGCATCCACACCGTTGCCGGCCTCAACTTTGACCACAATGGCGATGCCGTCTGGGAATATAGCGGCTGGGCCGCCCCCGGCACCGGCATGCTCATGCTCGACCGCAATGCCGACGGCCTGCTCAACGACGGCACCGAACTCTTCGGTACTTACACCCCCGTGGGCGGCGGCCTTGGCGGACTCAACGGCTTTGCTGCCTTAAGCCAATATGATCGCAACCTTGACGGCAGGATCACTGCCGACGACCCTGTCTGGAATCAACTCAAAGTCTGGCGCCATGCCACCGACCAAGCGGGCAACATCCTCCCAGGCGACCCCACCTATGCCGGAGAGCTTGTCAGCCTGGATGAACTCGGCATCGTCGCCATCGACCTCCACGGAACGCCAATCGACGCCCCCATCCCCGATGCCCAAGGCAACACCCAGCTTAGCCAAGCGACTATCACCCTGGCCGACGGTAGCACCCGCCAGATTGCCGAATACCAGTTAGCCCGTAGCATCGACGCCGCCTACTATCAGCGAACCGCTATCGACATCGACATCCAGACACTGCCCGACCTGCGCGGCCACGGCGAACTGCCCGACTTGCACCTAGCTATGCAGCACGACAACAGCAGTACACTCAAAACCCTCGTCGCTGCTTTTGCGGGAGAACCCGACAGCACCGTCAGACAGGCCATGCTCGACACCATCATCTACGCCTGGGCCGGTGTCGACCACATGCACCAACCCGCCCAATTTGGCTTGGATATCCGTAAGGTCGCCGTACTGGACAAAGTCTATGACACCACACGGCTCACCGATAGTTGGTATGGCAGCCTCAACACTTTCGTCTTGAGCAACACCTACGCCCAACTCAGCGAAGGCTGGTACGCCAGCCTCATGGCACAAACCCACCTCAAGGCCCTGTACGACGCCAACCCCCTCACCTTGGACTACGCCCGCCATGCCACTGGCGGCGACTTCAGCAACGCCACGCAACACTTCACCGACCTGCGTGCGGCCGACCCCCTGGGCGCCCAAACCGAGCTTGCCGAATACGTCCGCGGCCTCAAGGCCTTCGGGCTCGGCACCAGTCTCGACTATCTTGCCTTCCGCGAAAGCATGCTTGAACTCGATCCCAGCCTGGGTTGGATCATCGACAACACCCTCCGCAACTACCCTTACCCTATCACCGGACCGGGACAAGGGCTGTTCGCCGGTTCGAGACACGTCCTCGGCACCGATATCGCCGACGCCATGCTCGTCACCCAACTCGGACGCAACGGCGACACCACCATCAACGGTTACTCCGGCAACGACATCATCTACGGTCGCGACGATACCGACGACCTCATCTTCCAGGAAAGCGGCAACGCTATTCTGCTGGGGCAAGGTGGGGATGATCGTATCTTTGCCGGCAAGGGTGACGACCTGCTCGATGGCGGAGTCGGCAACGACACCCTCAACGGCGAGGGTGGCAACGATACCTACCTGTTTCGCCGCGGTAGCGGACAGGACCGCATTGTGGAAAACCTGGACGGCATCAGCAACAACACCCTCTACCTCGCCGATGCCGTCCCGGCGGATATCACCTTTAGCCAAAGCGGTGGCGCGCTGGTCATCGGCTATCGCGATACGGCTGACAGCGTCACGGTTGAAGGCTTCCGCGACGACCACGGGAAAACCCCGCTCCAGCGTATCGCCTTCCGCGACGGCAGTGTCTGGTATGTGGAGGATATCCTCATGCAGTTGTTGCGCCCGACCGAAGGTGACGACCTGCTGGACGGATACTCAAGGAGCGACACCATCAACGGGCTGGGCGGGGATGACCGCATTGCCGGCTATGGTGGGGACGATATCCTGACAGGCGGGGCGGGTGACGACACCCTCATTGGAGGCAGCGGCAACGACACCTACCTGTTCGGTCGCGGCGATGGCTGGGATGAAATCGTCAACATCGATCACACGCCGGGCGACTCGGATGCCATCCAGTTGGCGGCCGATATTACCCCGGATGATGTTGCCCTCTCGCGCCGCGGTAATGACCTGCAGTTAGCCATCATCGGCACGGGTGACATGCTCGCCATCCTGGGCTGGTTCCAGCCCAACGGTATCAGTGGTCGCGTCGGGCGCATCGTGTTCGCGGACGGCACGGAGTGGGGCGAAGACATCCTTGGCCAGGCAACGATCATAGGCAGCGATGGCGACGACATCCTATCTGGCTACAATGGCATTGATCGCATGGATGGTCTGGTCGGTAACGACACCCTCGTTGGTCAGGCAGGCAACGACACTCTCAGCGGCGGTGACGGCACAGATAGCCTGTTCGGCGGCAGCGGTGACGACACCCTGGACGGCGGAACTGGCGACGACCTGCTATCTGGTGGCGCTTGGGCGTCAGTCTTCTCCCCCGAGAAGGCACAGGTTACCGCCAACGGCAACGATATCTACCGTTTCGGCCGGGGTGCGGGCAATGACATCGTCATCGACCGCGACAATACACCGGGCAACCTCGATATCATCCAACTGGAGAACGGCCTCGCGCCAGACGATCTGCACTTGCAGAACATCAAGGGCGACCTTGTGGTGCAAATTCGCGATAGCGGCGACACCCTCACCGTCAAAAACTGGTTTATAGCCGCCGAATGGCAGGTCGAACGCATTGCTTTTGCGGAAGGCAGCCAATGGGATGCCGCACAAATCCGCGAGCGCGCACCGGTCGAAGGCACCCCCGGTGACGACACCCTGCAAGGTGGCGTGGGGCAGGAAATCCTGCTGGGGCTGGACGGCAACGACGTGCTGGAGGGTAGCAATGGCGATGACACTATCCTCGGTGGGACTGGCGACGACCTGCTATTTGGCGGCAGCCGCTTTGAAGACACGCCAATCGCGCGCGCCTCCATCGCGCAGGGCAACGGTAACGATACCTATATATTCGGGTTTGGACAGGGCCACGACACTATTGTCGATTACGACCCGACAGCGGGTAACCGGGATACGGTGCGCCTGCTGGCGGGGGTGACGCCCGACGATGTTGCGCTGCGCCGCAATGGGGACGACCTTGCCCTGTTGCTTGCCGGTAGCGGCGATACGCTGACCATGCGCGAGTGGTTCGATTCTCGCGGCGCAATCAAGACTGGTAGTCGCATCGAGCAGATTGTTTTTGACGACGGCACGGCTTGGGATATACCAGAGATGCTGGCCCGCGCCATGCTGGGCAGCAACGGCGACGATATTCTGAACGGTACGGATGGGGCGGATACGATCACCGGGCTGGGCGGCAACGATCTGCTGCTGGGCGGCGACGGCAATGACACGCTGGATGGCGGCTCGGGCGATGACGTGCTGCTGGGCGAGGGCGGGGACGACATGTACCGCTTTGGCTACAGTTCCGGGCGGGATACGCTGCTTGCCCAAAATGCAGCGCAAGGCAGCGATGCCATTGTGCTTGACGTCGGCATCGGCCAGAACGATGTGGTGCTACGCGCCGGTGAGGCGGGAGACCTGGTGCTAGCCCTGAATGGCACGGCAGACAGTCTGACTGTCATGGGCTGGTTCAATAGCACAACAAGTGTTGGGGAAATCCGATTTGCTGACGGTTTGGTGTGGGATGCTGCTGCCATCAAGGCTGCAACGCTATTAGGCACCAAGGGCGACGACCAACTCGTCGGCTATGGCGGCGCCGATGTCATGACTGGTGCAGGCGGCAACGATCAACTTTTGGGAGGTGGCGGCAACGATACCCTGGACGGCGGCGCCGGAAACGACACCCTGCAAGGCGGCACGGGCGACGACCTGCTGATGGGAGGTGTCGGCAACGACCTCCTCATCGGCGGCGCCGGCAGCGACACCTACCGTTTCAACTTGGGCGACGGCCAGGATGTGATCAACGACGACAATTTCACGTTCGGCAACGTGGATACCATCGAGCTTGGCACCGGCATTGCCCCCGGCGACGTCACGGTTTCCGCCGACGGCCATGACTTGCTGCTGGCGATTGGTAGCGACAGCTTGCGTATCAAAAACTTCTCCTCCACTTACGGGCGTATCGAGCGCCTGCAATTTGCCGACGGCACGGTGTGGAGCGGCGACGATCTGCTCAACCTCAGCGGCATGCCGGCGGATACCTCGGTGCTGTTCGGCACGCCCGATGCCGATGCGATTGCCGGCGACCTGGGTATCAACCGCATCGAAGGCTTGGCGGGGGACGATGTGCTGCAAGGCGCTGAAGGCAACGACACGCTATTTGGCAACGCTGGCAACGATACGCTGCTGGGTGGGGCAGGGCAGGATGCCTTGTACGGTTCCGATGTTGCCGATACCGAGGCCGATGTGCTGGTAGGCGGTAGCGGGGACGACACGATCCGCAGCCTTGGCGGCGGCGATACCATCCTCATCGAGCGCGGCGACGGTTTCGATCATGTGCTGCTGGACAGCGCCCGCCAAGCCGCATTGCCCGGCTTTATCGACGAGGCCGCCATGGAATTGGGCCAGCTACAGGCGACCGGCCAATACACCAGTGGATACTGGCGCCAAATGGAATACCTGCAAGGCTTCAATACCATTCCCGATGCCATCCGCCTGCCACTGCTGGCGATGAACGAGGTGGACGGCATCCCGGTGGATGAAGCGCGTACTGCCCTGCTTGGGTTGGCCGATTGGCTTAACGAAACCAGGCGCGTGCATTTTGACACCGGGATTACCCCGGACGACCTCAACGTCCAGATCGAGGAAACCGCTGGGGGCTGGAACGACCAGGAGATTTACGTGCAGCACCGTACGCGTATCGCCATCGGCGTGCGGGGTAACGATGGCCTGCTGATGGAGTTCAATACCGACGACGGCGGTGCTGCCATGGAGTCGGGCGTGCTGATTGGCGCGCAGGCCGGCGCGGTGCAACGCTTTGTATTTACGGACGGCACCGAGCTGACCATGGCCGATGTGCTGGCGCGCGCGGATAGCGGCATCATCGGCGCCCAGCAGGGAACGGCCGGCAACGATTTCTTGCTTGGCAGTGCGGCCGACGACACCATCCACGGCGATGCCGGCCACGACCGGATTATCGCGCGCGACAACGAAGACGCAGTGTACGGCGAGGATGGCAACGATGCGATTGCTGCCGGCGATGGCCGGGATACGGTGGATGGCGGAACTGGCAGCGATGTGCTGGCAGGTGGGGCGGGGGACGATCTGCTCGACGGCGGCATGGGCGACGATACTTATGTGTTCAATCGTGGCGACGGGCAGGATACGCTGCTGGTCGGGCCGAATGCCGGGGTCGACACGCTGTCGTTCGGCGTCGGCATCTTGCCGGAGGATGTTTCCGCCTACATCGATCCCGATGGCTCCCTGGTGCTGCAAGTCGATGGCGGCGCGGCCGGCAGCGTGCGTGCCGCATGGTACGACCCCGCGGCCGGTTATACGGAAAACGGCACGTTGCTGCTGGCGCGGGTGCAGTTCGTCGATGCGGATGGCAATGCGCGGATTTTCGACTTGCAGGCGCTGGTGCGCGGCATGGATGCCCAGATCCGGGCCGGTTCCCCTTTGTATGCGGCGGCTTTGTTTGCCACTGCTGGGGCATATGAATTGACCGGGCATACCGCGCCGACCGGGGGCGATCTCGCTGTCGCCTATGCGCAGACCGGCAATCTGTTCGGCACGCCGTATTACGCCGGCGGCAACGGCGCTACGGCCGGCGACGATGTGATTGCCGCCGTCAACGGCGGCGCAATCGTCGATGCCGGAGACGGCAACGATACGGTGTATGGCGGCGATGGCAGCGACGATTTGGGTGGCGGTGTAGGGGACGATGTTCTGTATGGCGGCGCGGGCGACGATGTTTTACGCAGCGGCGGGGGCAGCGATCTTGCGGCAGGTGGCGCGGGCTCCGATACCTATGTTTTCAATATCGGTGACGGTACGCTAACCATCGAGGACCGCGGCGTCGGGCAGAATCTGCTGGTGTTGGGGCCAGGGATTGCGTCGGGCGATCTGGCCTTGTCGTACACGGGCAGTCATCTGGTCATTTTGCTAGGCGCTACTGGCGATACCGTCAGGCTGGCGGGTTTCGACCCGGCTACCCCGCTCGATACGCTGGCGGTTGGCGCCATCCGGTTCGACGATGGTACCGAGTTGGCCGCCGCCGACCTGCTGGCGCTGGGGTATGTGCTGGAAGGCACACCCGGTGCCGATTATCTGATCGGCGGGCAGTCTGATTACCAGATCAACGGCGGCGCCGGCAACGACATCATTGCAGGCGGAGCGGGGGGTGACGACCTGTTCGGCGGCGAGGGTGACGACATCTATCTGTTCAACCTTGGCGATGGCGTCGACACGATAGACGACGGTTCCGCGATATTGGGCGACACAGTACGCTTCGGTCCTGGCATCACGCCGGACGATCTTGCCATGGAATGGGACGGCGGCACGCTGCTGGTGCGCGTCGGCGGCAACGGCGATATTGTCATGCTCCCCGGCTTCGAGCGATCCAACGGTCGCCTGTTCAGCCCGATCAGGAATTTCGAGTTCGACGACGGCAGCGTGCTGGACGTGATCGAGCTATCCGGGTTCGAGCCTATGCTGTTCGAGGGTACGGATGGCGACGATGTGTTGATCGGCCCAGAAGGTGACGACCGTTTCATTCCCCATGCCGGCTACGATTTCATGGCGGGCGGCGAGGGTGACGATACCTACGAAATCGGCCCGGATTTCGGCGTGAAGACGATAGACGATATTGCTACCGATTCGGCCGGCAATACGCTGGTGCTCAACATGGATGCGGCCAGTCTTGCCGGATGGCGGCTTTCCCACGATGCGGAAAACGGCACGCTGAGCCTGCTGCTGGCGGAAACCGGCACGGAAATCAGGCTGCCTGGTTTCGACCGCGAGCGCCCTTTCGGTTCGCACGCGGTGGAGTTCTTCAGGATGGGGGCGGGTGGTCCGACGCTGACTTACGCCGAATTGCTTGCGCAAGGTTTCGATGTCGCCGGCACGCCCTGGGACGACGAGTTGCTGGGCACCGCAACCACGGATCGCATTGTCGGCGACGCGGGCAACGACCGCATCCAGTCCGGTACCGGCGGGGACATCGTGGCCGGCGGCACGGGCGACGATACCTACGTGTTCAACCGTGGCGACGGAGTGCTGACCATCGACGACAGCGCCGATGAAACCGGCGGCAATACGCTGGAATTCGGCAGCGGCATCACGCCTGACGGAATGGCGCGGGCGCTACGCTTTGTCGCGCCGACTGTCACCGAACCGGGGCAATTCATCATCCGTCTGGGCGACAGCGGCAATGAAATCCGCATGCTGGGATTCGACCCGGAGGATGTCGAAATGGGCGCGCATGCCGTCGAGCAATTCCGTTTTGCCGATGGCACGAGCATGTCCTTCCGCGATCTGGTGCGACAGACTTTTGTTGTGCAGGGCGATGAAACCAACAACGCCTTGTCCGGCACCAACCTGGGCGACCGCCTTTACGGCTATGAAGGCAATGACACCCTTTCTGCGGGGATTGGCGACGACGTTCTGACCGGCGGAATTGGCGACGACGTGTTGCGCGGCGGCGGTGGCCGCGACGCTTATGTCTTCAACCTGGGCGACGGCGTGGATGTGATCGATGATGCGGCCGATGGTGCCTGGGGCAACATCCTGAATTTCGGCGACGGCATCCGTCGCGAGGATTTGTCGTTCTCGCAGCAGGGCGCGACTTTGGTGATCGGCTACGGCAGTGGCGGCGACGAAGTCCGGGTGTTGAACTACGACCCCAGCGGCGTCAATGGCTCGAATGCGATAGATGCCGTGGAACTGGCCGATGGTTCGGTGATTTCGCTGGCGGCAGCGAGTAACCTTGCGCCCGTTGCCGTCGGCACGCCTGTCGATGTGGCGGCATCCGAAGACCAGTGGCTGACAGCGACTTTGCCTGACGGTCTGTTCGTTGATCCCGAAGGCGGCGTGTTGACCCTGACGGCTATGCAGGCCAACGGCAATCCGCTGCCGTCATGGCTGGCGTTTGATCCCGCTAACCGTACTTTCAATGGCATACCGGAGAATATCGATGTCGGCTCGTTAGACCTCAAGATTGTCGCTACCGACGAGTTCGGCCTGACGGCCACGGTTGCATTGATCTTGTCTGTTGAGAACGTCAACGATGCGCCGGCGCTGCTGGTGCAGCCAGCCGATACTTCAGTCGCGCAGGGCAGCATGTTCGAGTATCAATTGCCGAACGGTATGTTCGCCGATGTAGATGCCGGCGATAGCCTGGTTTATTCGGCTGCCTTGGCCGATGGCTCGCCGTTGCCGTCCTGGCTGGCATTCGACGCGGCTAATGGCGTATTCAACGGTGTGCCGGACAATGCCGATGTGACGACACTATCGGTCAAGGTGAGTGGCACTGATCGCGCTGGCGCCACGACCGACGCCGTGTTTTCCTTGAAAGTCATTGACGTCAACGATGCGCCGAATGTGGCCTCTCTCATTCCGGCCCAAGTCGCCATCGAGGATGCGCCATTCGGCTTTGCGGTGCCCGCGGATGCTTTTGCCGACATCGATGCGGGGGACGCATTGGCCTACACGGCCACGCTTGCCAATGGCGATCTGCTGCCCAGCTGGCTTGCCTTCGATGCGGCTACCGGTACTTTCTCCGGCGTGCCTGCGAATGCGGATGTCGGGGCGCTGTCGGTCAAAGTCGTCGTGACCGATGCGGCAGGTGCGCAAGCCAGCCAGAGCTTTGCCATCGCAGTCGCCAATACCAACGACGCGCCGCTTGCCCAAGGCGACAGCTATGCCACGGACGAAGACACGCCATTGACATTGGCGCCAGCTAGTTTGCTAGCCAACGACAGTGACATTGATCCGACGGCCGACGTGCTCGCCATTTCAATGGTGGGCAATGCGGTCAACGGCACGGTGGTGATGGATGCCAGCGGGGTAATCCACTTTTCGCCGGATGCCGATTACAACGGTGCGGCTGCGTTCGACTACACCGTCGCCGATGGTAAAGGCGGCTATGCCACGGCGACAGTCGCGCTGCAGGTCAATCCGGTCAACGACGCACCGGTTGCCGTCGCCCCGCTGGCCGATCTTGCCGCAGTGGAGGATCAGGCCTTCAGCGCGGCTATCACGCCCGCGACATTCACCGATGCCGATGCTGGCGACCGCCTGGCCTATGCCGCCACATTGGCCGACGGTTCGCCATTGCCGTCCTGGCTGGCGTTCGATGCGGCTACCGGCACTTTCAGCGGCACTCCGCTTAATGCCGATGTCGGCACGTTGTCGGTTTCGGTCGCGGCGACCGACCTGGCCGGTGCGGTCGCCAGCCAGACGTTCCGGTTGAACGTTGCCAACACCAACGATGCCCCGCTGGCCAATGCTCCGATTGCAGACCAGCAGGCCACGGAAGATGCGCTGTTTGCCTATACGCTGCCTGCCGACGTCTTCGTCGATGTCGATGCGGGCGATGTGCTGGCCTACTCGGCCACGCTGGCCGACGGCAGCGCCTTGCCGGGCTGGTTGGCCTTCGACGCGGCGAGCGGGACGTTTACCGGTATGCCGGGCAATGCCGATGTCGGCCGGTTGAGCGTGACGGTCATCGCTACCGATGCCGCCGGTGTATCCGCCATGCAGTCTTTCGGCCTCAACGTCGCCAACGTCAACGATGCCCCCGTCACGCTGGCCGATATTGCGGCAGTCGGAGAGGACGCGGTGCCGGAGGCCACAGGCAACGTGCTGGCCAACGATAGCGATATCGATGCCGGCGAGGTGCTCACGGTCGCCAACGCCGGCGTCTATCAGGGCGCCTACGGTCAGCTCACCCTCGGTGCGGACGGCAGTTACCGCTACGTGCTGGATAATCTTGCCGCGCAGCCGCTGGGTGCAAACGAAACCGTCGTCGAGCGCTTCGCTTACACCGCTACCGACGGGATGGTCGCGGCGGGCAGCGAACTGGCCGTGGCAGTGGCGGGGCAGAATGATGCGCCGGCAGCGGCAGCCATGCTCGACCCCGTAGCGCTGGTTGCCGGGGCTGCGTTTACCTGGACGCTGCCAGTTGCCGCCTTTACCGACGCCGATGCCGGCGACACCCTGGCTTACGGCATTGTGCAGGAGGACGGCTCTGCGCTGCCGTCCTGGCTCGCCTTTGACAATGCCACCCGCACGCTCACCGGCGCCCCGGCCGTGGCCGACGCCGGTGCGCTGCGGCTGGCCGTCGTCGCCATGGATACTTCCGGCGCCTGGGCCGGCAGCCTGCTGGAACTCGATATTGTCGCCCCGCAGGAGCACGGCGCAGTTTTCGTCGGCACGCCGGGTGTGGATATGCTCACCGGCACCGCCTACGACGATGTGCTGGACGGGCAGGGTAGTGTCGACACCTTAAGTGGCGGCGACGGCAATGATCTCTACCTGATCGATACCAATGGGTCTGCGGACGACGATGACGATGAGCATCACGACCAGGACGGGGAGGCTATTCACGTCCCGCCTGCCGATTGGGTGATGGAAGCTGCCGACGGCGGTTACGATACCGTCTGGAGCAGCGCCAGCTACAACCTGGCCGACAACGTCGAAGCCCTGGTGTTGCTGGGCGGCAAGGGCTTGCGGGGAACAGGCAACGGGTCGAACAACCTGCTTGTTGGCAATCGCGGCGACAACCGTCTCGACGGCCTGGGCGGCAACGATCTGTTGCTGGGGGGGACGGGCGACGACCGTCTCGCCGGTAGCGACGGCCTCGATGCGCTCGACGGTGGCCGGGGCGATGACATGCTCGAAGACGGCGCGGGCTCGGGTTTTGTCGCCGGCGGACGCGGCAACGATAGCATCAGGCTGAGCGCCGGTGCCGACATCGTCGCCTTCAACCGGGGCGATGGCAGGGATGTCGTGGTCGGCGGCGATGGCCGGAACGATACCGTGAGCCTGGGCGGCGGCATCAAGCTCGCCGACCTCAGGCTGGGCAAGGAGGGTAAGGATCTGATACTGGCTACCGGCGAAGGCGATACGATACGCCTTGCCGACTGGTATGCAGGCGGCAACCACAAAATCGTCGCCACGTTGCAGATTGCCCATGCGGACGATGCTGCCTTCGATCGCTACGACTTCACGGCCATCGTCGCCGAGTTCGACGTCAGCCGCAAATCCGGCAATACCGAGAGGCCGTGGACAGTGGCCGCTGCCGCCACCCGCCACCCGCTGTCCGGCGCACAAGTCGCGGGCGGGGTGCTTGCCGTTGCCTACGCGAAAACCGGCAACCTCGAATACCTCCATCCCGATACTGTCGGTGCCGCGCTGGCGGCTCCTGCAACCGATACCGTCGCACCCGATTCCGGCGGTGTGCCGGCGGACGGAGGCACTCTGGCGGATGCCGCCGACCCGGATACCACGGATGGCGACAGCGCGGACTACTGGTCGCAACTGGATGCGCCGGTGGCGGATGAATCGGGGTGGGATGTTGTCCCGATGATGGCCGACGCCGCTGCCGACTGGTTGCGCTATGCCGAGCAAAACGGCTACCAGACCGTTGCCAGCGGCGATGCGCGGATCGACTACGCCGTCACCTGGGCGCGGCTGCGCGACGAGCTTGCCGGACGGCTGGATGAAGATGATGACGGCGCGCCGGAACACTGGGCATGCGGTGATCGCAGTCACAGCTTCTGGCAGGGTGGCTCATCCAACGCCCAGGGGGCGCGGGCCAGCCTGCCCGGCAATCTGCTCAGGCAGTTCGAAGGCTTGAAGGAGGGGATCGACCGGTTACATGGGAGCTGATATGTCAAATATATTTGACATATTTCGCGGCTGGTTGCCGCTATCTTCAGGCAAATGACAGGGAAGGATAACTTATGAAACCGTTTTCCGGCGCAGCAGTTGAAGCATCGGACTTCGCCCCGGCATTGCTGCGCAGCCAGCATGCTCCGCCTCATCCCATGGGGCAAGCGGTGTTGCGAGTGGCGATGCTGATGCTGGCGGCACTGCTGTTGTGGGCAATACTCGGCAAACTCGATATCGTGGCGGTAGCCGAGGGTAAGCTGGTACCGCAAACCTACCTCAAAATCGTCCAGCCATCGGAATCCGGCATCGTGAAGGAAATTCTCGTGCACGAAGGGGAGTCGGTACGTGCCGGGCAAGTGCTGATCCGCATGGATGCGCTGATCTCGGAGGCCGACGGCCGTGCGCTGGAAACGGATTTGCAACGCAAGCGCATGACCTTGCGGCGCATCGATGCGCAGTTGTCGCGCGCGCCGCTCAAGCCCGGTCAGGGCGATGCTGCCGCGCTATTCGGCGAAATCCGGGCGCAGTATCAGGCCAATCTGGCCGCACAGGAGGCCGCATTGGCCGAGGAGCGCACAAGATTATCCAAGGCGCGCGAGGAACTGGCTGCGGCAGAGCAGGTGAGAGCCAAACTGGCAGCCGTACTGCCACATTACCGGCAACAGGAATCTGCCTTCGACAAATTGGCACGGGACAATTTTGCCGGGCCGCTGATGGCGAGCGACAAGCGCCGCGAGCGGATCGAGAAAGAAGCGGAGCTCAATACCCAGGATCACCTGATCGAATCGGCCAAGGCATCCATCGCGCAATCCGAGAAAAAACTGGCGCAGCTCGAATCGGATTACCGGCGCCAGCTCTATACCGAACGTAACGAAACCCAGGGCGAAGCGGACAAACTGGCACAGGAAGTAGCCAAGCAACGCCACAAGCAAAGCCTGCTGGAACTTCGAGCGCCTCAGGATGGCGTGTTGAAGGATCTCGCCACGCATACGGTAGGCACAGTCGTCCAGCCCGGCACCGTTATGCTGACGCTGGTGCCGATGAATGAGAAATTGCGTGCCGAGGTCATGGTGTCGAACGAAGATGTCGGTTTCGTGCATGTTGGGCAGCCGGTCAAGATCAAGCTGGCGGCGTTTCCATTCCAGAAATACGGGATGGTGGGAGGCCGGGTCGAGCATGTCAGTGCCGATGCCCAGGACAATAACACCCAGGAAGCCAGTATGGCCGCCAATCAGGCGAGCAAGGATCGGTCGCTGGCCTACAAGGCCCTGGTCGCACTCGACGCGATGAACCTTGATCTGGACGGAACCCGGTTCATGCTCAATGCCGGCATGCAGGCAACTGCCGAAATCAGGCTGGGCAATCAGACCGTGTTGGAGTATCTGATATCACCCGTCAGAAAAGCGTTTCATGAGGCAGGCAGGGAGCGGTAGCGCATTGAGCCGGACCAGTGGGGAACATTTGCTGCCGCCAAGGGGAATGGGCCGCTGTACAAGCTGTGAACTGCTAAATTCCAAATGTCGGCCTCCGTTCGGTTAAGTTTGCTTCGCAGCTTTAACTTTAACCCCGCAGCTACGACGCTGCGAGGGGGCCGACTAGATGATTATCAGCATCGCAATAGTTTTCACAACAGCCCTCTTCCCCTCCACGCCCTTCTCCCGTAATATGCAACTTGAAGTTTTAACTTTCAAATTGTAAGGATGCTAAACCGATCTGCATTTCCCACTGCTTTGCGCCTGGCGCAGGGTTTCCCCGTGCTGGTGATCACGGGGCCGCGCCAGTCCGGCAAGACGACGTTGGCGCGCACGCTATTTGCCGACAAGCCTTACGTTTCGCTGGAAGACCCGGAGGAACGTTCGTTTGCCGATGCCGATCCGCGCGGTTTTCTGGCGCGTTTTCCGCAGGGGGCGATTCTGGATGAAGTGCAGCGTTGCCCGGATTTGATTTCTTATCTGCAAGGTGTGGTGGACACACGCGGGCGGCTGGGCGAGTTCATTATCACGGGGTCGCAGCAGTTTGGTTTGATGTCCAACATCAGCCAGTCGTTGGCGGGTCGAGTTGGGTTATTGCAGTTGTTGCCGTTTTCGTTGGCCGAGTTGAAAGCCGGCGATTTGCTGCCCGCAACGTTGGATGAAACGATGTTGCAAGGGGGGTATCCGCCGCTGTACGACCGCCCGGTTGCGCCCGGCGACTGGTTTCCAAATTACGTCTCTACCTATCTGGAAAGGGATGTGCGGCAGTTGTTGGCAGTACGTGATTTGGCGCTGTTCCAGCGCTTCCTCAAGATGTGTGCCGCGCGCTCGGGGCAGTTGCTCAATCTTTCTGCGCTGGCGGCGGATTGCGGCATTTCGCATGTGACGGCGCGGGAATGGCTGACCGTGCTGGAGGCGAGTTATGTCGTTTATCTGTTGCGCCCCCACCATCAAAATTTCGGCAAGCGGTTGGTGAAGATGCCCAAGCTGTATTTTTTCGATACCGGTTTGATGGCGTATTTGCTGGGCATACGCGATGCGAATACGCTGGCTACGCATGCCTCGCGCGGTGCGCTGTTCGAGGCGCTGGTGGTGTCGGAGTGGGTGAAGCGCCAGTTCAATGCCGGTCAGGTTGCAGAGCTGTATTTTTGGAGAGATCACGTGGGGCACGAGGTTGATCTGCTGATCCCGCAGGGCAATCGGTTCATACCGGTGGAAATTAAATCCGGTGCGACTTTCAGTAGCGATTGGACGGCAGCGTTGCGCAAATTGTCGGCCTTGTTCGGCGATGCCGCGCTGCCGCCGGGCATCGTCTTTGGCGGCGAAGGCCAGTATGAGCGCGAAGGCTGCCAGGTGGTCGGTTGGCGGGCATTGGAGAATTTATTGGAATCCGCAGCGCAGTAGCGCTGCATCGAGTTACGTCTCGCTGAACGCCTGCAATATTGCCTCGAAGACAATGCCTGGGCATCGCACAACATTCCGGTCGGGCCTTTCGGCAAGCTCCCCAGAATTCGTCGAACTAAAAGAAAACTGGCGAGCCGGTCGGAATATGGAATAACGCTTTGCTGCGGGCTACAATGCGCAATCTTGAAACAACCCCCATCACCTCTCCAATGACGGCAGTACACCATTCTTCCCGTATCCGGGTGACGACCACCGCGCGCCTGCACATGGGGTTCATCGACCTGCATGGCGGGCTGGGGCGGCGTTTCGGTAGCATCGGGCTGTCGCTGGAAAATCCTGCTACTCGGCTTGAAGCCAGCTTTGCCGAGACTTTGACCGCAAGCGGCCCTAATGCAGAACGGGTGCTGGCTTGCGCCCGCGATTTTGCCGCTGCCGCAGGCTTGGCAGGCGGCGCGCATATCGAAGTGGCGCAAGCGATTCCCGAGCATGCCGGGCTGGGGTCGGGGACGCAATTGGGCTTGGCCGTGGGGATGGCGCTGGCGCGGCTGTACGGGCTGGACCTGTCGGTGCGCGAGATCGCCATGCTGACCGGGCGCGGCCGCCGCTCCGGCATCGGGGTCGGTGCTTTCGAGCAGGGCGGCCTGTTGGTGGATGGCGGGCGCGGCCCCGATACCCAGGTGCCGCCGATAGTGGCGCGCATGGATTTTCCCGAGCAGTGGCTAGTGCTGCTGGTGTTCGATTCGGCGGCACAGGGCGTGCACGGCCAGGCCGAAATCCGGGCCTTTGGCGAGTTGCCGGAATTTCCCGCGGCACAGGCGGCGCATATCGCCCGACTGATTCTGATGCAGGCGCTACCGGCGGTGGCCGAGCAGAATTTGCAGGCCTTTGGTGAGGCGATCAGCACATTGCAGCAGATGGTCGGTGAGCATTTTGCCCCGGCGCAGGGTGGCGGGCTTTATATCAGCCGGCGGGTCGCAGATGCGATGGACTGGCTCAAGGCGCAGGGCGTGGCATGCTTCGGACAAAGTTCCTGGGGGCCTACCGGATTTGCGGTTGTAGCAGGGGAGGGCGAGGCGTCGAGGCTGGCAGAGCAGCTGCAGAAGCAGCAGCCGGATTTGCATATCGAGATTTGCCGGGCGCGAAACCAGGGCAGTCTCGTCACTAAAAACATGATGGTGGCTTGAATTTCCTCATGTAAAATATTTCAATTATTCGGATTTCAATTCAAAAAGGGTAGGTCAAATGGCAACTGAAAAACCGTATGTGCTGCACTTTATTACTCCGGCCAAGAACGCCAGTCCGTTCGATGCCAACATGGCTTATGACGCCGGTTACGATGCTGTCGTGCCTTATACCGATGTGCAGCCTGGCGAGGTGATGGGGCTGGTGCAGGACGCCATCTTTTCGCGTGGCCCTCGCGGCGTCTGGCGCACCGGTGTATTTATCGGCGGGCGCGATATCGATATGGCAATGGATATGCTCGCGATTGCCAAGAAATCCATGGTGCCGCCGTTTGAGGTTTCTGTTTTTGCCGACCCGTCCGGCGCGTTCACCACGGCAGCAGCCATGATGGCGATGGTTGAGCGTGAGTTGAAGCGTGCGACAGGTAGCGGGCTGGCTGGGCGCAAAGTGAGTATTTTTGGGGCGACCGGCCCGGTCGGCGGCTGCACCGCGGTGATTGCCGCTCGCAACGGGGCTGAGGTCGAACTGGTGGCGCACCGTGCGGTGGCCGATGTGCAGGACAAGGCGGAAGCCTACAACACGCGCTACGGCACCAAGATTGGTTATGCCGACGGTAGTACGGATGCGTTGAAAAAAGCCATCCTGCAAAAAACCGATGTGGCATTGTGCTGTGCGGCTGCCGGTGTTCGGGTGATTACGCTGGAACAGATGGCCGGTTCGCCGACGCTGAAAGTGGTGGCCGACGTCAATGCCGTGCCGCCGACCGGTGCCGAAGGCGTGGGCGTGATGGCCGATGGCGAGCCGATTGCCGGTACCGGCGCCGTCGGTCTGGGCGCTCTGGCTATCGGCAACATCAAGTATCAGGTGCAGAATCTGATGTTCAAGAAAATGCTGGAGGGTCAGGCGCACGTCTACCTGGATTTCCTTTCCGCATTCGATCTGGCACGCAAAGATCTCGCATAAGGTTGCAATCGTCTCTGCCTGCGCGCGGCCCTATGCGGTGGCCGCAGCACAGGCAGGATACAGTGTCGCCGCGTTCGATATCTTCAATGATGTCGATACGCGGCGTTGTTGTTTTTACAGTACGCAGGTGAAATTTGTCGATGGCCGGTTCGATGCCGACGATCTGTTGTGCAGTCTCGATGCCTGCGACCTGACGGGGGCAACGGTTGTTTACGGCAGCGGCCTGGAAGAGCAGCCTGAGGTGCTGGCGCAGATTGCCGGCAAGTTTCGGCTGCTGGGCAACCCGGCAGACGTTGTCGCCGAAATCAAAAAGCCGCAGCGTTTTTTCCAGCTGCTCGATCGGCATGGAATCCCCCATCCCGAGACCACCTTCGATGCGCCTGTTGATATGGCCGGCTGGTTGAGCAAGTCTGCTGGCGGTTCTGGCGGGACGCATATCCGGCGCGACTACGCCCGATCCGGCGGATATTTCCAACGCGAAATAACGGGTTTGCCGGTCTCGGTGCTGTTTCTGGCTGACGGAAAAGAGATTGCGGTTGTCGGCTATAACGAGCAATGGCTGGTGCCGACAGCGACAATGCCGTTTCGTTACGGCGGTGCCGTGGGGAATGTGGATTTGCCAGGGGAAACCAAAGTTGCCATGGCCGAGGCGGCAAGAAAAATCACGGCAGCCGTCGGGTTGCGCGGTTTGAACAGCATGGATTTCCTGCTTGGCGAGCAGGGGCCGATGGCGTTGGAAATCAATCCGCGCTTGAGCGCCAGCTTTGAGCTTTACGATATGCCCGATCTGCTGGAGATGCACATGCGGGCCTGCATGGGGCAGTTGACGCAGTTGTCCGGGTCTGTTCAAGGCTCAAAAGCGTGCCTGATCCAATACGCCGGGGACAATGTTGTCGTTCCTGATACCACGGTCTGGCCGGACTGGGCGGTAGATCTGCCGCCCGCCGGCAGCCGAATTTGTGCTGGAGAGCCCCTGTGCAGCGTGCTGGCGAGCGCAGAAAATGCCGTGCAGGCAAAAGCCTTGGTTTTTGCCAGAGCACGGCAATTGATGCACAATGTACGACTTTTATATCGTGATTCGGAAATTGTATGAGCAGTCATATCGACACCAGCAACTGGCCCAGCGTTAACACATTGACCGCACCATTGGTCACGTACATGATCGACAACGCAAAAGTACTGCGTCTTGGCGTCGAGAAACATGCAACGGGTGCGACCATCATCGATGCGGGGATCAAGGCTCCCGGCGGCTTGGAAGCCGGTCGCCTGGTTGCCGAGATTTGCATGGGCGGCCTTGGTCGCGTGAGCCTGACTGCGAATCCGACCTTTGCCCATTGGCCCTGGCAACTCAACGTACATTCCTGCAATCCCATTTTGGCTTGCCTCGGTAGCCAGTATGCGGGCTGGAGCCTGTCGCACGAAAAGTTCTTCTCGCTGGGCTCCGGTCCGGGTCGTGCCATGGCCGGGCGCGAAGAGTTGTACAAGGAACTCAACTACAAGGATCGGTCCGACAGTGCCTGTCTGGTGCTGGAAAGCGACAAGGTGCCGCCGACCGAAGTGATCGAGAAGGTGGCGCGCGATACCGGACTCTCCGCCGACAAACTGACCTTTATCCTGACCCCGACCCGCAGCTTGGCCGGTACGGTGCAAATCGTCGGCCGTGTGCTGGAAGTCGCGATGCACAAGATCCACGCCCTGCACTTTCCGCTGGAACACGTGGTTGACGGCATGGCCAGCGCGCCGGTGCCGCCGCCTGCCCCGGATTTCCTCAACGGCATGGGCCGTACCAACGACGCCATCCTGTTTGGCGGTCACGCCCATGTGTTCGTGCTGGGTAGCGACGAAGCTGCCGCCGAACTCGCGAAGAATCTGCCTAGCAGCGCGTCGCGCGACTACGGCAGGCCGTTCGCCGAGGTGTTCAAGGCGGTGGAATACGACTTCTACAAGGTCGATCCGATGCTGTTCAGCCCGGCGGCCGTCACCGTCACTGCGCTGGAATCCGGCAAGAGCTTTACCGGCGGCAAGCTGGATGCAGCGCTGCTGGACAAGTCGTTCGGGTTTCCTGCTTAAAATGATTTAACCACGGGGAGCACGGGGGAAAACCTTCTATGGATTTTGTGCTCCCCGTGTTTCCCGTGGTTCATTAGATCTCTTTCTTGAACCGCATTCCTGTATTTACCGACGATCCCGGCTGGCACGGCAAGCGCCTGAAAGAGGCATTTGCCGTGCGCGGCCGTGAGGCCGTGTTCGTCTCCCTCAAAGACTGTCATCTCGATCTGACGCCAGGTAAGCCGGGAGTGTGCATTCCCGGTTTCGACCATTTGCCGGATGGCGCCTTCGTGCGCGGCGTGCCTGGCGGTACGGTGCAGCAGGTGATCCAGCGGCTGAATATCCTGCATGCGCTGAAAATGATGGGGGTGACGGTCTATAACGATGGCCGCGCAGTCGAGCGTACCGTCGATAAAGCCATGACCAGCTTTTTACTGCATCGCCATCAAGTGCATACGCCGCCGACCTGGGTGTGCGAGTCGCGGGAAGTCGCACAAAAAGTCATCCAGCGCGAAACCATGGCGGGACGCACACTGGTGATCAAGCCGCTGTTCGGCTCGCAAGGGCAGGGCGTGCGCAAGTTGGAGGCTGGGTCGCCCTTTCCGGTGCCGATGGAGACTCATGTCGATGGCGTCTATTACCTGCAAGGCTATGTCGATAGCGGCGAAGGCGCCTGGCATGATCATCGCGTCTTTATTATCAACGGCAAGGTGGCAGGCGCGATGGTGCGCCACGGTAGCCACTGGGTTAGCAATGTGGCGCAGGGCGGTCGTTGCGAGCCTTGCCCGACCGCTGGCGAGATTGCCGATATTGCACTGGCTGCCGCGCGCGCGGTCAATATCGACTACTGTGGCGTGGATGTGATTCGCGACCGGCAAGGCCGGCTGTATGTGCTCGAGGTCAACAGCATTCCGGCGTGGAAGGGCTTGCAGGGTGTCGTCGAGACTGATATTGCACAGGCACTGGTCAGCGACTTTCTGACCCGCATCGAGTCCGGCCGTATCGCGCGTTCGGCTTGAAATGACCGCAGAGATCATCGCTGCCTTCGAGCATGCCTGCCTGACCGAGCTGCAGGCCATCAAGCCCGGCAATGTGCATGTGTTTGCCGATGGCCACGGCATGGGGGTCGAGGATTTTGTCAGGAGTGCACACGCGGCCTCTGCAGCGATTGCCCAGCCCGGGCTGACGGTAGGTCAGCGTATCCTGGCGGCGGTAGAGGCTACCTGGAATGCCGTGGGATGCAACACCAACCTGGGTATCGTGCTGTTGGCGGCCCCCTTGATCCAGGCGGAATTGCGACAGGTGCCGCTGCAAACGGTTCTCGATGCGCTGAGTGTGGAGGATGCGGACTACGCTTTCCGCGCGATTCTCACGGCATCTCCCGCCGGGTTGGGTGCCAGCCCGAAGCACGATGTGCATGACAAGCCGAGTGCGACCTTGCTGCAAGCCATGCAGGAAGCCGCATCGCGCGACCGCATCGCCTTTCAATACGCGAGTGGATTTGCCGATATTTTCGGGTTTGGTCTGCAGCGGTATCGCGAAGCGATGTCGCGCTGGGATAATGAAACCTGGGCTGCCACAGCCGTTTATCTGGGTTGGCTGGCGCGCCAGCCTGACACTCACGTGCTGCGCAAGTATGGCGACGCTGTCGCTGAGGATTTGTGTGCCCAGGCCATCTTGCACGAGCGTTTGTTTCTTGCTTGCGATAACCCCAAAAATTACCTGGGTGAACTATTGCGCTGGGATGCCAGGCTCAAGCAGTCCGGGATTAATCCGGGTACCAGTGCCGATCTGACGGTCATTACCTTATTCCTCGCCTGCGATGCGATGAAATCTTGCTGCAAACCCGTGCCAAATTTCGAATAAGAGTTTACACTTCATCCAAATAAACCCATTGGAGTGAGGAGGTTCGTTATGGCTCAAGATGATGCATATAGCAGCAAAATGAACGCAACAAAATTGAACGCAACCAATCCCAGCCCGTCAGGACAGGGGAGCGTTTACGGCAGTATGACCAATGCCCAGCGGTTAAGCTTCGTCAATACCGGCGAGGCGCGTCCGGGTGCGGGCCAGGCTGGAGCCTACAGTACCAAGGTCAATTCTCTGCGCCTGACTTCCGTCAATCCCAATGCTTTCATGGCCAATGCCAGCCTGTTCAGCCGGATCGGGGCCGATGCGGCCGTTTCCTCAGTGCTGCGTGCGTTCTATGGCAAGGCCTTGCGTGACGAGCGTGTCCGCAAATATTTCGACTTGCCGACTGCCGAAGAAATGGAGTCGCAGATTCAGAAACAGCTGGATTTCCTGAAGGTCGCTCTGGGCGGGCCGAATCCCGGTCGTATGGACATGCGCGCCGAGTACGCCAAGCTTGCTGCGCTGGGGGTCAACCACGATCATTTTGATGCAGTCGCGGAATATGCGGTTTCGATACTGCGCGGCCAGAATACCCCCGAGCCGTTGATCGACGAGGTGGTGGAATTCTGCGAAGCAACGCGCAGAAATGTGCTGGGCTGAATCTAAAAAAATCTATTGAAGAGGCACAATTGTGGGCCAGAGTTAGTATAATGCCCGCGATTAACTCCAGTGAAATCCAAAAGATGAATCTGGTTTCTTAATTTTTGAGTTCTGGGTCGTAGGTGCGCCGTACAATAACGAGGCGTAACTGATCAAGTTTAAAGGAGAGTATTTTGGCAAAGATTGATCGCGTTCTGGTAGGTGAAGCACTGGTTATCGACAACCGTCCCGATGGCAGCGGCCTCGACCTGCTCAACGTCGCCCACATCGACCTCATCATGGGGCCGCGTGGCTCTGCTGCGGAAGACGCGTTCTGCCGTACTCTGACTGATCAGAAGGAAGGCGTGAACGGCCTCCTGGCCGTGGTTGCTCCCAACCTCATGGCCAAGCCCGCCACCGTCATGTTCAACAAGGTCACCATCAAGAACGGCCGCCAGGCAGTACAAATGTTCGGGCCGGCACAGCGTGGTGTCTCCATGGCGGTGATGGACTGTGTCGCCGACGGTACCATCCCGCTGGAAGAAGCCGACGACATCTTCATCTGCGTCGGCGTCTTCATCGACCACAAGGCCGACATTGACGAACGCATCCAGGACTGGAACTACCAGGCCACCAAGCAAGCCATCAAGAGCGCCGTTGCTGGTGAACCCAAGGCGGCTGACGTGGTCAAGGCTTACAAGGAATCTGCGCACCCCTTCGCTGCGAAGTAATTTCGAGTTGAAGCTATCACCGCTCCTTGCATCTCCATGCTTGGGGCGGTTTTGTTTTTTTGCGTAATTTTAGGAAGATAAACAATGTCTATCCTCGACAAAATTCTGAGTCTGTTTGGTGGTAGCAGCAGTAGTAGTAATGAGGGCGTTGCCGTTGCTGCGCCGGCTGCTGCCGCTGTTGCGAAATCCAGTGGTGGTCGCGTGATCGACCGTGTGCTGGTGGGGGAGTCGCTCGTCATCGACATGCGACCGGATGGCAGCGGCCTTGACCTGCTCAACGTCGCGCATATCGATCTCATCATCGGCCCGCGGGGCAGCGCAGCGGAAAAATCGTTTACCCGGGCCCTGACAACGCAGCGCAAGGGAGTCAACGGCCTGCTGGCGGTGGTTGCTCCCAACATGATGACCAAGCCGTCTACAGTGATGTTCAACAAGGTTACCATCAAGAACGGTCGTCAGGCGGTGCAGATGTTCGGCCCGGCCCAGCGCGGCGTGGCGATGGCGGTGATGGATTGCGTGGCTGACGGGACTATCCCTGCAAATGAAGCTGATGACGTGTTCATTTGCGTCGGTGTGTTCATCGACCATAAAGCCGACATCGATGAGCGTATCCAGGACTGGAATTATCGCGCTACCAAGGAAGCACTCAAGCGCGCGGTTGCCCGCGAGCCCAAGGCTGCCGATGTGGTCCGGCAGTACAAGGATCCGACTTTCGTGCATCCGTTCCAGGCAAAATAGAGCGTTGACACGGTATGTAAAAGCCCGGACAGCCTTGATTGGCTGTCCGGGCTTTTTTGTATCTGGAGTTTAAGTATTAACGACGGCTTAGCCACTGGCGCCGCCAGAAGATCAGTCCCATCACACTGGCGATGCCTGCCATCAGGCCCAGTGCAAACCAGAACCCGTTGGGGTCTGCGAGCCAGGGCATGCTCTTGAAATTCATGCCGAAAATGCCGGCGATCAAGGTCGCCGGCATGAACAGCATGGCGACCACGGTCAGTGCACGGACTTCCATGTTTACCCGGTTGCTGATACTCGATAGATAAATGTCCAGCATCCCCGCTAACAAATCCCGTATCGCTTCCAGCGATTCGATGAAATGCACGGTATGGTCGTAAACGTCGCGCAGGTAAAGTACGGTGTCTGGCTTAAAAAACTGGTGGTCGTTGCGGATCAGGCTGTTGATGACTTCGCGCAGCGGCCACACGGCGCGGCGCAGGTCCATGGTTTCGCGCTTGAGTTTATGGATGCCTTGCAGCATCGAGGTGCCTGGCTTGCGCAGCAGCGCCTCTTCCAGCGTATCGCAGTCGTCGCCAATCTGCTCCAGCACGATGAAATAGCGGTCGACGATCACATCCAGCAGGGCATAGGCCAGATGATCCGCACCGGCCGACCTGAGCAGGCCGCGGTTGGCACGCAAGCGTTCGCGAACGGGATCGAAGGAACCGGTCGGCTGCTCCTGGAACGTGAGCACGAAATTGCGCCCCAGCACGATGCTGACCTGTTCCGAACTGATCGTCATGCTATCCGGGGCGTAGCTGAAAAAGCGGGTGACCAGAAACAGGTAATCCGGGTAGCAATCGAGTTTGGGCCGTTGTTCAGTGTGCAGAATGTCTTCCAGCACCAGTGGATGCAGCTTGAAGGCCTGGCCGATTTCGGCCATCACCGCCGTGTCGTGCAGGCCGTGGATGTTCATCCATAGCGTACCGGCCTGGGGCGAGATTAAATCGATGCCGGCCAGCGCATCGGCGGATTGTTCGGTCAGTTGCTCGCCGTCGTAGCGAAACAGCGACAGTGCTGTACGGCGGGTTTTCACCTCGCCGACATGCATCAGCGTTCCGGCCGGCAAGCCGACTTTCTTCGAGCGGATTCTGCGGTGTCTGGACATGTGGCTATCTTACCCTGTCAGCCAGAAAGTCCTCCACCATCTCGCCCAATCCGGGGCTTCCGGCATCGGCATACTCGTAGCGAACACGCACGACTGGCTTGTTGAGTGGAATCAGCGCAGCAAGATCGACGGGCGTGGCGGACAACACGAAGTCAGCCTGTGCGTTGTTCAATGTGGTTTTCAGGTCGGTCAGTTGTGAGCGGGAATAGCCGAGCGCCGGCACCACCGTGCCGAGATGCGGATAGCGCAAGTAGGCGGCAGCGATGTCGCCCGTGGCTGTGCTGCGAGGATCGACGATGACTGCATCGGCGGTGATCGCTGCGACATGTCCTGCACCCCATGGCATGCCGCCATGCGTGACGGTCGGTCCATCTTCGACCACGATGACGCTGCGATCTTTGAGGTCAATGGGCGGATCCAGGGTCAGGGGCGAGGCCGAATACAGCAGCCTGGCTTGCGAGTTGAGATTGCGTACGCCAGCTTCGGTGCTCCGGATATTGTCCGTTGTGGCGGAATCGGTTTTTGCCAGCACGACCACGTCCGCCATGCGCATCACCGCTTCGCCGGGATGGTAGCGGCTTTCGTGGCCTGGCCGTAGCGTGTCGGCGAGTACGAGCAGCAGATCGGGACGGTAGAAAGGAAAGTCGTTATTTCCGCCATCCCATAGCAGGATGTCGTTTTCGCTCTCGGCCAGTTGCAGGATTTTTTCGTAATCCACCCCGGCATAAACGGTATGGCCGAGCGCCAGGTGCGGCTCGTATTCCTCGCGCTCCTCCAGGGTGCAGTCGGCGGCAGTGAGGTCGTCGCGGCTGGTGAAGCGCTGTACTGCTTCGCGAGCAAGATCGCCGTAAGGCATGGGGTGTCGCACCACACCCACGCGCAGGCCCTTTTCCTGCAGCAGGCGTGCAATCCAACGCGTGACCTGCGACTTGCCGCAGCCGGTGCGTACCGCACACACCGCAATGACCGGAATATTTGCCTTGAGCATGGTACGCTCCGGCCCCAGCAGTAGAAAATCGGCCCCGGTCGCCAGCGCGCGCGATGCACGGTGCATGACATCCTCGTGGGAGATGTCGCTGTAAGCGAATACGACCTGATCGACGTGCTGCTCGCGGCAAAGCGATTCCAGTGCTGCTTCTTCAATAATGGGGATGCCATGTGGATAAAGCGGCCCTGCGAGCAGTGCCGGGTAGGCACGGCCCGCGATGCCGCTGATCTGAGCCGCGGTAAAGGCGACGACTTCAACTTGCGGGTCGTCTCGGTAGACGACGTTGTAGTTGTGAAAGTCGCGTCCTGCGGCGCCCATGATGACGATACGTTGTCGTTGCATACTTATTCTGCCCGTAAGGCTTCAATGGCGTCCAGCCGTGCCGCGCGCCGTGCCGGCAGCACACCCGCGAGCAGGCCGATGATGGCAGACATGACGATGGCGCCGACGGCGAAATTCCACGGGGTGTGCACCGGCAACGCAGGCAGCAGCAGGCGTGCCAGTTGGGCAATGCCGACGCCTAGTCCGAGGCCGACCACGCCGCCGATGGCAGCCAGTACCACGGACTCGCCCAGGAACAGATGGAGAATGGTGCGGCGCGGTGCGCCCAGGGCGACCAGCAGGCCGATTTCGTTGGTGCGTTCGGCTACCGAGATGGTCATGATGGTGACGATGCCGATGGCGCCGACCAGCAGCGAGATCCCGCCGAGTGCGCCGACCGCCGCGGTGAGGATATCGAGAATGTTGGAGAGCGTCTTCAGCATGTCTTCCTGAGTGGTGACGGTGAAATCTTCGCTGCCATGCCGCAGTTTTAGCCGTTCCTTGATCGCTGCTGCGACCGCGGCGGATGAGGCGCCATCGCGATAGGTGACGTCGACTTCCATCAAACCCTCGCGATTGTAGACTTCCAGCGCGCGTGCCGTCGGGATAAAGGCCGTATCGTCGAGATCGATACCGAGAAACTGCCCCTTGGGTTCCATGACCCCAATCACCCGGAAATGCAGGCCGCCGATACGTACCTTGGCGCCCAGCGGGTTCGCGCTGCCAAACAGTTCGTGCCGCAACTTGGATCCCAGAACGACAAAACCGCGTGCACCGGCATCCTCGTCGCGAGGCAGAAAGCTGCCGATCCTCACCCTGGCACTGAATACCCTGAGAAAATCCGCACCCACGCCGTAAACTGTTGTACGGCGCAGTCGCCCGTTGCCGCCCACCTCGGAATTGCCCCACACGATGGGCGTAGTACCGGTGATATCCGGCAACTGCCGCAAGGCGCGTGCGTCCTCCAGCGTCAGCAGGCGCGCGGTGCTGGGAATGCCGGAAGGCGGCGCCCCGCCGGTCTTGGTTTTGCCCGGAGCGATGCCGACGACGTTGGTGCCGAACTGGGTGAACTCCGCCAGCACGAAGCGGTGTACCCCCTCGCCGATGGAGGTGAGCAGGATCACCGCGGCGATACCCACCGCGATGCCGAGCAGTGTCAGCAGACTGCGCATGCGGTGGGCCGTGATGGCCTGCAGGGCGTAACGGGTAGAGTCGGCGAGCAGCATGAGAGTAGAGCCGTTATGCTAATCAGTAATTTTTAACGCAGGGAATCCTTGGTAAAACACTGAATGATCGCCTTTGTGGTTATCCATGCCAGGCTTGGTCAAGCACCCTTTGGGGCCGATATAGCTATCGATACGTCTTTGTGGTTGCTCATGCCAGCTGATATTAAACGCGGCAAGTTTAGGAAAAAAATACAAGCTACTGTATGGTAGGTGATCGTGGATCCACCAGGCTAATGATCGCCAATCAGTACCAATTTCGTAGTTGTCAGCAAACCACGGGATCACAATGCACGCTGTAGCACCCATGAATCCGTATTCATCTCTACGATCCCAAATGTGCCTTGCAAAGTTACTTTCATTAGAGGCACAGCTGAGTTTATTCTGGTTTCCATACGCATTCACAATTTCAGAGCGGTAGCTGGAACGCACAGCGATGCGCACGAAAGTATTTTGTAAGGGCTCTAATAGTTCCGTGCAGAGTTTTTTTCCGGCAGCAATAGCTAAGTCTGGATCATCTGGAATGTTAGGTTTTCCGTAGAAATTTGAAATTTCGCTATACAGAAAATCACGAAAATAAAACGATTTTGATAGACGTACGCGCCCTAAATCTTCAAGAGCAGTGATGGATTCTGGTTTTTTCATGGTCGTATTTTTCTTATGTGAAAAAACTATTTTTCGTGAGTAGAAAGGGGCAGACCACGGTTGACCTATTATCGATAAACTTCCCGCCGATGTCCGATACGGATCACCAGCACTACCAGTTGTTTATCCTGAACTTCGTACACTACCCGGTAATTGCCAATCCGGATGCGGCGCAGACCCGAGAATTCGCCTTTGAGCACGCTGCCTGCCGCTGGGTTGTCGCACAACTGGTCAATGGCTGCGATGATGCGGATCTGCTCGTCTCGCGCGATCTTTTCCAACGCCTTGGCAGCGCTTTGCTTAATACTGATTGAGTAGGCCATGCTTGACTACTTCCCAGTTCAACACGGGATCAGCGGGGTCACGCAGCACTTCGATGGCACGCGAAATATCCTCGAAATCTTCCAGGTAGTATTCAACCGCCTTACGCACGACTTCGGCGCGGGTTCGGTGTAATTGCGCTGCTGCTTGATCCAGTGAGGCGACTAGGTCATCTGGAAGTCTGGCTGTGATTTGGCTCATTTTTCACCTCGGTGAATTTATTGAATGTCAATGACATTATTTTATGCTGTTTATATTTTGCGTCAATAGGTTAGCGGTGATTGCGATCATCTCTTCGACAGCGCCTGTACCGGGTCCAGCCGTGCCGCGCGCCGCGCCGGCATGACGCCGAACAGCAATCCGGTAGCGAGTGCGGTGCCGACTCCGGCCAGCACCGCCCAAGCGGGTGGGTAAGCCGGGAAGGAGGGGTAGAGGTGGCGCAGCACGGCGGCACCGGCTTCGCCCAGCGCGACGCCGATCATGGCGCCGACCAGCGACAACATGGCGGCCTCGGTGAGGAATGCGGCGCGGATGGTGCGGGCGGTGGCACCCAGCGCCTTGAGCAGGCCGATTTCTCCGGTACGCTGGGTGACCGAGACCAGCATTACGTTCATCACCAGGATGCCGGCGACGGCGAGGCTGATGGCGGCGATGCCGGCGACACCCAGGGTGAGCACGCCGAGGATTTTGTCGAAGGTTTTGAGCACGGCATCCTGCGAGATGATGGTGACGTCCTCCTCGCCGTCATGCCTGGCAATGATGGCCTTGAGCACGCCTGCCTTGGTGCTTTCCACCGTGCCGCGGCTGCGGGTCTCGATCAGGATGCGGAACAGGGTGTTGGTATTGAACATGGCTTGTGCGGTGGCGACCGGGACGATCAGCAGGTCGTTGGTGGTCATGCCCATGCCGCGGCCGCCCTCGGTGAGCACGCCGACCACGCGCAGGCGGCGGTCGCCGATGCGCACGGTTTTGCCCAAGGGATTTTCGCTGCCGAACAATTCCTGCCGGATGGTCGCGCCCAGCACTACTTCCGCCGCACCGCGTCCCAACTCGTCGCTCGACAGGAAGCGGCCCTGCGCGAGCTTAAGATGGCGGACTTCCATGAAATGGCTGTTGGTGCCGACCAGCATGGTCTCGCGCAACTTGCCGCGTGCATTGACTTCGGTGGTGCCGATGATGACAGGCGCGATGCGTATCACGCCGTACACACGCAACAGCGATTCGGCATCCTCGACCGTGAGATCGCGCACGGTACTGGTGACCAGATTGCCGGGATTGAAGCCGCGCGTTTCCGAGCGTCCGGGCAGGACGATGACGAGGTTGCTGCCGAGAGAAGAGAACTCTTCCACCACGTAACGGCGCGCGCCGTCGCCCAGTGCGGTGAGGATCACGACGGCAGCGACACCGACCGACATGGCGAGAATGAGCAGGCCGGTGCGTAGCGGGGTGCCGGTGGCGGCGCGCCGGGCAAAACGCAGGGTGTCGAGGGTGTTCATGCGTGGATGACTACAGATGAACCGTCAAGACGCCAAGGCCGCCAAGAAGACCCAAGCAGTTTTTGTTTTTCCTTGGCGTTCTTGGCGTCTTGGCGGTTCAAGGTTTGATTTCCCCGGCAGCCGAGTCGCTGGCGACGGCGCCGGCTTTTGTGTCGACGGCGATGGCGCCTGCTGTTGAATCGACGGCGATGGCGCCGTCCAGCATGGCGATCTGGCGATGCGCACGTGCGCCGAGTACCTGATCGTGGGTAACGATGACCAGCGTGACGCCTTGAGTATTGAGCGCTTCCAGCAGGCGCATCACTTCTTCGCCCGTGGCGCGGTCGAGGTTGCCGGTGGGCTCGTCGGCCAGCAGTACGGCAGGCTGCATTACCGTGGCGCGGGCGATGGCGACGCGCTGGCGCTGGCCGCCGGAAAGCTGGTCTGGGCGGTGACTGGCGCGGTCTTCCAGCCCGTATTCGCGCAGTGCCCTGGCCACGCGGCGATTGCGTTCGCTGGCATTAATCCCGGCCAGCATCATGGGCAGGGCGATGTTTTCGGCGGCAGTGAGGCGCGGCACCAGGTGAAAGCTCTGGAATACGAAGCCGATGCGTTCGCTACGCACGCGGGCTTGTTCTTCCGCATTCAGGGTAGTGACGTCGCGTCCCTCCAGCCGGTACATGCCGGCGTTGGGGCGGTCGAGCAGGCCGAGCAGGTTGAGCAGGGTGGATTTGCCTGAGCCGGAAGGCCCCATGACGGCAACGTACTCGCCGGGCGCGATGGCGAGATCAATGTCGCGCAAGGCATGCACCTCGCTGTCGCCCAGGGTGAACGTGCGGTTGATGCGGTCGAGTTCGATCAGGGGCATGGTGCGTAAGGCGGCAACATTGTTAAACCACGGGGAGCACGGGGAACACAAAATTTTCTGTTGTGTTTCAGGGTTGGTGTTCAGCATTCCCCGTGTCCCCCGTGGTCAATTGTTTTTTGCCGGGGCGCTGGCGTTATCTTCCGGCTTCACCAGTGCATCGGCCTTGACGCCTTCACGCTCCAGCGAAGTCACGATGCGATCGCCCTGCGCGAGCCCGTCCAGCACTTCGACGTATTCCCAGTTGCTGAGGCCGGTTTTAATCGTGCGTTCTTCGAGCTTTCCGTTATCTGCTCGATAGAGCAGGGCTTTGTTGCCATCGAGCAGGGCAGAGGTAGGCACGCGCAGCACGTTGTCGCGAGCGTCAAGCACGACCTCCACGTCGGCGCTATAGCCGACCAGCAGTCGGCCCGGTGCGGGGGGCTGGTCCAGATTGACTTCGATGTCCACGGTGCGAGCCTGTTTTTCCACTGCGACGACGTAGGGGGCTACCCGCTTGACGCGACCGGGCAATACCTGGCCAGGCAGGGCGTCAAGCGTGACACGGACTGGCTGGCCGACGTGGATTTTCGGCGCATCGACTTCATCCATGGGCGCTTCGATATACAGGCAGGTTTCGTCGATCAAATCGATGGCCGGCGGTGTCGCCACGCCGGGCGGTGAGGGCGTGGTGTATTCGCCCAGTTCGCCCACGATGTCGGCCACCGTGCCGTCGAAGGGCGCAACCAGCACCGTGCGGCCCTGTTCGACTCTGGTCACCTTGACGCGGGCTTGCGCCTGGTTGACATCGGCACGCATGGCTTCGCAGGCAGAGCGGCGCGATTGTGCTTCGTAACGCGCTTTTTCCTCGCCGCCCTCGGAAATGAAACCGCGGGTGCGCAGCTTGCTCATGCGCGCCGCTTCGCGTTCCGCGTTGTCCGCCATGGCGCAAATCTCGCCGACACGCTTGCGTGCCGATTCCACCTGGGTTTGCGCCAGCCCGCTTTGCGCTTGCTGGTCGTCGTTCCACAGGCGGATCAGCACCTGTCCCTTCTTGACGTGGTCGCCTTTCTTTACTCCCAGCCAGACTATACGCCCGCCGGAGATAGGCGAAAGCTTGGTGCGCTGGCAGGCTTCTACCGACCCGGCACGCGTGTTGGCAACGCTGGATTCGACTTTGCCGCGCCCGACCTCGGTCAGCACCACGGGTAGCGGCTTGGGTCGCGTGAACCACCAGAAAGCGCTGCCGGCGAGCAGCAGGAGGATCAGAAATGTCAGAACACGGCGCATGGCGGATTTTGTAGAAGATAGTCTCGTGTTCAAGGGTAATACAAGGCAGGCGGATGCTCAACAGCAATACGGCAGAATTATTTTCGCGAATTGTTGAAAACAGGATTATTTCATCTTGTTATTAAGTTGTTGTTTTGTATAATTGAGACATCCATGCTCTGTAGGGCTTCATGAATGCTGACTGAAACTATTGGCAGGTACTGGCTGCGTATCTGGTCGCTTGTGCTGTTGGAAATGAGCGGACAGGAAATCGGCTGGCTGATGAAGCCGGGCGGGCATATCTCGCTGTTGTCCGTGCGCCGTGTCGCCATAATCGTGACGCGCGTGCGTCTGATGGCCGGATTGTTTGCCGTGCTGACACCGCTCTGGATCGTTGCCGATGTCATGGTTTTTCCTCCCGAAGTCTGGCACGGGCTGATATTCGTGCGTCTGGCCGCAACCATTGCTTTCGTCGCCATTTTTCTCTCGGCGCAGCAGAGCGATCGCATCCAGGACGCATATCGTTCCCTGATCATGCTGCTGGCAGTGCCGATGGCGTTTTTCCTGTATTCCCACCAGCACATGGAGCAATTCAATCTGCAAGGAGTGCAGGCTGCGTTCAGTGCCGGTTATGCGTTCCTGCCGTTCGTGGTATTGGCCGGGCTGTCCATTTTTCCGCTCACGCTGGTTGAGTGTATTGCATTTTCCACGCCAGTATTGTTATTGCAATTGGCTGCAGCTGCCCTTAATTGGAACATCCTCGATTGGCCGACGGTGGCCGCTTCCTGCTGGCTGCTGTTGCTGATCGCGGCCGAATCTGCACTGGCCGGGTTGTCGCAGCTCGCATTCATGATCGTGCTGGTGCGCGAGGCGACCCGCGACAGCATGACCGGTTGTTTTTCGCGCCACAGCGGCGAAGAATTGCTTGACCTGCAATGTCTCGTGGCTTTGCGCAGCAAGTCGTGCCTGTCGCTGGCGTTCATCGATCTCGACCACTTCAAGCAGGTCAACGATAACTTCGGTCACGAGGCCGGCGACAGCGTGCTGATCAATGCCGCAGCAGCCATGCGCAGCCATTTGCGCATGGGCGATATTCTGGTGCGTTGGGGTGGGGAGGAGTTTTTGCTGATCATGCCCAATACCAACGCGAGGCAGGGTTGCGCGGCACTCCGGAGGTTGCGTCAGAAAGGCTTCGGCACGCGGCCGGATGGTGCGCCTGTGACTGCGAGTATCGGAGTGGCGCAATTTCCCGATAAAGGAGTGGAAAGCTGGCACAGGCTGGTCGAGGTGGCTGATGCCCGCATGTATGGAGCAAAGCAGGGCGGGCGTGATCGGGTGCTCGGCTGCGACAGTCCCGGGGATGGGTGCGAGCGGTGCGAGGCCATATTTTCAGTTTCGTGACGGGCCGCCTGTCTGGTCAAGCCCCGGCCGGTGCCATGGTTGGTTGCTGAAGAGGCGCTAAAGCAACTCGATGGCGGGGATGCCGTGCGTCTGGCAGTAAGCTTCCCAGCCTTCCATATCCGTCCAGCGGCTGACGAAAACGAAATTCAGCCCTGCGCGGGTGGCGGCCTGATGGTCGTAACGGCTGTCGCCGAAGAAAATCGCCGGTTGCCGCAGATTGCCGGTATCTTTCTCGCGCCGCAAGATCTCGTCTTTGTTGCTCGGGCTGCCGAAAATGCCGCCGTCGAACCAGTCGGCGATACCGCGTTCCGCGAATACGGCGCGGAGTTCTTTCTCATCGGCGCCCGAGGCCAGTAGCCAGTTGGCCTGCGGCGTGGCGTGGCGCAATGCTTCCAACCCCGGTGCCAGTGCGCAATTCAGCAGGCCGATGGTCGCCTCGGTGGTGAAGTTGTGCAGCAGCGTCTTCATCGCCCCGTCCGTCACCGGCACACCCACCATATCGCGCAACAGCACCTCGAACTTCACATAGCGCGAAACCCCGCCATGCAGGATGTGATACTCGCGCAAGGCTTCCGCATGCTGCTTGCCATAGGGTAGCGCCGCGTTGTAGAACGCATCAGCCCGCACTTTGTTGGAATCGAGGATCACCCCGTCGCAGTCGAACACCAGTGTCCGGTAGCGGGTCAGGTCCATGCTCATGCCGTGAATGCCTCGCCTGTTGCCATGAATGCACCGCCCGCGACATGATGAATGGTGCGCAACGCATCATGCCCCTCGAAATGCAAGCGACCGTCGGAGAACACGCGATCATCAGCCCTGGCCGCGACCACTTCGGCCAGAAACAAATCGTAGGTGTCCTGGATATGCGGCTCGGGGATCAGCTTGCATTCCAGCCACGCCACACAGCCATCGAGCAGTGGCGCGGCGATTTTGGAGGCCGCAAAGGTCGGCAAGTCGAAGGCAGCAAGCTTGTTATCGGGCGTCCTGCCCAATAGCTCACGCCCGGAACAGGAGCCGACCTGTACCACCATTTCCGCCTGCGCCCGGCAAGGTACGTTGATCACAAAACTGCCGGAGGTCTCGATCAGTTCGCGGGTATAAGTCTTTTTGTCGATGACGATGGCGATCCTGGGCGGGTCGAAATCCAGCGGCATGTTCCATGCGGCGGCCATGACGTTGCGCTGCTCGTCGTGGGCGGTGGAGACGAGCACGGTGGGGCCGTGGTTGAGGAGGCGGTAGGCTAGTGCGAGATCTATCGGTGTGCGCATGGTTGGGTCTGTACCGATTGCTTCTCAAGCCTGTCGCGCTGGCCCTGTGTGCCGAAGCTGTCTGCATCCGGCCGCGGGTTTGTTACTTTGATGCTTGATACACATAGGCCTTTTTACTGCCCGTTGTTATCCAGGATGTCGGCAATCTTGAGCCACAGCACCATGGAAGCCAGCAACAGGGTGATCGCGTTGGCCACGATGACGGGCATGCTGCCGATGGCTAGCCCGTACGCCAGCCACAAGGCCACGCCCGCAGTGAACATCGCGTACATCGGCAGCGAGATTCCCGACAGATCGCGCGTTTGCCACGATTGCCAGGCCTGCGGCACAAAGGCGAGCGTGGTGAGCAGGGCGGCCGGGTAGCCGATGAGGTTGCTGAGTTCCATGGCGATGCTACAAATAACCGCCGATACGCCGCAGGGTTTCTTCCCGGCCCAGCAATGCCATCACCGCATCGATGCTGGGCGACTGGGCGGTGCCGGTGATCATGACGCGCAACGGCATCGCGACCTTGGGGAATTTCAGGCTGTTGTCGGTGACTGCAGCCTGAATCGCATCATGAATGACCGTCTGCGACCATTCGCCGGCGGCGAGCTTTTCGGTCAGAGTCTTGAGCACCGGCAGCACATCGGGGCCGAGATGTTTTTCGAGCAGCTCCGCCGTGGCATGGATCTGCTGATAGAAGTATTCCACCGCGTCGGCCAGTTCGTTGAGCGTCGAAGCGCGCTCCTTGTATAAACCGACTACACCTGCCGGGTCGGCGCCGCCGGAGGTCTGGACGCCGCGTGCAGCCAGCCGTTTTTCCACCTCGGCAGCCAGCCGGATGTTGTCGGTTTGCTTGAGGTAGTGCGCGTTCAGCCAGTTGAGTTTTTCGGTGTTGAACTGGGCCGCCGACGGCGTAATGTGATCGAGGTCGAACCACTGGCTGAACTGCGCCATGTCGAAAATCTCTTCGTCGCCATGACTCCAGCCGAGGCGCGCCAGGTAATTCAGCACCGCCTCCGGCAGATAGCCGTCTTCGTCGTACTGCATCACGCTGACTGCGCCGTGGCGCTTGGACAGTTTCTGCCCGTCGTCGCCCAGAATCATCGACAAGTGGGCGTACTGCGGCACGGTGGCGCCGAGGGCCTTGAGAATGTTGATCTGGCGCGGCGTGTTGTTGACGTGGTCGTCGCCGCGAATGACATGGGTGATGCCCATGTCCCAATCGTCCACTACTACGCAGAAATTGTAAGTCGGCGTGCCGTCGGCGCGGGCAATGACGAGGTCGTCCAGTTCGTCGTTGGCAATCGCGATACGGCCCTTGACCTGGTCTTCCCAGGCGACTACGCCGTCCAGCGGATTCTTGAAGCGGACGACAGGTTGAACGCCAGCAGGTGGCGTAGGCAGCGTCTTGCCCGGCTCCGGCCGCCAGCGGCCGTCGTAGCGCGGCTTGAGGCCGGCTGCCATTTGCTTCTCGCGGGTTTCTGTCAATTCCTCCGGCGAGGTGTAGCAGAGATAAGCCGTACCGGATTGCAGCATTTGCGCAATCACTTCCTTGTAGCGCTCCATGCGTTGCATCTGGTAGAACGGGCCTTCGTCATAATCGAGCCCCAGCCACTGCATGCCGTCCAGGATCGCCTGTACCGCTTCAGGCGTGGAGCGTGCGACATCGGTATCCTCGATGCGCAGAATGAATTGGCCCCCGTGGTGACGGGCATACGCCCACGAGAACAGCGCAGTGCGGGCACCGCCGATGTGCAGAAAGCCGGTAGGGCTGGGGGCAAAACGAGTGCGTACCATGTAAAAATCTTTCGTCTGGCGAAGTCGGAAATAAAAACGGCCCGCATTGCTGGGGCCGTTGGTTCGGGCTCTTGCCCTGGCACCTGAATCAGGGTGCGCACGGCTCAACAGAGAGACCTCAGAAACCATTCCACAATAGGATGAAACAAATTACAACTGATAAATCAGTTGCTTAGGTATATTACTATGGTTGTTGCGGGATGTCTAGCTTGCGGCGGAAGCAGGGGGCGGATTCATACCTTTACTTCAAGGCCAGCCTGAGGGGGATTTTTGGGCTGAATCAGGCCGAGCCGAGGGTATTCGCACCGCAATTTATGAGATAAGCGGCAAACGGCTTGTCCATGACAAGATGCGAAAGAAACCAGTCCTTTAGCGATTGCAACACCAGCAGTTCGCCGCCTTGGGAAAATTTGTTCCGCAGATAATTTGCCTCTCCCAGCAGTCGTTGGTGTTCCTGAATATGCGCTTCGTCTGCGACGTACGCGTATTGCCCCATCAGACGTTCTTCGGCTTCGAAGTGGGCGCGGGCGTATGCAATCATCTCGTCGAACAGATGTATGGCAACCTCCGCTGGCGCATTTTGCTTTACCGCGTCGTTCAGTTTGTTGAGCATATCTGCCAATTCCTGATGCTGCCGGTCGATTTCCGGTACGCCGAGCAAATGATCGGCATCAAGCCCAATCCAGTACAGGGGGGCGACTTGTTCGCCGGGTTGTTGCTTGAAGAAGGTAAAGGTGTTTTTGCCGCGGGCCTTGCTCTCGTACATGGCGCTATCCGCTGCACTCATCAGCTTATCGAGTTCATAGCCGTTCTCCGGGTAGCTTGCAATCCCTATGCTGACTCCGATGCCGCATTTACGCGCGTCATTCAGCCTCACCGGTTCGGTCAGTTTTTGTATGATTTTTTCTGCCACATTGGTTACGTCCGCCGGCTTCTCCACTTCGCTCAAGATGATGGTGAACTCGTCGCCGCCCAGGCGCGCAACCGTATCCACACCGCGTACGCAAGCCTGCAAACGCCTGGCCACGGTCTTCAATACGATATCTCCTGCCTCATGGCCATAACTGTCATTAACCGCCTTGAATCCATCGAGATCCAGAAACAGCAGGGTCAGGTGGGTGTGCTTGCGTTTTGCTTGCGATACAGCCTGGGACAGGCGGTCGTAGAACAATTCGCGATTGGGCAGTTCGGTCAGTTGGTCGTGGTAAGCCAGAAAACTGATTTTCGATTCGGCCTGCTTACGTTCGGTGATGTCGCGTGCAAACGCACTGAAAAATGTATCGGTGCCTTGATGTATCGCTGTAATCGAAAGCTCGATGGGAAACTCGCTCCGGTCATCGCGCATCGCGGTTACTTCGATACGCCCCCCGACAAAAGAGCCTTCGCCCGTTTCCACGAAATGCTTCAGCCCTCTCTCGTGCGCGTCGCGATATGCTGGCGGAATGATCAATCCGGCCAGACTTTTGCCTAGAACATGCTCGCGGCTATAGCCAAACAGTTTCACGGCCTCGGTGTTCCATTCCCTGACCAGGCCAGAGCTGTCGATGCTGATAAACGCATCCAGTGCCGTATTCAGGATTGCCCGGATATGTACCTCGCTTTTTTGTAGCGCTGCAGTGCGTTCATGTACCTTTTGATCCAGGCTGTCATTCAACAGGTTGAGTTGCATCCTGGTAGTCATCAACTCGCGGTTCTGGGCAATCGTGTTCCGGTACACCGATAGCATCAGGTTCAGAATCTGCTGGTTGTCGGCCGTGATGAAGTGGCGTTTGCCGTTGTATTCTATTTGTTCCTCCTGACGATCATCCGCGTGCACCCTGCTGATCGGGGTCGCCAGTAGCGAGTGGATATTTTCCAGCAACACTTCTTCGACGAAAGGCTTGGTGATGTAACTGTCGGCCCCAGCCTTGACCGCCTCGATAATATCTTCCGGCTCGGACAAGGCCGTCAGCAAAATTACCGGGATGTTCCACAGCGTGTCGTCGTGCTTGATCTCGCGGCATAACTGGTAGCCGTTCATTAGTGGCATCTGGATGTCGCTCATCACGAGTGCGGGCAGGTGCTCGCGCAAGGCTTGCAATCCTTCCTCGCCGTTTTGCGCCAGTACTACCCGGTAGCCGGCTTTTACCAGGGAGCGGCGTAGCAACTCGGCTTCCATCGCGCTGTCTTCCACGACCAGGATTTCCGTCTGTGCAATTGATGGCTTATTTTCCATGCTGAGCATTTCGGGCATGATTGTTGTCGGCGTTGTCGTGGTTATTTGCCGTCGTCTCCCACTGCGCAAGCCATTGCGCCAGATCTCCCGCCGTTTTTTCATATTGCTCTATCGGCGCATCGTCCGGCATGGCGCGAACGATGCTCAGCGCGGCGCGGCGCAATGCCTGCGCACGGGGCATGTCCTCGGCCCGCTCATGCAGCGCTGCCAGTTCCAGATAGGCCGCAACGCAACGATGATCGAGATAGATGGTCTTGTTCAGGCACTCCCTGGCTTGGTCATAATCTCCCTTGATCTGGGCCAGTTGTGCCAGCAAGAAATATGGGGGGGCCGCCAATGGGTCGGCGATCAGGGCCTGACGGCATAGCTGCTCCGCCTGTTCATACTCACCCCGGTCGGCGAACGACCGTGCAGTAGCGCAAAGCGTGAGGGCAGGTGGCTCTGCCAGTGGCAATGTCTGCGCCTTGCCGTCGCCGGGCTTTGCCTGAACCAGCAAGGGCGGGCCGGTACGCACGGCTGCACCTGGCGCAACCGGTGGTGGCGTCACTTCGGCCGGCGGATGCATATACCGCTGGTATACCACGCCTTCGGCGAATAGTCTGGATTCCAGTTCCGGTACGGAGTGACCAATCAGTTCGGTGTGCGCGGTCATGAGATAGCCGCCGTTGGCCAGCGTGGCGGCAAATTTCGTCGCGACGGCGGATACTGCTGCGGCATCGAAGTAGATGAACACGTTGCGGCACAGGATCAGGTCCATGTCGTGCAGTTCCGGGCCAAAATTGGAGTGCGGCGCATCGACCAGATTGGCAACACGGAAAGTCACCATGCTGCGGATGCGCTCATCCAGTACCCACTCGACGCCTTCCGGCCGAAAATAGCGTTGCCGTAATGCCGGGGGAACCATGCGGAACGACCACTGTCCGTAACGTCCCTGCCGTGCCTTGGCAATCGCCCTGGGATCGATGTCCGTGCCGGCGATAAACACCTCCCAACCACTGCGCTCGGGCAACAGCATATCCACCAGCATGGCCAGGGTATAGGCCTCCTCGCCGCTGGCGCAGCCCGCGCTCCACAGGCGTAGCGATTTCTCGTCGCGCTTGTGTGCGATCAGTTCTGGCAGTAAACGCAAGCGCAGCAGGTCGAACTGTCCATGGTCGCGGAAGAAAAAAGTCTCGCTGCTGGTAAACGCTCGGGCGAACTCTTCCCATTCTCCGGCAGCCTCATTGCCAAGCAGAAAAGCGCGGTATTCTTCCAGTGTGGAATCGCGTCGGCTTGCGGCACGTTCGCGCAGTACGCCGACAAAGCGGTTAAGCGCATCGGCCGGTACGCGCAGGCCTGTTCGTTGCGCCAGCAGTTGCTTCAATTCATCGACTTGAGCGGTGTCGATCATGATCGAGCCTGGTCATGTCTTGAAAAGGAATTGGTGTTCCCTGAACAGGTTCAGGCAGGCATCTACTACTTGCGGGTCAAAACTGCTGCCACGGTGTTTGGCAATTTCCTCCAATGCCGCTTCGGTACCCAATGCAGCGCGATAGGGGCGGTGTGATGACATCGCCTCGACCACGTCTGCCACGCCGAGAATGCGCGCTTCGAGCATGATGGCATCGCCTTTGAGTTTTTGCGGGTAGCCCGAGCCATCAATGCGCTCGTGATGCTGCAACACGATCTGCGCAATCGGCCATGGAAAATTGATGTCCTTCAAAATGTCGTAACCCGCTTCTGCATGAGTCTGGATGAGGCGGTATTCGAGGTCGCTCAGCAGGCCGGGCTTGCTCAGTATCTCCGCCGGAATTTTTATTTTCCCCAGGTCATGCACGGTACTCGCGAGATGTATGGCCTGCACTTTGTCATCGGCCAGCCCGATATGCCGGGCAATGGCCGCTGCCAGGTCGGCCACCCTGGTCTGGTGACCGGCAGTGTAAGGATCACGCAGTTCGACGATGCCGGCAATTGCCCGCACCGTACTGTCCAGGCTTTCTTGCAGTTGCGCGACGTATTGCTGATTTTGCGCCATGGCCAGATCACGTTCGCTGCGGGTATGCAGGGTGCGCACGCCAAACGCCAGATCGCCGGCCATTTCTTCAAGCAGATCGATTTCGGTGGGGCTGAAGGCATTCACTTCCTCGGCATACACTGTGAGTATGCCGAACACATTACCGTTGCCGTTAGCAAGCGGCAGTGCAATGCTGGCGGCATAGCCGCGTTGCAGCGCTGCGTCGCGCCACGGTAGAAAAAGCGGGTCGTGGGCAATGTCCGGGCACAACTGGGTTTTGCCGCTACGGATGGCGCGACCGCTTGGTCCCATGCCGTGATCATTCTCCGCCCAACTCAATTGTGCGGTTTTCAGATAGTCGTCATCATGGCCGGCAGACGCCATGATTTTGATGGTCTTGTACGCATCCTGTTGTGCGTAACCCACCGATGCCATGCGATAGCCGCGCTGTTCCACGATCGCCTGGCAGATCACTTGCAGCAACCTGTTCTCGTCCGTGGCGTAGACTAATTGGCGGTTTACCGCACTCACGGTAGCGAGGGCACGGTTGGCGTGGCTTAGCGCGATTTCCGCCTGTTTGTGCTCGGTGATGTCCTTGATCACGCCGTCATAGGCAATTAATTTACCCAGGTCGTCCTTGAACAGGATGGTGGTGTCGCGCACCCAGCGGGATTCCCCGTCCTTGCGGAAGATATGATGCTCGATGGGCGGGACATCCTTCCCGTCCAGAATCTGTTGCACATGCTCCCTGACCAAATCGCGATCTTCCGGCGCGACCATCTCTATCCACAAGTTGGGATTGGCGGCAAATTCTTCCGCCATGTAACCCGTCACCGTCACGCAGGCCGGGCTTTGCGTGGTTTCCACGGCGCGCCCGTTTTCGATGCGCACCGTATATTGATAATCCGTCAGCCCCTCGGTAATGCGCTTGTAACGTGCTTCGCTTTCCTGTAGCGCTTCGGTGCGTTCTTGCACCTGAGCTTCGAGCGTTTCATTGAGGCGGTTGAGCTGCGTCTGTGTGCTGGCCAATTCGCGGTTCTGGGAAAGCGTGCTCTCATATACCGACAGCAGCAGGTTCAATAACTGCCGGCTGTCGGCATTGATGGTGTAGCGTTTGCCGTTGTATTCCACTTGTTCCGTGCGTCGCTCTTCGGAACGGCTCCTGTTGGCCGGGGTGGATAGCAGGGAATGAATGCGGGCCAACAGGCCGGCCTCGACATAAGGCTTGGTCAGGTATCCGTCGGCACCGACATTGAGTGCCTTGATGATGTCTTCCGGCTCGGACAGCACCGATGTCAGGATGACCGGAATATTCCACAGTCTTTCGTCGCGCTTGATCTCACGACACAGTTCATAGCCATCCATCAGCGGCATCTGGATGTCGCTGATGACAAGTGCGTAGTGATGCTCGCGCAAGGCTTGCAATCCTTCCTCGCCGTTCTTGGCCTGCGTCACTCGATAGCCTGCATTGACCAGGATGCGGCGCAGCAATTCGGCTTCAACCAGGCTGTCTTCGACGTTCAGGATTTCTACTGGCGGGTTGGAGGAGTTATTTTCCATGAGTTGAAATCCCTTTGCGATGGCTGGTGACGCTACCGTTAATTGCCAACGACTCCAGTGCGGGCACGATCTGTTCCAGGGGAAGTAGGTGTTGAACCGCGCCCAGTGCTACAGCTTCTTTAGGCATGCCGTATACCACGCTGCTGGCTTCATCCTGGGCGATGGTGATACCACCGGCTGCGGCAATGCTTGCCATGCCATCGGCACCATCGCGCCCCATTCCAGTCAGCAGCACGCCTACCGTTGCGCCCCCGTAACAATGTGCCGCCGCCTGCATGGTGACAGTGACCGAAGGGCGATGGCCATCGTGCGGCGGTGTCATGGAGAGCAAAAAACGTCTACTGCTATCCCATTCCAGATGAGCGTCTTCGGGGGCGAAATAAACTATTCCTGGCTGCGGAGTCTCGCCATGCGCGGCATTGCGCACCGTTAGCCGGCAGGTATCGGCCAGCCAGGCCACCATCCCGGACAGAAAGCCACAGCCGATATGCTGGATACAGACCACCGGCAGCCGGAAGTCTGCGGGTAAGCACGACAATATCTCGCGCAAGGCCTGCGGGCCGCCGGTGGACGCACCGATAACCACGATTTGTGGGGCTGTCTGCGTGCGAGTCGGCAGGTGTGGGAGGGTTACATGTGTGCTTTTTTTTTCGCCGCTCCGGCGGAATACCCGTACTCCTGCCAGGATGCGTATCCTGCTAGCCAGTTCATTGCCTACCTTGTCGAAGATTGTGTCTTGTATGGCGTGCGGTTTGGGAAAAACATCCACCGCTCCTGCTTCGAGCAGCCTGAACACGTTGGGCGAGCCTTCTTCCACCGAAACACTCACCACCAGAATGGGGCGCGGGTAATTGGCCATCACCTCGCGAGTGAAGTCCAGCCCATTCATGACAGGCATGTGCAAATCGGTGCAGATCACATCCGGGTTCAAGGCGGGCAACAAATCGAGCGCCTCCTTGCCGTTGCTGGCGGTACCTACCACCTGGACTTCGGGCGAACGGGACAACAGGCGCTGCAGGATGTTGAGCACCAGGGGCGAATCGTCCACCAACAGTACGCGGATCATGGCACGATCAGCCTTTGCAGCGTGTCGAGCAGCACGCGCTGGTCGAACGACGGTTTGGGGATATAGGCATTGGCGCCGACTTCAAGGCCGCGCCGCTTGTCCTCATCGGAGGCGAGGGAGGTTACCAGGACCACCGGCAAGTCGCGGTAGCGCGCATCCTGCCGGATATTGGCGGTGAGGGTGAGGCCGTCCATGTTGGGCATCATGATGTCCGACACGACTGCCGCAAAGGGGCGGCTATCCAGCACATTGAGGGCATCCAACCCATCGACCGCAGCGACCACCTCGTAACCGGCATCTTCCAGGATGCGTTTTTCCATGGCGCGCACCAATACCGAGTCTTCCACCAGCAGAATGCTGGTTCTGACAGGCGGTGCAGCCCGCTCTAGCTTGCTTCTGGAGGGCGCGGCCGCGAGTTTGTGCGCTGTACGCAGCAGGTCGGCGGGATTCAGCACCGTACAAATCTCCCCGCTGCCCAGGATGGCCAGCCCGGAAACATTGCGTACCCGCTGCAATGGCGCACCCAGCGGTTTGACCAGTACCTCTTCTTCGTCCAGTAACTCGGCCACCCGCAATCCAAGCTGCTCGTCGCCAAGCTGAATAACGATACACACCGTTTCGCTATCCAGATCCGCCGCGGGCAGCGCCAGCAGGTCTGCAAGGCGCGGTGCGATCACCGCCTGCCCGTCCAGTTCGAAGGCAGGGCAGCCTTCGAGCGGGAATATATCCTCCTCGTGTACGTGTCGCGAAGTCAGGACGAATTCAATCGGCACTCCATAGCGATGCTCGCCCACACTGACCAGCAGCAAGCGTGTGGTGGCCAGGCCCAGCGGCAGCCGCAGCCGCATCACAGTGCCATGATGCGGCGTGGACTCCATGCGGATGTCGCCCTTGAGACGTTCTACATTGACCCGCACCACGTCCAGCCCAATGCCGCGCCCGGATAGCTCGGTAACGAAGCTGCTGGTGGAGAAGCCGGGTAATAAAATCAGTTGCTGCAACTGCGCCGTGGACATGGCGGCGAGCGTTGCCTCGTCATGCAGTCCGCGCTGCAGCGCCACGTGCCGGATTGCGTCGACATCCAGGCCGCGGCCGTCGTCGTGTACTTCCAGCAGTACATGCGTATTTTCTCGTACTGCGCGCAGCCGCAGCGTACCGTCGTGCGGCTTGCCCTGCCGTTCACGCTCGGCAGGCGGTTCGATGCCGTGGTCAACGGCGTTACGCAGCAAGTGCATCAGCGGGTCTTTCATTTCTTCGAGCACGCGCTTGTCAACGTTGAGTTCCCCGCCCTCGACCAGCAACTCCACATCCTTGCCTTGCTCCCTGGCGAGATCTCGCACCATGCGCGGAAACAGCGAGAACACAGTGGACAGCGGCAGCAGGCGGGCGGCATGTACGCGTTCTTCCAGTGTCTTGGCCGTGCTTTCCAGTCTAGCGCCATCCTCGTAGAAAGCATCGCGTGCCATCTTGATCCTGCTGCTTAGCAGTGCCATCCCGGCATCGTCTGCTTGCAGCATCTGGTGCAGGCCTTCGCCAGATCTCGCCATGGTTTCAGTGGTTTCCGCCCGGTGCAGCAGCAGTTGGATTTTTCTGCGGCTGCGTTCCAGCACTGCCGCTTGTTCCAACATCTCATCCATGAGCGACAGCCGGTGCTGCACGCGTCCCTGGATCACATTGAGCTCTCCTGCGAGGGTAAGCAGGTCGTCCAGCTTGCGTGTTTCTACCCGTACTGTTTCGATATGAAACGGTTCGCTGGCAACTCCCTTAAACCCTTCCGCAGCCGGGGAGGAGTTTGAGTCGATAGGGGTTTCAGCATTCTTAACGCCATCCTCGTCCCCCATTTTTGGGGAAGATGGCGGAGGAGTGGGCGTGGCAGGTGCTGCTACTGCCTGCACTTCGCGCAATGACTCGGCTGCGTGCGCTACGGCCGGCGCGCCGTCCAGGGCCTCCTGCACCAACTGGCGCAAATCGCCCAGTACGATAGTCATGCGTTCTATCACATCCGGCGTGAGCGGTGCCTCGCCCTTGCGTGCCGTGTTCAGGATGCTTTCCAGGCCGTGCGCGGCAGTTTCAATTTTGGATAGTCCCAGCATGCGCGCCGCACCCTTGAGGCTGTGTGCTTCGCGGAATACCTCCTCCAGCAACGCCTGGTCAGTGCAGTTTTTCTCCAGCCGCAGCAAGCCGTCGTCGAGACTGGCGAGATGCTCGGTGCTTTCTGCCTTGAATAGCTGACGTAGTTCGGGGTCTTCGATCATGGCGTATGTCCGCGGATCAGGAGACGGCTTCTCACAAAATCGCCTTGAGGTTTTCCGCCGCATTGTTCAAATTCTGCACCCCGATCTTGGTCTGGCCGATCCCGGCGACGGTTTCCTTGGCGCCGGCGGCAATGCTGTTGGTCGCCTGCACCACCTGGGCAAAAGCAGCGGACTGCTGTTTGGTGTTCAGCATCATCTGCTGGGCGTTTTCATTGACGCCGCCCGCCAGGCTTGCCAGGTTGCTGAACAGTTCGGATACCTGCCTTACCAGCTGGGTGACCTCGCTCACCGTACGGGTTCCGTCCTCGGTAACCATGATCGATGAATTGGTGGCTTTCTGGACGTCGGCCACCAGCACGGCGGTCTGTTCCGCCGACTTCTTGCTCTGGTCGGCGAGCTTGCGAATTTCGCTCGCCACCACGGCGAACCCCTTGCCGTGCTCGCCGGCACGGGCAGCCTCCACCGCGGCGTTGAGTGCGAGCATGTTGATCTGCCCGGCCAGATCCTTGAGCAGGACGGCAATATTGCCAATCTGTCCGGTCTGTTCGCCCAGGTGCAGGATCTGGTCGGCCATGGCGCCGATCTTGTCCTTGAGGCTATTCATCGCCGCCACTGTTTGCTGGGTGGCATCGCTGCCCTGCGTCGTAGCCGTGCTGGAACGCTCTGCCAGCGCCGCCGAGCTCGCCGCCTGCTCCGCCGACTGGCGCGAGGAGGCAGACAGTTCTTCGATGGTGGAGGAGGTCTCGTTGACGGCTGCCGCCTGTTGGCTGGCGGTGCGTTCGTGCTGGGCGACCGTGGCGGCGATTTCGCTGCTGGCGGCGGAAAGCTGGGTGGCGCTGGCCGTGATATTGCGGCTGATCGACGCTGCGAGCCAAAGAGCGATCGCTACGGATAGGACAATGGCGCCCAACATGCCATAGATGATCGAATTGGTGACTGCGTGAATGGCCGCCTCTTCTGTTTGCGAGTGAACTTTGATTGCCTCGATTTGCCGTTGATCGAAGTTATTCAACAGATCTTCCAGTTCACTCACCATCCTAAGGGCTTGCCCACTCTGATATAGCGTAATCGCTTCGGCGTCCTTGCCCTCATCCACCAAAGCTATCATCGTTTGCTCCTGTTGGGACAGCATCTTCTCCAACTCATCGATGCGACGCAGGGTTTCCTGCTGTTGCGGGTCATGTAGTAGGCGCTGGATCGACGCATATTTGTTTTTGTATGCGGTTTCGCTTTCCCGGAGCTTATTGAACGAATCAGGGGTTTTCTTCAGCAGATGGGCACGAGTCAAATTCTGCATCCTGATCAGATCAAGATTTATATTCCTTGCCTCGAGCTGGTTTTGCTGCTCGGTATCATGCTCGTCGGATGAGTGTATGGCCGTCTGCAGGTTGATAAACACCACTAGCATCGTAGCCAGCAACAGCAATAGCGGGGCCAGATACCCCAGCAGGATGCGCTGGCTCAGTTTCAGTTTTGCGAACATGACAACCTCCCGATCAGTTTGGTTAAATGCATTGGTTCCGACATAACTTCCGATGGCTCTAACATTAGCCGGCACTGGAAAAACCTCAATTTTCGTTGACTACCCATTCCTCTCGTGCCAACAGCGCGGGCAGGTCCAGTATCGCCATCATTTTTCCGGTGTAGTGGGCGGCGCCCTTGATTTCAGCCCCGCGCTGTTCGCGCAGCAGCGCGGGTGCTGCCTGCAATTCCTCCTGCCGCAGGTAGACGACGTCATGCACCTCGTCAACCGCTACGCCTACCGCTTGTTCGCCGATACGGGTTACCACCACTTTGCCGCCGCCCTGCGCTGCAGGCGGCAAGTTGAGCGCGGCACGCACATCGAGCAGGGTGAGTAAATTGCCGCGCAAGCTCATGGCACCCAGAATGTGCGGCGGACAGCAGGGGATCGGGCTGGGGCGGGCGATTTCGCAGAACTCCTGCACCGTCTCAAGCTCGATGCCGAAATATTCGCCTTCCAGTTCTATCACCGCCATGGCGAGGTGTGTGCCTTCCGTTTCGGCGCTGGTTTCCTGCAGCGCTTTGGCGCGTGCACGAAATACCGCGTGTTGTTCCGGGGTGGCCTCAGGACAAAAACGGAGGGCCGGGTGCTCGACCGCTTGCGCCAGGCTATGCGGTACCGCCGCCAGTTGGCTTGTATCCAGCAATGTTACGATGTCGTCGCCGACCCGTGATTCACCCGCAATCAGATTGTCGTCGCGATGAGTTTCCGCTTCGAATTCCGGTGCTGGCTGAATGGCATCCGGCGGCAGATCAACGACTTCCTGTACCTCGCTGACGATAAGCCCCATCAATGCCTGATTTTGTTCCAGCACGACCACTTGATCGCTGAGCTTGTAGGGGCGGGCGGGGTGGCCGAAACGCAGATTGAGGTCGGTGACGGGAATAAACCGGTCGCGGAGGCTGAACATGCCGACGATGTAAGGGGGAGCTTCTTCAACCGGAGTCAACTCCGGTAACCAGACCGATTCGCGCACCAGCGCTGCATCCACGCCGAAACGCGCATTGTCCAGATCGAAAATCAGCCAGGGGCGGATCGAGAACATATCGACTTACAATGAACCGTGCTCACACAGCCGCACGTTTTGCCGGATCATTTCGCCGTTCAGTTCAACCGTATTCATACAGTACCCTTTGCCCAGAAATGATTGCCCCGGTAGAGGCGTCTTGCTTGAAACGAGCAGGGGCTGCACCGCCATATTCCTGCTCGTTGCCCTTTTAAACATTGTGCCACAACCGTCCTATGCACCAATATAGGGAATTTCTGATAATCATATCCGAGAAGGTGAGTGGATAGCTGAAATCTTCCCGGCTATTCCAGCAAGCGTGACTTCTGGTCGCGGTATGCGCATCACCGCTTTCTAAATGGCCATCAGGGCGTGCATCCGATATGATCCTAAAAACCGTAGTTGAACCGCCAAGACACCAAGAACGCCAAGGATTTTCATTGACTTACCGATGATATCCTTCTCGCCATGTGGGTGAATGCTCTCCAACCGATAAGGTATTGATTTACCTTGGCGTCTTGGCGGTTCGTCTGCTTTTCTAGGATGATGCACTGCATTGCAGTCGCGTTTTCTCGAGGTTCAGGTGATGACGGATTTCCCATCCAGCCAACGACTGATAGCCGCACTGATCAAACCTGCGCGCTATCCGCATGCAGCCAAGTCCGTGCAGGTGCTGGAGACACATATCTCCTGGGTATTGCTGGCCGGCCGCTATGCCTACAAGATCAAGAAGCCGGTCGACCTGGGTTTTCTCGACTTCACGCAATTGTCGGCACGGCGATTCTTCTGCGAGGAGGAAATCCGCCTCAACCGTCGCCTGGCTCCCAGGCTCTACCTCGATGTGGTCGGTGTCAGCGGTACGCCGGAACACCCGGTGCTCGGTGCGCAACCGGCCATCGAATATGCTGTCAGGATGCGGCGTTTCGCTGCCGACAGGCTGATGGATAACATGCTGGGGCGCAACAGCATCACTCCGCAGCATATCGACCGGCTGGCCGCCACCATAGCCAGATTTCATGCCGGCCTGCCACCGGCTGCACCGGAATCGGGTTACGGAACTCCGCAAGCCATCGTCGACCCGGCGCGGCAGAATTTCCAGCAACTGGCGCAACTACTGCATGGTGAAGCTTTGAAAACGCTGGCAAGTTTGCAGGATGCCAGCGAACGGGAATATGCATCCTGTCGTGCCCTGTTCCAACAGCGCCGAACGGCCGGCTTTGTGCGCGAGTGCCATGGCGACCTGCATCTGGGCAATATCGTGCTGCTGCGGGAGCAACCGACCCCGTTCGACGGCATCGAATTCAATGCAGGGCTGCGCTGGATCGATGTCATGAATGAGGTGGCATTTCTCGTGATGGACTTGCTGCACCGCGAACGCCCCGATCTGGCTTATCGTTTTCTCAATGCTTATCTGGAGATGAGTGGTGATTATGCCGGGTTGGGCGTACTGCGGTTCTATCTGGCCTACCGTGCCATGGTGCGCGCCAAGATCGGCGCGATAAGGGCGTCCCAGGAGGATGCTTCGGCCATGGGCCAATGCCACAGCTACCTGAAGCTGGCAGAGGAGTGCCTGGGCCGGCGCCGTCCCGCGCTGATCATCACCCACGGCCTGCCGGGCTGCGGCAAGACCACGGTCGCGCAGGTGGCGCTGGAACGGCTGCAGGCCATCCGCATCCGTTCCGATGTGGAACGCAAGCGTTTATTCGGTCTGGCCGCACATGAAAACAGCCATGCCAGCGTCGCCGGCGGCATTTATGGCGCCGAGGCTACCCGGCAGACTTACGGGCTCATGCTGCAACTGGCTAGCGAGCAGCTTGGACTGGGGTTTACGGTGATTATCGATGCCGCGTTTCTGCGGCGTGCCGAACGCGAGCAGTTCCAGACCCTGGCGGACGAACTGGCAATACCGTTCGCCATTCTGTGGGTGCGGGCCGACATTGACGTGCTGCGCGGGCGCATCGAGCAGCGCATGCGACACGGCAAGGATGCCTCGGAAGCCGACGTCGCCGTGCTCGAAACCCTGCGCGCCGCTTGCGAGCCGTTGCAGCCCGAAGAGTTTTTGCACGTGGTGGAATTCGTCAACCAGGGCGAGGCCGGCGAGATCGATACCAATGTGGCTTGGCCTGCCCTGGCTAAACAGCTTAAAAGGGAAAACCCCATGAAAGCCATGCTGTAATGGCTGGCCGCTCACGAAGGACTGATTCAGGGATTACCGCAAGCCGCATCCCCATGCGCATCGAGAAAATTCGCCAGCACTCTCACCCACGATTCACGCGTGAAAATGAAACCGTCGTTATGGCCGCCGGCAAGTTCGAGGAAAAGCTTGGGCGGGTTGGCTGCGGCGAACAGCGCGCGTCCGTGCTCGAAAGGGATGATTTCGTCTTGCGGGCTGTGGGCGATCAGCACCGGCGCGGTAACGGAGCGCAGGTTCTTCCGCGTATCGTAACGGAAGCGCGCCAGCCAGCGTGCCGGGAGATAAGGATAAAGGTGCTGCGCAAAATCCGGCACTGAAGTGAAGCCGGACGCGATCACCAAGGCTGCCGGTTGCTGGCGCGCGGCCAGCCATGCGGCAACGGCGCCGCCCAGCGATTCGCCGAACAGCACGATGCGGCAAGACGGGACATGACGTTGCTCGGTCAGGTAGCGCCATGCCGCTTCGGCATCCCGATAGGTGCCTTGCTCGGAAGGCGTGCCGCCGTTGTTGCCATAACCGCGATAATCGAAGATCAGCGTGCTGTAGCCCAGACGGTGGAACATCTGTACCGAATCGAGCCGGTGGGAAATATTGCCGGCATTGCCGTGCAGGAACAGCACCGTGCCGCGTGTTTGCGCAACCGGGATATACCAGCCATGCAAGCTGATGCCGTCGGCAGTTTTCAGCTGGATGTCTTCGTAGGGCAAGCCGATCTGGCCGGGCGTGGCGACGATCTCACGGCCGGTATTCGGCAGGAAAACCAGGTGCGACTGAAAAACATACAGCAGCAGAGCGAGCCCGACATAAGCGGTGGCGAGTATGCCCAAGAGGTGAAATATCAGGCGCATTTTGCAGCAGTCGTAAATTGAATCTTATCCCTTTGGCAGGGCACCTTTTATCATCGGTTATACTCGCAGCCTCTTTAGAGCCTATTTCAGCAGGATTCATCGATGAATCCTGCTGAAATAGGCTCTTAATCACTCACCATTCGAGAGGAATCATGTCTACTATCCCTGCTTGCCCCCAATGTACTCTGGAAAACACCTACCAGGATGGCGACAACTATGTCTGCGCCGATTGCGGTTACGAATGGCCGATGACGGCTGCCGCCACCGCTGACGACGATGCGGGTGCGGTAGTGAAGGACGCTAACGGCACGGTATTGAGCGATGGCGATGCGGTGGTGCTGATCAAGGATTTGAAGGTCAAGGGGTCGTCCATCACGCTGAAGCAGGGTACCAAGGTGAAAAGCATCCGACTGGTCGGCGGCGATCACGAGGTGGACTGCAAGATGGATGCCGG
>Ga0172373_10000361_pt1 | contig 74364 bp, 63 predicted proteins | sample Lak10m_2_FD_114546 | JGI IMG/M metagenome (GOLD analysis project Ga0172373, IMG submission 114546) | Freshwater microbial communities from Kabuno Bay, South-Kivu, Congo - kab_092012_10m | ecosystem: Environmental > Aquatic > Freshwater > Lake | place: Democratic Republic of the Congo...
AGCTGACTCCAGCCGCCTACCGACGCCATTTGACGACGACGTAGACCTCCAGCGACTCGCTCACCGAGCGCCATGGTCTCACGGATTCACGCGCCGCGATCCCGGCGTCGCTGATCGGTCACTGGGCGACGACGCGCCCCGTCGGTCCACGAAGCACCTCGTCCTGCCAGGTCTTGTTGCCCTCGATGCTGCTGCCGACGACGGCGCCGAAGCCGTCGCGGGTCCTCGTCCGCAGCGCGTGCTTCGTGGACGCCCGACTCCACAGGCCGCCGCGATAGCCGAACTCGACGACGTATTTGGGATTCGTCGCGTTGCTCCAGGTGATCGAAGCGAGGGCGCCGTCATCTGCATCGTCGATGACGGCGCCTCAGCGATCCATTGAGTCGTTGCTCCGCAGGTGCGAGCCGCCCCGCGCGGTCTGCGGTTTCGCTATTGGTCAGGGTTCTCGACAGGTTGCGACAACAACGATGAATTGTAGAGATCCGGTTTGTCGCTCGACCAATACAGGAGTCCGCCGGACCTCGAGACCATGAACACGGCCGCGCCAGATGCCTCACGAACGCAGCTGGCGAAAGCTGCCTTCAAGGGCACGTTCTCGGACGAACACCGGACCCAGCGCCCGGCCTCTTTCCGGCAGACGTAGAACCGCCGGGCTCGGCGCTCCGCCTCTTTGAGATCATCCGGTGGAATCAATCTGGTCGACTCGTGCAAAGTGAAGCCAGCAGCGACGACGGCGGCGAATCCGTCAACGCCGCAGCCTCGGCGCTCCTGGCCTCATGCCCGAATCGCTCCACGCTCTTCACAGTCACCTCAGCCAATAGCGCCGACCGTTGACGAGGCCATCGACCAGACCCGCCCCACAGGTCTGGTCAGACGCGCTCGAGGACGAGGTGGCCGCCGCAGGCCGGGCAGCGCACCTTCGTCACCGCCGGCTCGCCGGCGACGGCGTGGCGGGCGGCGGAGGCGAGGCGCTCGATGGCGCGCGAGCTGCGCAGGGCCTCGGCCGTGACCGGATGGCGCGGGGCCTCGGCGAGGTCGGCGGCGGCGAGGAAGGTCCCGAGGGTGACGACGTCGCCGAGGGTGCCGCCGCCGGCGACGTAGCTGGCGAAGCGGGCCCGCCGCGTCTCGGCGGGCACAAGGCGCGGCACCGACACGACGCGCTCGCTGGCGGCGCTCCAGAACGGCACCTGGTCGGCGACGAGCCCGAGCACGCCACCGCAGGGGCCGAGCTCGACGCTGTAGGGCTCGCTGGCGCAGTCGACGTCTTCACAGAACAACCGCAGCGAGATGGGCCGCAGGCCGGGGTCGGCGGCGGCGACGGTGTCGTCGATCAGCAGCTCTTCGTCGGCGTCGAGGCCGTCGTCGGCTTTGGCGTCGACGCCGTCATCGAGGTCGACGTCGATGGAGAAGCCGAGCAGGGTCGAGCTGCCCGAGCGGGCCCCCCGACGCGGATCGGTGACCTCGTCCATGGGATCGGCAGGACCGCGGCGGGTGCCGATGGTGTCTTCGTCGTCGTCACCGAGGGCGTCGATGATCTCGCAGCGGAGGTCCCACTTCACGGGTTCCTCCTGCATGTAGCTGTCGCCGTCGTCGATCTCGATCTCGAGCTCGGGCTCGGGCTCGTTCGATGGCCGCGGGAGCGTCGATGACGTCGTGGGCACCGGCGTCGGCGGCGTGCTCGGAGCCCGGCCGTCTTCGATGTAGCGGGCAAAGCCATCGAGGTCGACGCCGGAGAACAGGATCTCGAGGTGCTTGGGCGGCGTCGCGATGGCGCGGTGGATGACGCCGTAGAGGGGATACTCGGCCCAGGTGCGCGGGTGCACGATGATGAGCTGCACCCCCGAGCCCTGCGGCGGCAACACCGGCGTGTAGAGGACCGTGCCGCCGACGGCGACGTGGTTCTGCAGGTACTCGCGCAGCCGCTCGATGGTCTTCAAGCGCACGAGGAACGACGGCAGGTGCGACACCGTCGGCGCCAGCGACGTCGACGACGACGACGACTTCGACGTCGGCAGCGACGCCAGCGTGCGGGTGGGGTCGGACTGGTCCTGCTGCTGGGCGAGGGCGATGAAGGCGTCCCAGCGGCGCTTGGCCTCGGCGGAGAGGGCGAACAGGGCGAGGCCCACGCCCTGCCCCGGCAGCACGCGGGCCACCGTCGCCGCGGCCTGCATCGGTCCGTCCGGCAGGTGCAGGGTGAGCTGCACGAGGTGGCGGTTGTGGGGCGGGTCGACGATGGCGATGAAGAGGCCGTGGCGGGCGACGTCGACGGCGGTGCCGGTGCGCCTGCCCCGCTTGTCGACGAGGTCGACGCGCAGCGCCTGGCGATAGCGTCGGCTGCGGCGCTGGTCGGTCACGGTGTGCTGGGGCCCCACGCTCACGGTGCGAGTCGTCTCCCACCCGGCGCAGGTTGCGCAAGGGGTCTCGTCGACGAGACAGTGATCGACCACATGGTCAGCCCCCGTCAGGTCGCTGTCAGGTCGTCGCCAGAAGGTGAAGCGTCGGCCGGAGGCCGACAGAGTTCGGGCGCTGGCGCCCGAAATCAATAAGCGCCTGAATTTCCTTGCGTATTCCGGACGTGGCGGTGCCTCCGCCATCCCGGAACATGCAAGGAAATTCAGATCCTGCGGCGGAAGGCGTCCATGAAGGCGGCGGGCGTCTCGACCATGGGCTCGTGGCCGCTGGCCTTCACGACGTCGAGGGTGGCGCCGGGGATGAGCCCCTGCATGACCTCGCCGGCGGCCTTGAGCGGGAAGAGCTTGTCGGCCTCGCCCCAGATGAGGTGGGTGGGCACCGTGAGTTGCTTGAGGCGCGGCGTGAACGCGCTGACGGCTTTGGGCGACACCATCCGCATCATCGTCGCGTAGGCGGCCTCCTTGCCGCCGGGGCTCTTGAGGATGCGCAGCATATCGTCGAGGACGGCGTCGTCGAAGGCCGACTTCACGTAGTAGACGTCGTTCTTCAGGAAGTCGCCGACGGCCTTCCGCGTCGTGCCGGCCAGCGCATAGATGACGGGGCCGATGCCCGGGGTCTGCAGGATCCGCCCGAGGATCGGCGGCGGCTGGGCGATGCCGGCGCTGTCGATCAAGATGAGCTTCTTCACCCGCTTCGGCGCCCGCAGCGCGAGCTCGACGGCGGCCATGCCGCCCATCGACTGCGAGGCGACGATGCAGTCGTCCCAGCCACTGGCGTCGAGGAACGCCTCGAGCTGGGCGCCGTACCAGGCCGGATCGTAGGGCGTCGTCTTCGGGTCGGGCTTGTCGGAGTCGCCGAAGCCGACGAGGTCGACGGCGCGGTAGTGGCAGACGGCGGCGAGGTCGTCCCACACCTTGCGGTAGAGCTGATGGCTCGCGATCCAGCCGTGCCCGAGCAGCACCTTCGGCTTGCCCTCGCCGGCGCCGCCCTCGACGAAGCAGACGCGGTGGGCGCCGGCCTGGATGAACTGGAGTGTCTGCTGCTGGCTCGCGGTCACGGGGTGCTCCGGGGTTTCCGGGTGATGAGGAATTCCTGGCCGAGGTCGGAGGCGAGGCGATCGAAGGCAGCGGGCCCGAAGAGGTAGCGGTACTCCTCGCCGTGGGCGCGGGCCCAGGCCTGCAGCCACGCCTTGAGGTGCTCGAGATCGGCGCGCTCGGCGCGCACGACGTCGACGACAGCGCCTCCCTCCGACGACGACGACGGCGCCCCCTCCGCGGACGACGATGACGACGACGACGACTCCGGTGACGGCGTCATCGGCGGCTCGAGGTTCCAGGCGGGGATCTCCTGCAGCTCGAGCTTGTGGCTCTTCAGCCAGTCGAGGATGAAGCGGTGCAGGAGCGCGTCGCGGAAGGCGAACCAGCGCTTGCGCTCGTCGGGGAAGCGCGACACGGCGTCCTTGAAGCGGCGGAAGGCGCCCTTGCCGACGATGGCGTCCTGCAGGGCCTCCTTGAGCGCGGCGTTCGTCACCGTCGCGATGAAGCGCTCCATCATCCGGTACTGCTCGCGCGACGGGATCGCGTCGATGCGGATCCAGTGGGCGCCCGCCGGCGTGTCCGCCGTGTGGATCGCCCCCGACGTGGTGTCGAGCCAGGCGCGATGCCCCGGATCGTGGCTCTCGAACGCCACCTCCAACGCCACCCAGTCGATCACCAACCCGGCCATGTGGACCTCAGGCTCCGCGGATGATGCAGCGCGTTGTGTCGCGCGCTTTGCCGCTTCGGTGCGGTCGGTTATCACTTCGCGTTCTCCCGGGGAAATGCATGAGCGTCGACTGGAAGTCCAACCTGCTCTCGGCCGCCCGCACCCCGTCACCGCGCGCCATCCTCGCCCAGGCCGTCGAGCAGGCCTTCGACGCCGGCGCGTCCGTCGATGAGGTCCGGCGCTTCGCGCAGAGCACCGAGACCCTCGCGCCCGTCGTCGCACTCTTCGCCGACGGCTTCTTCGATCACCGCGATCAGAAGCTCGCCCACGCCGTCGTCGGCGGCGACAGCGATCGCAAGAAGGCACCGCTCACCTCGCCGGGCCTGAAGCTGCACGCCGTCCGCGCCGATCCGACGGCGTCGCTGCCGTGGTTCTCCCGGGCCACGCTGCCGTCGACGCCGCCGCTGCAGCTGCAGGGGACCGGCCAGACGATCGTCATCGACGGCGAGCGCTTCAGCCCCGCCGACGTCGCCGGCCTGCTGCGCCTCGCTGCCTGAGCCCGGGACCGCTACGATCGCTCCCAGCACCTCGACCGACCACGCGCGCCCGCGTGTGATGGACCTGCTCGAGGCATCCCCCCAACGACCGACGGTGTGGGGCTGTCTCGTCGCTGCCGGTGCGGTGCCGAACGGAGTAACCCGGGGGACGTGTCGGCCCGGCCCTCCACCCTGCGTGACGCGCTGATCGCCCTGGGCGTCAAGGCCGAGGACCTCGACGCGCTGCAGGCGTGGGCCCCCTACAAGGGCCTCGGTCTCGCCGAGCGCGTCTATCGCTCGGGCCTCGTCAGCGATCACCGCCTCATCGAGGCCTTCGCTGCGCTCGGCGCCACCGACGCCACCGCCCGCGTCCTCGGCGGCACGCCACCACCCGCCGCCCTCGGCGCCTTCACCCGCGCCCTCGCCGAGAAACACCGCGCCCTGCCCCTCGATATCGATCGCCGTCGGCTGATCGTGGCGCTGCTCGATCCGAGCGACACCGCCACCCTCGAGAAGCTCAGCTTCACCTGCGGCCTCGTCATCGAGCCGCGCGCCTGTCGCCCCCGCGTCCTCTTCGAGGGCCTCTATCGCGCCTACGACATCGTCGTCGTCAAGCCCGACGGCGCCTTCCTCGAGAGCCGCCGCGCGCCGGCTCCGGCGTCGGAGGACATGGGCTTCGATCTGCCGGCGCCGTCGACGGACGCCCTCGCCACGCTGTTTGCGAAGCAGCGCCCCGCCGACGCCAGCTCGCCGATGGCCCGCGTCCTGCGCGAGGCCGCCGACGTCGCCGCCGGCGAGGGCATCGACATCGACGTCGGCGACGACGGCGACGACGACACCGACCCGCCGACGCCACGTTCGGCGCTGCTCCTGCCCCGCCGCGCGAGCGATCTGCGGCCGGCCCTCACGCCCCGCATCGACGAGGCCGCCCTCGGCGCGGTGCGGGCGCTGCCGGTGGGTGACGTCGTCGCCGCCCGCGATTCGCTGCCGCCGATGGTGCTTGGCCTGCTGGTGCCGCCGCTGCGCTGCTGCGCCCTCTTCGTCGTGCGCCAGAACATCGCGGTCGGCTGGGACGCCCGCACGACGACGGGGGGCATCGTCACCGCCGACGTCCGCGACGTCCTCGTGCCCCTCACCGCCGAGAGCGTGCTCGCGACGGCGGCGCGGACCCGGCGCGTGGCCCTCGGCAACGCCCGCGACCCGACGACGATGGAGCGCACGCTCTTCCGCTTCCTGCGCCTGCCGCCGCCGCGCAGCTTCGCGACCCTGCCCATCCTCGTGGGCGATCAGGTCACCGCGCTGCTCTTCGCCGACCGCGACGACGGCGTCATCGACGACGTGCTGCTCGACGAGATGCGGCGGGTGGGCTCGGCCCTCGGCGACGCCGTCGCCCCCCTCGCCGCCGCCGGACTGCTCGGCGCCGCGCCACGCCCCTGACCCGACCCGACATGTAGGGCGGGGTATGGGACGGTGGACGGATGACATGCGGGACATGTCTCAGCCGCTTGTCCGATGGGAGATCTGCCGACCGCAGCCGACACTGTCTGTGTTCGCCTGTCCGCCTGGAGGTCCCCCATGGTGTCTGCCCCGCGCCTGCTCCTCTCCCTGGCCGTGTGCGCCCTCGCCGCCGTCGGCTGCCCGGAGACGACGCCCGACGTCGACGGCACCCGCCCCGGCCCGGGTGAGAAGACCGAGGACGACATCGACGGCGACGGCACCCCCGACGCCGAAGACACCGACATCGACGGCGACGGCATCGACAACGGCGCCGACCACGACATGGACGGCGACCGCATCCCCAACGAGGCCGACGACGACAGCGACGGCGACGGCATCCCCAACGCCGAAGACGACTCGCCCTTCGGCAGCCACGAGCCCGGCGCCACCGGCCCCTGGGTCGACACCGACGGCGACGGCACCCCCAACATCTTCGACAACGACAGCAACGGCGACGGCATCCCTGACGGCGTCGACGGCCCCGGCTCCTGCGACGGCGGCGTCACCGTCAGCACCGACGAGAGCGCCGACTGCGACGGCTTCTGCATCGACGTCGAGGCCGGCTACGTCCCCTGCGACGACGGCGGCGTGCCCGGCAGCGGCCTGCCCGACACCGACGGCGACGGCATCCCCGATCCCATCGACGAGGACGACGACGACGACGGCATCCCAGACGGCGGCGACACCAACCCGCGCGGCGACGATCCGTGCGTCGGCCTCGAGGGCCCGCCGCCGGCCGAGTGCACCGAGGAGCCCGGCGAAGGCGAGGGTGAGGGCGAGGGCGAGGGCGAGCCGCCGAACTGCTCGACGCGCACCTTCGATCCCGCCGACCCGGTGCCGCCGCGCATCCTGCTCGTCGTCGACCGCTCCGGCTCGATGAACGAAACCGCCAACGGCTTCAACGGCACGAAGTGGGACGCCGCCCAGGAGGCCCTCATCGGCCCGCAGAGCGGCGCCAACACCGGCGTCATCGGCCAGCTCGGCACGAGCGTCGAGTTCGGTCTGTTCATGTACCCGGCCGGCTCCGGCACCGACCTGCAGTGCACCGCCGGCAACACCCAGGACAGCGTCGCCCTCAACAACTACCCCGACATCCGCAACGCCATGCGCAGCACCGCGCCGGGCGGCGGTACCCCGACGGCGCCGGCCCTGCTCAACGCCCGCAGCGAGCTCTCGCGCCTGCCGGCCGATGGTGGTCAGCGCGCCGTCATCCTCGTCACCGACGGCGGCCCGAACTGCAACGACAGCCTCAACGGCAACACCTGCCGCTGCGTCGCCGACCCGTCGCAGTGCCAGAGCTTCTCGGCCAACTGCCTCGACGACGTGAACACCATCGCCGCCGCCAACCAGCTCAACCAGACCGGTTTCCCGGTGTTCGTGCTCGGCATCGACGGCGCCCTCGCCTTCGGCGACGTGCTGACGCGCATCGCCCAGGCCGGCGGCACCGGCAACTTCTTCGGCATCGGCTCGACCCAGAGCCTCGCGACCACCATCGAGGACATCGCCACCCGCGTCGGCTCCTGCCGCTTCGAGGTGTCCGGTGCGCCGCGTCCGGAGCAGGTCACCGTCGCCGTCGACGGCACCCCGGTGAACCGCGACGCGAACCGCCAGAATGGGTGGGACCTCGTCGGCGTCAACACCATCGAACTCTTCGGCGCCGCCTGCGACGCCGCCCAGGGAGCGACCCAGAATGTCACGGTGCAGACCTGCTTCTGACGGCCTTTCGATGAAGCCCTCTCGACGAGCGCCCGCCCGGGCGCTCGCCCTTTTTCTCCCCGTTCTCGCCGTGGGCGGCAGCGTCGTCGTCGCCGAGGGCGCCCATGCCCAGTCCGCCGGCGCCGCCGGCGTGGCCGCGAGCCTCGGCGACCCGTCGCGCTGTGTCGTCGTCGTCGACGACGCCGGCAACGTGGGCCTGCGCATCGCCGACGCCCAGAGCGCCCACGAGGCCGTCGTCACCGCGCTGCGCAAGCGCCTCGGCACCGACGCCGTCGTCTACGAGGGCAGCCGCAAGAACGCCGAGCAGATGAAGCGCATGCTCGGCAGCTCTGCCGAGACGTCGATACAGGACGAGCAGCTCAAGTACTACGACGCCGCCATGAAGGCCGCGCCGTGGCGCGTGAAGGTGCGCTTCGGCCAGAAGAAGGGCGAGCACTGGATCACGCTGAGCTGCCGCAAAGCGGCTGCCGACAAGAGCGACGGCGACAAGAGCGTCGTCGAGGAGAAGCGCTTCACCGGCAAGAGCTTCGTCGCCGCAAAGGAGGCGATGGACAAGGCGCTGCCGGAGTTCTGCGGCGCGCTGCCGACGACGGCGACGCTGATCCCCGTCGAGGGTCAGCCGGGCAGGCCCGGCGAGGTCCCGGGCCTGCGCAAGAAGGAGCTCAAGCCCTGGACGCCGCCGCCGAAGCGGTGACGGACGACGTCGACCTCACCCCCCGGCCCCCTCTCCAGCTGCGTGGAGAGGGGGAGTCCGGAGGACTTCGATCAGGGTGCCTTGACCGGCGTGCCTTCCTTGACGCCATTGAGGCTGTCGAGGCGGGCCTTCACCTGGGCCGAGGGCTTGAGCTTCTGCGCCGTCTGCAGCGCCTTCTTCGCCTCGGCGATCTTGCCCTGTCGCGCGAGCAGATCACCGAGGCCATACCAGGCCGACGCCAGCTTCGGCTCCGCCGTCGTCGCCGCCCGCAGCAGCGGCTCGGCCTTCGCGTCGTCGCCGACGGCCATGAGGGAGAGGCCGAGGGCCGCGCGGGCGCGGGCGTGCTCGGGCTCGATCTTCAGCACCTGCGTCAGCGTCTTCGCCGCCGCCACGTGGTCGCCGCCCGACTGCTGCAGCAGCCCGAGCTGGAAGAGCGCCGGCAGATGCATGGGGTCGCTGTCGATGGCGTCGACGAAGGCCTGCGTCGCCCCCTTCGTGTTGCCGAGGCCGAGCTCGGCCATGCCGAGCGTGTAGAGGGCGTTGGGGTTCTCGGGCCCCTGCTCGACGGCGCGCAGCGCGAACTCGCGGGCGGGCTTGAACTTCCCGACGAGCGACAGCGCGTAGGCGGCGTCGGCGGCGATCTCGGGGTCGTACTCGCTCTTCGTCGCCGCCGCCTCGAGCACCGTCGCGGCCTCGGCGTTCTTGCCCACCGACAGCAGCGCCATGCCGTACTCGTGCGAAAGCGACGTCGACTTCGGCACCGCCTTCGTGCCGTCCTCGTAGGCCTTCACGGCGCCGTCGATGTCGCCGGCCTGGTCGCGGGCGATGCCGAGGTAGAGCCAGCCCTTCTCGTCCTTCGGCGCGAGCGTCGTCGCCTTCTCGAGGTGCACGACGGCGTCTTTGGGCTTCTTCTGCTGGATGAGGGCGAGGCCGAGGGCGCGGCTGGCCTTCGCGCGGGCGGCGTCGTCGATGGCGGGGTCGGCGAGCACGGCCTCGAGCAGGGGCTGGGCCTTCTTGCCGTCGCCGCGGCCGACGTAGCCCTCGCCGAGGGTGAGCTTCTCCGCCGTCGTCATCTGCGGGGCGGCGACGAGGGACGAGGCGACGATGAGGGCGATGGTCATGATGTTCCTGGTGAAGGGCGAACCGGGGCGACGGCTCAGAAGCCGGTCTTGAGGGCGGCGTCGACGTCGGGGAGGGTGCCCTTCGACTTCACCTCCTTCGGCTTGAGGTCTTCGACGATGGGGTTGCCGCCGCCGTCGAGGCGGGCCGACCGGAACGAGGCGTAGAGCTCGTCGAGGTCATTCTTGTGCACGGCGACCTGGTCGGCGCGGCCCTCGTAGTGGATGACGTAGGCCTTCGTCGACTTCACCATGTAGAGGCCCTGGGCGAAGCCGGGCAGCTGCACGCTGCCGAAGTGGTCGAAGGTGTAGGCGGCGAGCAGGGCCTTCTGCCCGTCGAGGGTCTGCTTGCGCTGCGAGAGGAGCTTGAAGTGCTCCTTCTTCTTGAAGGCGTCCATCTGGTTCAGGAGGAAGAGCTCGACCGTCGCCGAGGCCGGCACGTCGATGACGTCGATGGTGACGATGGCCTGCACGCCGCGGTTGCCGGTGCAGCGCACCTTGCGGGGGCTCGCCTGGCAGTCGAAGCCCGGCGGCAGCACGACGGCGAAGTAGCCCGCCGGGTCGATGAGGGGCTTCTGCTGGCGGCCAAACAGCCCCTGCAGGACGTCGTCGGCAGCGACGGCGGGGGCCGCGAAGATCATCAGGCCGGTGAGCAGCGAGGTCAGGCGACGCAGGGGACGCATGGGGCGCATGGTAGCAGAGACGCCGGACATCGCAGCGGCATTCTCCGGCGTCAGCCGTCGACGACGACGGCGCCGGCGCGGACCATCTCGGCGACGGCCCGCTCGCCGTCGCCGGGCGAAAGCTCGACGGCCCGCACCGCCGGCCGCAGCAGCTGCACCGAGAAGCCGTGCTTCAGCGCGTCGAGCACGCTCGCCTTCACGCAGTAGTCGGTGGCGAGGCCGCCGACCACGAGGGTACGGACGCCGGCCGCGCGCAGATCCTCGACGAGGGTGCGGCGGGCGCCGGCGCCGTCGACGCGGGTGCCGTCGAAGGCGGAGTACCCGCCGTCGTCCTCGGGGTCGGTGCCCTTGTCGAAGACGACGGCCCGCTGCATCGCGAGCCCCTCGTGAAACGCCGCGCCGCGGGTGCCCTCGACGCAGTGCGGGGGCCAGATGCCGCCGCGGGCCTTGAAGTGCCGCGTCGTCGCCGGGTGCCAATCGCGCGACGCAAAGACCGGCGCGTCGGGGTGGGCCCGCAGCCACGCGTTCAGCGGCGCCACGATGGCGTCGCCGTCGGTGACGCCGAGGGCGCCGCCGGGGAAGAAGTCATACTGCGGGTCCACGAGGAGGATGCCGGTGGTCATGCGGGCATCCTACAGCACCAGCGCGCGAAGCAGCGCCAGCGCCCAAGCGCGCAAGCAATGACGCAAGGCGAGCACGCCTCATCCGCGCGGAGCGGCGAGGCATCACCGCCAGGTGATGACTCCAAAAGGAACCACTGAATTCCATGAGAGACACGGACCGACGGCTCATCCGTCGGGCCGTGCCGTCAGGCCCCAATCGCGCGGAGCGGCGAGGCATCACCGCCGGGTGATGACTCAAAAAGGAACCACTGAAATGCTGCAGACACAGGGACCGACGGTGCCTCCGTCGGTCTCTGTGGTCGCGTGTCGACGTCGCCGTCCCAGGTGAAGACCTCGTCGCGGCTTGTGCCGCCGGCAAAGCCACCGCACACAAACGTCCGCTCCCGGGCGACATCGAACGCGGCGTTGAAGTCGACGCGGGCCGGGCCCGGAATGACGACGTCGCGGCGCACCCAGACATCATCGCGCAGCTCGTCGACGACCAGTCTGCAGCATTTCGGGCGCTTCGCGCCCGAATAGTTCTTATGATTCAAACACCTGGCGGGACGCCAAGTGTTTGGATTCAGTGCACGACGTCGTCGCCGTCGACGCCGGGGCGCAGCACGACGCCCTGGGCCCGCAGGGCCTCGGCCACCTCGCGCTGCTCCGCCGGCGACTTCGCGCGGCGGTAGCGGTCCACGAGGGACAACACGTCGCCGTCGTCGAGGCGGCGGCTGCGCTCGCCGTGCAGGCTCATCGCACACAGCAGCTCGACGAGCTCCTTGAAGCGCTCAGCGAGCTCGGCAAACAGCGCCGACGACGTCGCCGCCGTCGGGCGCACGAGGCGGGCGACCGCGTCGTAGGCGCTGCCGCCGACGGAGACGTAGTACGACACCGACGTCGCGCCGCGCTCGACGGCGCCGGGGAAGAAGCCCGAGAGGTAGAGGGAGCTGTCGCCCATGTGCTTGTAGAGGCGCACGGCCTCGTGGGGGTCGCTCTCCTGGGCGCGCACGAGGAGGTCGGCGAGGATGGGCTTCTCGCCGCGATCGGTGCCGGCGAAGGCGTTGTCGCTGCGGGCGAACTCGGTGAGCAGGTTGACGACGTAGACCTGGGCCGTGTCCGACAGCTGCACGCCCCGCTTGCGCAACGAGTCCTGCAGCGAATCCCGGAAATATTCCCGCATGCTTCCGACCAGCATCGCCTTCGCGCCTCCACCGCTCATGACCGACATCGGCACCCCGCCGGCCGGTCTTCAGTCCTTCCACCACGGTAGTCGGCGTCGACGACGGGCGCCCGGATCCGGCCCGACGGCCCGGTGCGAGACGACACGACGGAGCGCCACACCATGCGATACACTCCGCGCGCCATGACTTCCCTGCCCCTCGGTCAGCTCTTCGTCGTCGGCTTCGACGGCCATGATGTCCCCCGCTCCGCCGAAGACCTCTTCGTCAAGCACGGTGTGGGGGGCGCCATCCTCTTCAAGCGCAACATCGACGACGCGGCCCAGACGATCGCCCTCAACACGCGCCTCTTCGAGATCGGGAAGCGCTGTGCGCAGCCCCTCATCGTCAGCGTCGATCAGGAGGGTGGCCGCGTCGCCCGCCTGCGCGGCATCGCCACCGACGTCCCGGCGATGCGCGTCGTTGGCAAGGCCGCCGAACAGGACCCCGAGCTGCCCTACCGCCTCGGCGCCATGATGGCCCGGGAGCTCGTGAGCCTCGGGTTCCACTGGGACTTCGCCCCCGTCGTCGACGTCGACACGAACCCCGACAACCCGGTGATTGGCGAGCGCAGCTTCTCGCGCGATGCGCACACGGTCGCCCGCGTCGCCGCCCGCTTCATCGAGGGCATGCAGGGCCAGGGCGTCGCCGCCTGCGCCAAACACTTCCCTGGCCACGGCGACACCGACACCGACTCCCACCTCGCCCTGCCCCGGCTGCCCCACAGCCTGCAGCGCCTGCGCGACGTCGAGCTCGTGCCCTTCAAGGAGGCCTGCACCCGGGGCGTCGCCTCGGTGATGACGGCCCACGTGATGTTCCCCGTCCTCGACGAACACGAGCCGGCGACGCTGTCGAAGCCCATCCTGCAGACGCTCTTGCGGCAGGAGCTCGGCTACGACGGCGTGTGCGTCTCCGACGACCTCGAGATGGCGGCGGTCGCCGAGCGCTACGACGTCGAGGTCCTCGTCGAGAAGGGCCTCAACGCCGGCTGCGACCTCTTCCTCATCTGCCACGACAACGACAAGGCCGCCCGCGCCGTCGACGCCGCCCACCGGCTCGTCGAGAGCGGCAAGGTCTCGCGAGCCCGCGCCGAGGAGGCCCTGCGTCGCGTCGCGGCCATGAAGGCCCGCTACGTCGGCGCCCCGGCGGCGCCATCGCTGTCGGAGGCGCAGTCGCTGCTGCGCTGCGCGCCGCATGCCGAGCTGGCCGCCCGTCTCGCCGCCGTCGTCGCCGAGGGCCCGGTGCGCGGCGAGAGCATCGTCGACCTCGGCTGAGGTCGACGCGTCTCATTGCGGCTCAGCGCTTCTTGAAGAGCTCGATCTCGAGCTCGATCTTCACGTCTTCGCCGACGACGCTGCCGCCCTCGATGGCCTTGTTCCAGGTGAGGCCGAAGTCGGCCCGCTTGATGGTCGTCGTCGCCGAGAACGCCACGTGGGGGTTGCCGCCCGGGTCCTTCACCTCGGGGCTCGGCCCCTCGACGACGAGCACCACCGGCCTGGTCACGCCGTGCAGGGTGAGGTCGCCGGTGACCTTGAGGGTCTGGCCCTCGCCCTTCTCCACCTTCGTCGAGACGAACTTCCAGGCCTTGTGGGTGGCCACATCGAAGAAGTCGGCGCCCTTGAGGTGGGCATCGCGCTTCTCGTTGCCGGTGTCGACAGTGGCGGGGTCGATGCTGACCTCCACCTTCGACTTCGTGAGGTCCTTGTCGTCGAGGACGACGGTGCCGCTGAAGGTCGAGAAGCTGCCGCGGACCTTCGCGACGACGAGGTGCTTCACGACGAAGCCGACCTGCGAGTGGGAGGGGTCGATATCCCAGGTGGCGGCGCGGGCGCCGGGGGCGGCGGCGGCCCCGACGAAGGTGACGACGAGGGCGGCGAGAAGGAAGCGGGTCATGGATGGCTCCGGATTCTGCTATGGCAGCAGGTCATACGACGAAGCCGTCACGGCCGTGACGAACGAGACGAGATCATGGAGCAGACCTTCTGGAATGAGCGCTGGGCGCAGGGGCAGATCGGCTTTCACAAGCCGGTGCCCCACGACCTGCTCGTGGCCCACCACGATCGGCTGAAGGATCGGCAGCGGGTCTATGTGCCGCTGTGCGGCAAGAGCGTCGACCTCGTGTGGCTGCGCGACCGGGGCCACGACGTCGTCGGCTGCGAATTCGTCGGCGGCGCCGTCGCCGCCTTCTTCGCCGAGCAGGTGCCCGAGGCCACGCCGACGTCGACGCGCGTGAACGAGCTCGTGCTGCACGAGACGCGCGGGCTGCGGATCGTGCAGGGCGACGCCTTCGCCGTCGACAGCTTCGCCACCGGCGGCCGCGTCGACGCCATCTGGGATCGCGCGGCGCTCGTCGCCATCGACCCGAAGGAGCGGGCCCGCTACGCCGAGGCCCTGCTGCGCGTGCTGGTGCCCGGCGGCGTCATCCTGCTCGTGACCTTCACCTACGACCAGGCGAAGCTGCCGGGCCCGCCATGGAGCGTCCCCGACGACGACGTCCAGGCCCTCTTCGGTACGACCTGCAGCATCGAGAAGCTGGCGGCCCGCGATGAGGTGCCCGGCCCGAAGTTCGTCGAGGCCGGCGCGACGTCGCTGGTGGAGTCGGTGTTCCTGCTCACGAAGCGCTGACGACCGCCGGGGTCGAAAACTGGCGGGCGCCCACAGCGGCCCCCTACGGTGCAGGGATGCGCCAGAAGTCGTCTCGTACCCCACCTGCCCCCACCTCCCGCGCCCCGCTGTCGACGCGGCTCCTGAAACGGCTTGGCCAGGCCAGCGCGGTCGCCGGCGCCCTGGTCGTCGTCGGCGTGGCCCTCGATGATGAACCCGCGCCGCCGTCACCGCAGGTCGTCGCGGCCGAGCTGGAGACCCGGGCCTTCCTCGACGAGCGGGCCGCCAGCCACCTCCGCCGTCTCCGCAGCGCCCGCTGAGCTTGCCCGCCGATCGGATCGCGCCGTAGCGTCGCCGCCGTCGTGGACCGGCTGGTCCGCGCGAAGGAGCGGCCATGCCCCAGCACGATTCGACTCGCGCCATCGTCACCGTCCCGAAGCTGCCCAGTGATGGCAGCGACCGCGAGGCCATCCGGACCTCGATCCTGCGGCACCTCGAGTTCACGCTCGCCGAGCTACCACGCCACGTCGACAGCAACTGGGAGCCCTACGTCAGCCTCGCCCTCGCCGTGCGCGATCGCATGATCGACAACTGGATCCGCACCCAGGAGAGCTACTACGACCAGGACGCGAAGCGGGTCTACTACCTCAGCCTCGAGTTCCTGATGGGGCGCACCCTCGGCAACGCGATGCTGAACCTCGACGTCACCGAGGCCTGCCGCACCGCGCTGACCGACCTTGGCTATACCCTCGAGGATCTGCGCGACGCCGAGTGGGACGCCGGCCTCGGCAACGGCGGCCTCGGTCGCCTCGCCGCCTGCTTCCTTGATTCGCTGGCGACGTTGCAGCTGCCCGCCTACGGCTATGGCATCCGCTACGAGTACGGCATCTTCCATCAGAAGATCATCAACGGCCGGCAGGTCGAGGTGCCCGACACCTGGCTCGAGTACGGCAACCCGTGGGAGATCCCGCGCCACACCGACCTCTTCCCCGTGCACTTCTACGGCCACGTCCACCAGTGGACCGAGCAGGGCCAGTTCAAGGCGCGCTGGGAGAACACCGAGGAGGTGTTGGCGATGCCGTACGACACGCCCATCCCCGGCTACAAGAACGGCACCGTCAACACGCTGCGCCTCTGGGCGGCGAAGGCGGGCCGCGACTTCGACTTCAACGAGTTCAACGCCGGCGACTACCGCGCCGCCGTCGAGAACAAGATGAAGTCGGAGAACATCTCGAAGGTGCTCTACCCGAACGACAACGTCCCCGAGGGCAAGGAGCTGCGCCTCAAGCAGGAGTACTTCTTCGTCAGCGCGACCCTGCAGGACATCATCCGCCGCTACAAGAAGCACTGGAAGATGTACGACGAGCCGAAGGGCCTGCCGGTCTACGCCCGGTTCGCGGACAGAAACGCCATCCAGCTCAACGACACGCACCCGGCCCTCGCGATCCCCGAGCTCATGCGCATCCTGGTCGATGAGGAGGGTCTGGGCTGGGACGAGGCCTGGAAGATCACGACGTCGACCTTCGGCTACACGAACCACACGGTGATGCCCGAGGCCCTCGAGAAGTGGCCGGTGTCGCTCCTCGGCCGGGTGCTGCCGCGGCACCTGCAGCTCATCTACGAGATCAACCACCGCTTCCTCCTCGAGGTGAAGCGGCGCTTCCCGGGTGACGACGCCCGCGCCGCGCGCATGTCGATCATCGAGGAGGGCAAGGAGCAGAAGGCCCGCATGGCGAACCTCGCCATCGTCGGCAGCCACAGCGTCAACGGCGTGGCCGCGCTGCACACCGAGATCCTCAAGCACGAGGTCTTCAAGGACTTCGTCGAGATCTGGCCCGAGCGATTCAACAACAAGACCAACGGCGTCACGCAGCGCCGCTTCGTGCTGAAGGCGAACCCGGGTCTGTCGCAGCTCATCACGTCGAAGATCGGCGATGGCTGGGTCACCGATCTCGACAAGCTGCGCGGTCTCGAGGCCTTCGCCGACGACCCCGACTTCCAGCGGCAGTGGCAGGTCGTGAAGCGCCAGAACAAGCTGCGCCTCAAGGACGTCATCGCCGCCCAGTACCGCAAGCGTGGCGTCGACCTGCAGGTGAACCCGGACTCGATCTTCGACTGCCAGGTGAAGCGCATCCACGAGTACAAGCGCCAGCTGCTCAACGCCCTGCACGCGACGACGCTGTACCTGCGCCTCAAGGACAACCCGTCGCTCGACATCGTGCCGCGCACGATCCTGTTCGCGGGCAAGGCGGCGCCCGGCTACCACACCGCCAAGCTCATCATCCGGCTCATCAACGCCATCGGCAGCGCCGTCAACAGCGACCGCGACGTCGGCGACAAGCTGAAGGTGCTGTTCCTCGCCGACTACCGCGTGAGCCTCGCCGAGAAGATCTTCCCGGCGTCGGACCTCTCGGAGCAGGTGTCGACGGCGGGCACCGAGGCGTCGGGCACCGGCAACATGAAGTTCGCGATGAACGGCGCGCTCACGATCGGCACGCTCGACGGCGCCAACGTCGAGATCTGTGAAGAGGTCGGCGACGACAACATCTTCATCTTCGGCCTCAAGGCCGACGAGGTCACGGCGCTCAAGCCGTCGTACCAGCCGTGGACGTACGCCGGTCGCAACGCCGAGCTGCGTCGGGTGCTGGAGTTCATCGCGAGCGGCGCGCTGACCCCCGAGGAGCCGGCGGCCTTCCGCGGCCTCGTCGACGACCTGCTGGCGCGCGACGAGTACCTGCTGCTCGCCGACTACGCCGACTACGTCGCCTGTCAGGAGCGCGTGTCGCAGGCCTACCGCGATCAGACGACGTGGACGAAGAAGTCGATCCTCAACGTCGCGCGGATGGGGAAGTTCTCGGCGGACCGCACCATCGCCGAGTACGCCCGCGACATCTGGCACGTGAAGCCGGTGCGTCGCAGCTGACGACGACGGGGCTCAGGCGCTCGCGCGATCGGCGCGGGCGCGGGCCTCGTCGACCATCGTCCGCAGCTCGTCGGCCCGCACCTTCGACGACGCCGTCGCCAGCCAGGCGATGGCGTCGTCGACGCTCTTGTGGCCCTGGATCGGAAAGCCCGCGACGCCGGTGGCGTGCAGGCCGGCGATGATCAGGCGGGCCACCGACGACGACGTCACCACGGCCAGCGGCGAGGTCCCCTGGATCCGGCGGGCCACGGCGGCGATCTCGCCCCGCAGCGACGACGGCGGCGGCGGGTTGCCGTCGTCGATGATGAGGAGCGCGCCACCGCCCCGCGTGCCGGCCACGGCGTCGAGGCGCTGCATGGCGGCGAGCCAGCGGGCGTGGTCACCGTCGGCGTTGTGCCGACCGGCGAAGAGCCACACCACCGCGGGCTGGTCGTCGTCGTAGACCTCGACGAACATTCAGGGCTCGCGCGCCCACACGCGGCGGACCGTGAAGCGGACGCTGTCGAGTTCGACGAGTCGGGTCTGCACGTTCTCCTCGAGTGTCGCCGGGACGGTGCCGTCGTCGTGGACGAGGAGCTGGTCGATGCGGTGGGTGCCGGCCGGCAGGTTCCATCGCAGCACGGCGGCGACGTCGTCGTTGGCGATGCGGCTGGATCCGGGCGCTTCGTCGGTGCCGCTCTCCCAGCGCCGCTCGCTCGCGTCGCGGACACCGAGGATCACCGCGGGCGCCGGCGTGGCCTGCAGACCGGTGGCGTGCAGCCCGCGGGTCGGATCGGTGGTGAACAGGGCGCCGCCCGCCAGCCGCTGCACCGTGTCGTCGGTGTCGACGAAGTCGCTGTCGACGTCGAACAGGCGATGCAGGACGATGGGCTCATCGCTGCTCACGAAGGTGTAGACGCGCAGGGCATCGATCGTGCGCGTGCCGATGGTGAGGTCGGTGATGGTGGCGCCGCCGTCGGTGCGGCTCACCTCGACGACGGTGAGGGCCTGCACGTCTCGGCGGCTGAAGGCGCGCTGGGCGGGCAACAGCGGCTCGTCATTGAAGATGAGGTTGCTGGCGCGCACCTCGGCGCCGACCTGCCAGCGCAGCCCGTAGTCGGTGAGGCGCTCCGTACCGACCGAGGTCTGGATGTCGAAGTCGTCGAAGACCGTCACCGGGAAGGTGAAGCCCGCGTCGAAGTTCACCGCGTCGACCCCGGTCGCCGAGGGCAGCGTGCCCTCCTCGTCGACGTAGAGGTGCATCTCGCGGCCGACGGTGGCGGACTGCACGAGGTGGAAGCCACCACCGACGGTGCTGAAGTGGTCGGCGATGCCGGTGGTGTCGTTGTCTTCAAACGTCCGCACGCTGCCGGGGCTGATCGCCACGGCGCGGCCGACGGCGGCGCTGACGACGTCGCTCGGGTCGAGGGCGTAGCCCACCGCCTGGCGCGGCGGCGTGCGATCACCGATCGCCGTCACTGCGACGTCGATGCGGTACCGACGCCGGGCGGGACCGCTGCGGAAGCCCTGGGGCCAGGCGTCGGCGACGGCCGCGGGCAGCACCGGCGTGAGCGTCGCCGCGTCGCTGGCGGCCCCGCACTGGATCCGGACCGCCACCGGCGCCGCCAGCAGCTCGACGGCGCGACTGCCGCTCGCCGGCAGGGCCGCCGTCACGCGGTCGTCGACGTGGAGGTCGCACGAGGTGGCCCCCGTCGCCTCCCACGACACCGTCGCCGACGCGTTCTGCTCGGGGGCGGCCGGCACCGTGAGGACGACGGTCTCGCCTTCGCCCTCTCCTTCACCTTCGCCCTCACCTTCGCCCTCGCCCTCGCCTTCGCCTTCACCCTCTCCCTCGCCTTCGCCTTCGCCCTCCCCTTCGCCCTCACCGGCCCCGGCGTCGACGCAGACGCCGGCGTTGCAGCGCTCGTCCTCCGGACAGTCGGCGTCGTCGGTGCAGCCGACCTCGAGGGGCGCCGGCCGGACGCAGCCGACGACGGCGCACAGCGCAAGGGTGGTGGGAAGTGCGACACGCATGGGGCAAGGGTAGCAGGCCCTCCGCCGGTGCCGAGACCCGTCGAACGACCGGTGCCCCGGAACGGGAGATCCGGTCGTCGCCAAAGAGGGCGGCGGCGCGCTAGATCCAGACTGATGAAGGTCTCCGGCAAGCCCCTGCGCCTCGACGACATCCTCGACTACCTGTCGAGCGATGAGGGGCAGAAGCAGGTCAAGGATGTCCAGAAGGGCCTCGAGGCCCAGGGGGTGAAGCTGACCGGCCCGAAGGGGGTCACCGGCGGCGGCCCCGTCGAAGACGTCTTCGAAGACCTGCTGCAGCACCACCTGAAGAACTCGTTCCTCCGCCAGAGCGAGGTCATCGCCGCCCTGCCCAACGCCGTGACCTGGGCGCTCGCCCACGCCGCCGACGGCCACGGCATGGTCTCGGCCGACGCGGTCAAGGAGTTCCTCGGGCCGCGGGCCTCGGCCCTCTTCACCCAGCTCGAGCAGAAGCTCGACGGTGGCGAGCGACAGATCCCGACGCAGCGGCAGAAGGTGAAGTACCGCTGGCTGCCCAACGACACCATCGACCTCGTCGCGCGCAGCGCCGTGCGGGGCGACCTGCGCGCGCGGATGCCCGTCATCGACGAGGTCACGACCCACTTCGGCGGCGCCGACAAGCTCAAGGGCGTGAAGTTCATCGCCGTGCAGCACCTGTTTCCGACGACGAACGAGCTGCTCACGTCGCTCGCCGAAAACGGCCTCGACCCGACGAAGGCGACGGTGTCGGGCAAGAACTACTCGACGAACCAGGACGTCCTCTATCGCCTGCGCAGCGACGGCTGGGACATCCCGACGCTGTCGATGACGAAGCTGCTGCTGACGAACCCCGACGGCAGCACCCGCGAGGTGAGCCCGCTCGGCGGCTACATGCAGAAGATGTTTGCCGACGTCGCGAAGCTCAAGGAGACCGACCCGGCGGCCTTCGCGAAGCTCAAGGCGCCGCAGTTCGTGATCCTCGACGAGGGCGGCAAGCTCCTGAAGATCCTCCACGAGCACTTCAAGGACTTCGCCCACCTCGTCGTCGCCGTCGAGCAGACCGACCGCGGCATCCAGATCATCGAGGACATGAAGGCGCACGGCCAGGAGCTGCTCTGCCCCGTCGTCAACGTCGCCCGTTCCGCAGCGAAGAAGAACAACGAGTCACCGATGATCGGCGAGAGCGTCGTGCACTCGACGTTCACGGCCCTCGAGCAGATGGGCGGCAAGCAGCTGCAGATCACGCCGAAGGAGGCCGTCGTCGTCGGCTACGGCGCCGTCGGCAAGGCCACCGCCGACGCCCTCAAGCGCCGCGGCTTCAAGGTGTTCGTCTACGACACCGACCCGACGAAGATGGCGCAGGCGAAGAAGGAGGGCTGCACCATCGGCGAGCGCACCGCGATGTTGAAGCACGGCCACCTGCTGTTCTCCTGCACCGGCCGCACGACGATGACGCCCGACGAGTTCGACGCGCTGCTGCCGAAGCACGCGGTCCTCGTGAACGCCGCCAGCGGCAACCACGAGCTCGGCATGGACACCCGCGACGAGGGCGGCAACTTCCTCAAGGAGGGCGAGCGGGCCGACGAGCGCGGCTTCCGCCGTGCCACCTGGAAGGGCCTCGACCTCAACCTCGGCGACATCGCCGGCGGCGACGAGATGGCGAGCGCCGTGGTGCGCGGCAAGGACGGCGCCGAGCGCCTCGTCGTGCGCAGCGGCTACGTCGTCAACATGACCGACGACATCCCGCCCGAGTACATCCAGCTTACGCGCTCGCTGCTGCTGGCGGCGTGCCTGCAGTCCGTCGACGAGGTCGGCAAGAAGGGGCTCGTCGAGCTCAACCCGACGGCCCAGGACTTCATCGTCGCGCGCGTGAACAAGCACCTGCGCGGCAAGGGCCACGACCTGCAGAAGCCGGACTTCCGGCCCCTCGCCCCAGCGGAAACCTGACAGCGAGACCCGACGTCGAGAACCGACGTCGAGAACCGACGTCGAGACCTGACGCGCCCACGCCTCAGGCCGGACGGCGACGCATCAGGCCTTCCTGCGCCGTCGAGGCCACGAGGCGACCCTGGCGATCGTAGAAGCGGCCACGGACGAAGCCGCGAGCGCCCGACGCCGACGGCGACTCCATGACGTGCAGGAGCCACTCGTCGATGCGCACCGGGCGGTGGAACCACATGACGTGGTCGATGCTGGCGACCTGCAGCGACGGGTCGACCCACGACGCGCCGTGGGGACGCAGCGCCGTCGGGATGAAGCCGAAGTCGCTGCAGTAGGCGAGCAGATACCGGTGCAGCGACGGGTCGTCGGGGAGCGTGCCGCTGGCCTTCACCCACATCGAGTTGATGGGCGACTTCGGGATGGGGTTGAAGACATCCATCGGGTCCACCGGGCGCAGCTCGATGGGCCGCTCGGCGAGGACGCGGGCGCGCATGCGCTTCGGGATCTTCTCCTCGTACTCGCGCCAGAGGTCGAGCTCGCTCGGCAGGCGTTCGGGGCCCGGCACGTTCGGCATCGGCTCCTGGTGGTCGTAGCCGGGCTCGTCGGTCTGGAAGCTCGCGCCGAGGTGGAAGATCGGCTTGCCATTCTGGATGGCGACGACGCGGCGGGTGGTGAAGGACTGGCCATCACGGGAGCGGTCGACGTCGTAGACGATGGGCTTGCTCGCATCGCCCGGCCGCAGGAAGTAGGCCTGCAGCGAGTGGACGGGGCGGTCGCTCGGCACCGTCTGCGCCGCCGCGCTCAGCGCCTGCCCGAGGACCTGACCACCAAAGACCTGGCCCCAGCCGAGGTCCTGGCTCTGGCCCCGAAAGAGGTTCTCCTCGATGCGCTCGAGGGAGAGCAGGGCCACGAGCTGATCCAGTACTGCAGACATGCGTGCCTTCTACAGGATCGAACCATGCCTGCCAGTCGACCTCACTTGCCAGACATCAGGCCGATGCCGAGGACCGCGCCGCCCGCGACGACGCCGATGCCACCGACGGCGTAGAGGGCGATGGCGGCGACGGCGAGCTGGTCGCTCGTGTCGTAGGCGGCGTTGGCCTGCGCGGCCGTCAACGCGGTGTTGGCGGTCGTGTCGGCGTGCCCCTGCGCGCTGAGGATGTCGCACACGACACCACCCACCAGCGCCAGCGCGCTGATGCCGGCGACGCCACCGCCGATGGCGGCCAGGGGCGGACCCGCTGCGGGCGCAGGCGGTGGCGGTGCGGGCTCGACGGCGCCCGCCGTCACAAGCTTGAAGTCCATCACCATCAGACGCGCCCGCGTCCCGGACGGCACCGGCACGGCGGCGAGGCGCGCCGCGATCTTCTCCGCGGCGACGGTGGCGAGGGCCGCGGTGTCGGCGGCCTGCAGGCTGTCGCGGCCGACGGCGCGACCGGCCTCGACGTCGAGGATCGTGAGCTGCAGGACCTGCGCGCTCCCCAGCGAGCCGAGCGTGCCCGAGACGATGAGCTGGGCGCCGGCATCCCGGAACTCTGGCCCGGGTGGCGCTCCGCCGTCGAACCACGCGCCAGCGCGTGTCTCGGGTCAGAAGAAGTGGCGGCGGACGATGTTCATGAAGTCCGACGAGAAGGACTCCATCTCCGAGCCGAGCACCTTGATGCGGCTGTTGAAGGCGTTGAACGCGATCACGGCCGGAATCGCCGCGAGCAGGCCCGCCGCCGTCGCAATGAGGGCCTCGGAGATGCCGGGGGCCACCGTGGCGAGGTTCGCCGAGCCCGCCGCGCCGATCTCGCCGAAGCTCTTCATGATGCCGATGACGGTGCCGAACAGGCCGATGAACGGGCTCGTGCTGCCGACGGTGGCGAGCAGGGGCACGAGGCGCTCGAGCTCGGTCATCTCGGCGAGGGCCGCGCGACGCAGGGCGCGCTCGACGTTCTCGACGCCGTCGCCGATCTGGACCTTGCCCTTCTCGGCGGCAGCGGCCTCGCGCTGCTTCACCTTCACGAGCTCCTGGTAGCCGGCACGAAAGACCTGGGCGAGCGGCGACGCCGCCATCTGCTCGGTGCGGGTGAAGATCTCGTCGAGGCGTTTGCTCTGCCAGAAGTGCTCGAGGAACTCGGCGCTGCCCCGCTGGGCCGCCCGCAGCGCCATGAACTTCACGACGATGATGGCCCAGCTGCCGATCGAGAACGCCACGAGCAGCAGCAGCACGAAGAACGCGAGCGGCCCCGAGTGCGTGATGGTCTCGAAGAAGGTCGGCGCCTTGCTGGCGGCGGCGTCGGCGATGTGGACATGGATGACGTCGTTCATCGGGCCTTCACGGGGCCACGTCGTCGTCGACGCGGCGGATGGGGCCACGTCGGCGGCGACGTGGCGCGGCAGGGGGACGGGCGGGCAGGCTCAGTACTTCGAGTTCGACGTGCCGCCAGTGACGATGGCCACCGACGCCGACGCGCCGATGCGGTCGGCGCCGGCCTCGCGCATCTTCCTGGCGTCTTCCGCGGTGCGCACGCCGCCCGAGGCCTTCACGCCAATCTCAGCGCCGACGATCTTGCGCATCAACTGGATGTCCTCGACGGTGGCGCCGCCAGGGCCAAAGCCCGTCGCCGTCTTCACGAACGCCGCGCCGGCCGCCTTCGACAGCGCGCAGCCGATGATCTTCTCGTCCTGCGTGAGGCCGGCCGTCTCGAGGATGACCTTCACCGGATACGGCTTCGACGCCATCACGACCTTGCAGATGTCGTCGAGGACCGTGGCGTAGTCCTTGTTCTTCAGGGCGCCGATGTTGATCACCATGTCGATCTCTTTGGCGCCGTTTCTCACCGCCTCGCGGGCCTCGAAGGCCTTCGCCGTCGCCGTCATGGCGCCGAGCGGGAAGCCGACGACGGCGATGGGCTTCACGCCGCAGCCGTCGAGGAGCTTCGCCACCAGCGGGATGTTGCTGGCGTTCACGCACACCGTCGCGAAGCGCCACTGGCGGGCCTCGGCGCAGACCTTCTCGAGCTCGGCGCGGGTGGCGTCGGGCTTGAGGATCGTGTGGTCGATCATGCCGGCGAGGTCGTCGCGGGGCTTCACGCCGCCGGCGGCGGCGGCGACGCGGGAGACGCCGATCGTGAGCAGGGTGTCGACGACGCCCTCCTTGCGGGTAGCGCAGTAGCCGCAGCCGGTGCAGGTGGCGTCGGTGGCGTCGCACGGAGCGTTCGGATCGGCGCCGGCGTCCTTGCCGCGGCGGGCGCCCGACGACGACGACAGGTTCACCCCGAGCTGCCCTGCGACCTTCGCGGCAATCGCATCCACCAGCGCATCGACGTCACTCATGAAATCTCTCCGGGAGCCGGGGCCGCCGCCGGACCTGCCCGACGACGACGCGGGCGCAGTGTCTGTGAGCGCGCCGGCAGAATCAAGCCCGCCGTCCGGCGGCGTGGCAGCGGTCTTTTCCTGCGTCTTTTCGACACGTTGCGGGCCGCACCGGCGGACAGGTGCAGATCACGCCTCGTCGGCCGCCGCGCCGGGGCTATCGTCTGGCGTCATGGCCACCTCCTCCCGCCCGGCGCCGGCTCCCACGACGACGGTCGCCGTGGAGACCGGTCCGCAGGCGGAGGCCGACTACGAGGTCCTCGTCTCGCAGACGACGGTGGATCGCCGGCTGCTGCGCGGGCCCTTCGCCACCAACGTCTGGGGCGGCCGCTACGCCGTCGAGCGCTTCGCCGGCGAGGGCGCCCAGGGCGCGACGTTCATCGGCACCGACCTGAAGACGGGCGCCCGCGTCGCCATCAAGCTCTTCGACCTCGGCAAGGCGAAGGACTGGAAGGCCCAGGAGCTGTTCGACCGCGAGGTGCAGACCCTCAAGCGCCTCAGCCACAAGGGCATCCCCCAGTTCATGGACGTCGTCGGTGACGACGAGACCGGCGCCCGCGCCCTTGTCATGACCCACGTCGCCGGCGACACCCTCGCCGAGGTCTTGAAGCGCGACGGCAGCGTGCCCGAGAAGCGCCTGTGGAGCTTCGCCGTCGACGCCGGCAACATCCTCGCGGCCGTGCACGGCGAGGGCGTGGTGCACAGAGACCTCAAGCCCGAAAACTTCATCCTGAAGCCCGATGGCACCCTGGCCGTCGTCGACTTCGGCGGCGTCGGCCGCGTGCGGGCGGCGGCCGGCAGCACCGTCGTCGGGACGTTTGGCTACATGGCCCCCGAGCAGCTCTACGGCGCGCAGACGCCGGCGACGGACCTCTATGCGCTCGGCGCCACGCTGCTCACGCTGGCGACGGGCAAGAGCCCCGAGGACCAGCCGCGGCAGGGCCTCGCCATCGACGTCGACAAGGCAGCGCCGTTTCTGTCGGCGCCGCTGCGGGCCCTGCTCACGCGGCTGCTCTCGCCGGACCCGCAGGCCCGGCCGAAGGACGGCGCGGCGTTGCTGGTGGAGTTGAAGGGCATCGCGTCAACGAAGACGTCGACAGCGAAGACGCCGGACGCGGTCGTCAACCCCGACGGCAGCGTCGAGGCCATCTGGCGCGAAGACGACGTGCAGGACGTGTTGACGGCGACGGGCGGCGTGCTCGGCGTGATGTTCTCGGTGTTGGCGATGATGGCCACGGTGGGCATCGGTCGCTTCTTCATTCCGCTCGTGCTCGCGCTCATCTCGGGCTTTGTGGGGCCCGGGGATCGCCGCAAGCTCAAGGCCTTTGGCGACGCCGTCCGCGCCCACACCGACGAGGCCCAGCGGCTGCTGCAGAAGAGCGCCGACCACGCCGCCGGTCAGCTCAACACGTTGCAGGCGAAGCAGAAGGCGCGGGGGCGCAAGGAGACGGCGAAGGACAAGCGGGATCGTCGTCGGCTCGAGCGCATCGAGTGGCTGGGGCATCACGCCGAGCAGGTCGTGAAGGAGGCCGTCGACAAGAAGATGGCCGAGCGTCGTCGTCAGCAGGGCTTCTGGAAGCAGGACCCGCCGTCGATGTGACGGTCCATCCGATGTCGCGCCGTGATCACGCCGATCGCCGCTGCCCGCGCTGTCACCTGCACCGCGCCCTGTGCCTGTGCGGCGAGGTGACGCCGACGATGACGACGCACCGGCTGCTGCTCGTCGTACACAGGAGCGAGGCGCAGAAGCCGACGACCACCGGCAACCTCGCCACCCTCGTGCTGCCCCGCAGCGCCACCGTCGTCGTCGACGGCAAGGGCGGCCCGCCGGTGGACCACAGCGTCGGCGTCGACCCCGAAGACAGCGTGCTGCTCTTTCCGGCCGACGACGCCCGCCCCCTCGAAGACGTCGTCGCCACCCGCACGCGGCCGCTCACGCTCGTCGTGCCCGACGGCACCTGGGCCGAGGCCCAGAAGATGCGGCGACGCGTGCCGGGCCTCGCCGCGCTGTCGTGTGTGTCACTGCCGCCGGGGCCGCCGACGACGTATCGCCTGCGCAGTGAGCCGAAGGAGGGCGGCCTCGCGACGCTGGAGGCCATCGCCCGCGCCTTCAAGGTCCTCGAGGGTGGGCGCGGCGACGCCGTCGAGGCGGCGCTGCTGTCGACGTTCGAGCGCTTCGTCGAGCGCACCCTGTGGATGCGCGGCGCCATCCACGACGCCGACCTCCGCTATGGCCTGCCCGAGGCCGCGCGCCGCGTGAGCCCCCGCGGCGGCCACGAGGCTGAGCGCTGACGGCGGGCGGCACTGTGGTACGCCGTCACCATGTCCATCTTCCGCGCGAAGACCACGGTCGGGTCCAGCCCGCCGTCAGCCCCGAGACCCCACCTCTCTGTTCGCGACCAGACGACGGTGTGCCCGTTCTTCGGCGTCTACCTGGGTGTGGACACGCGCCATCAGCCGGCGCTGTCGTCGGCGGAGTCGTTGCCGGCCGAGGTCCTCGACCGGTTCGAGCGCGGTCCGGTCGGTGGGGCGCACTGGTCGCTTCTCCAGTTTGGCGCGTATCGCAGCACGGTACCGGTGCGCGCGTGGGCGCTCGTGCGCACCAGCCTCGACGCCCAGGGCCAGCGCCAGGACGACCCCGCACTTCCGGGCGTCTGGATGATCGACGGCAACGTCGCCACGCCGAAGAACCACGGCATCATGGTGGTGACACCACAGATGGGCGCACCCCTGCCGATCTCCGCCGAAGCCGAGGCCGAACGTCGAGACCTCGCAGCAGCGTTGGATGAGCGGCTCCATGGCCCTGTCGCGTGGCACGTCATGGCCCTCATCGCCCTCAAGCACACCTGACCCTCAGTACGCCAGCGCAGCACGTGGCCACGCCCGCAGCTCGCGGCAGCGCTTCCTTGCCACGCTCGCAGCACGCGGCAGCGGAGATGTCGGGCGCTTGCGCCCGACATCCATCAGCGCTTGAGGTTTCCTCGAGGAGAAGATGACCAACGGTTCCTCCGTTGGTCATCTTCTCCTCGAGGAAACCTCAAAACTTGAAGTAGATGAAGGGCTGGGCTTCCTGCGTCGCCACCTGCTGGATGAGCAGCGTCGCGCCGAGCAGCACGAGCACGCGCACGACAACGGGGGCCTTCGCAAAGAGCGACGCGCACTTCTCGTAGAAGCCGTGCGTGAGCAGGTGGCCGACGATGGCGGCGCCGAGGATGGCGAGCACCAGCGGCGACAGCGACGGCGCCGACAGCGTCTGCCAGTGATCGAACTGGGCGACAAAGACCCTCCAGCCGTGCTCCATGTCGGTCGCGCGGAACATGATGCGGAACTGCACGACGAAGATGAACGTGAGCAGGATGTTGAAGGCCGTGCGGAGCTTCGTCGGGTTCTTCACGCGACCAAAGGTCCACCACCAGATGCGGGTCACGATCTCGCCGAGGCCGTGGCCGAGACCCCAGATGACGAAGCGCATGTCGGCGCCGTGCCAGACACCGCCGAGCACCATCGTGACGAGCAGGTTCCACAGCTGCCGGGGCTTGCTGCCACGGTTGCCGCCCAGCGGGATGTAGAGGTAGTCGCGCAGCCAGGTGCCGAGGGACATGTGCCAGCGACGCCAGAACTCGAACAGGTTCGGCGCGAGGTACGGCTTGTCGAAGTTCTCCTTCAGCACGTAGCCGAAGAGGGCCGCGGTGCCGATGGCGATGTCGGAGTAGGCGGAGAAGTCGTAGTAGATCTGGAACGTGTAGGCGACGACGCCGACGCTGACCTCGAGGCCGCTGTGGTTGCCCGGGTCGGCAAAGACGCGCTCGACGAGGTTGGCGTTCAGGAAGTCGGCGATCACGAGCTTCTTCACCATGCCGAGCAGGATGCGGAAGAGGGCGCGGCCGCCGACGCCGTCGTCGATGTGGGGACGGGCGTCGATCTGGGGCAGGAAGTCGCTCGCCCGCACGATGGGACCGGCGACGACATGCGGGAAGAAGGTCATGAAGACCATGACGTCGAGGAGCGACTTCCGCGGCGTGAGCTCGCGCCGATAGACGTCGATGGTGTAGCTCATGCCCTGAAAGACGATGAAGCTCAGGCCCACCGGCAGGATGAGCCCCAGCGGCTGGTAGATGAGCTTCACACCGAACTGCGCCGCACCGTCGACGACGAGCTTCGTCAGCCAGTCGGCGTACTTGAAGAGGCCCAGCAGGAAGAGATTGTTCGCGATCGACACGAACAGCACGAGCCTACGCTTGCGCTCGTCGTCGACGACGGCAAGGGCGCGGCCGACGGCCCAGTCCACCACCGTGAGGTAGAGCAGCAGCACGACGGGCGCGGGGTTCCACGCCATGTAGAAGATCAGGCTCGCCGTGACGAGGATGACCTTGCGCGCCGTCGTCGTATGGGCCGCCGACCAGTAGAGCAGCAGCGCGACGGGCAGAAAGAGCAGGAACTGCAGGCTATGGAAGAGCACGGGGGGCCTCCTCCATCGCGGTGAGCGACGCGGTCTTGCCCGCCGGCGTGGCGGCGAGCGTCGGCAGGGTCGGCGACGACGGCGATGGCGTCGGCGATGACGGCGACGGCGTCGGCGACGACGGCGACGACGGCGTCGGACCGGGGACGATGTCCTCGTCGATGTCGTCCTCTTCAGCGACGGCGGCGCCGGCGCGCGGGGCCGCCTGCTGCGCGGCCTTCAGGAGGTCGTCGATGAGGATGTCGGCCATCTTCTGGTAGCCCTCGCGCGTGAAGTGAACGTGGTCGGGCAGCGCGAGGCCGTCCTTCACCCACTGCTTCATCGCGCCGGGGCCGCCCATCGCGTCGCGCATCGAGAAGAACGCGCAGCCATGCTCGGCGGCGAGTTCCTTCTGCACCCGCTCGACGAGCTCGTGGTTGGGCGCCGGCACGAGGCCGCCGGGCTTCTGGTCGAAGCGGTCGCTGGCGCCGACGATGAGGCAGTCGGCGTCGGGGGCGGCGCCCTGCAGCGTCTTGAGGGTGTTGCCGAAGTGGTGCTTGTAGGTCGTGGCATCCAGCGACGCGATGCCCGCCTCGTTGGTGCCCCACGCCGTGACGATGAGGTCGTAGCGGCGGCTCTTCACCTCCTCGGCGTAGAGGTCCTGGCGCCAGCGCTGGGGCGTCATGCCGGTCGTTCCCGGCAGGCCGACGGCGTCGAGGACGATGCCGGGGCGCTCGAGCTCCTCGACGACGCCGAGGATGTGCACGGGGCCCACCGGCGAGAGGCCATCCTGCCCCTGGCTCGAGGGCTCGGGCGTGGCGCGCGAGACGACCTCGATGCGGGCCTTCTCGCTCTTCGTGGCCACCCGCAGGAACTGCACGTCGCTGTCGGTGCGGCGCGCCGACGGCGTGACGGTGGCCTTGCGCTCACCGTCGACGAGGATGTCGGCGGTGCCCATGTCGGGCGTGTAGAGCCAGGCGAGCTGGATCGAGCCGGGCGTGCCCTCGACGGCGCGGGCGCTGCACTTCTCGCAGAAGCCGACGCTGAGCTTGCCGCCGGGCAGCAGGCGGGCCTTCATGCCGGCCATGCCGAGGGCGCCGCCGGCGACGACCTCGCGGCCGTCGGTGATGTCGAAGGCGCCGACGATGTCCCTGACGACGCCGGCGGGGACCTGCCGCTTGCTGGCGGTGCCGACGGCGACGAAGCCGGGGCCGGCGCCGCCGTAGCGGGCGGCGAGGCGGGCGCGCATGCGGTCCGTGAGGCTCTGCCCCGCCGTGTGGCTCGCGCCGAACTGGCCGATGGCGACGCGGGCCGCTTCACCACCCTCGAGGGCGGCGAGGCGGGCGAAGAAGCGCGAGAGGGGCCGCGGCCGCTTCGTCTTCGTCGTCGGCGCGCCGACGGTGACGGGGCCCTCGTCGAGGGTGGGGAAGGACAGGCCGACGAAGGTGTCGCCGGCGTCGTCGTCGCGGGCGCGCCGGCGGTGGGCGAGCTGCTCGCTGGCGGTGCGGGTGTCGCGGTAGGTCTGCAGCATGGCGTCGGCGAAGAGCTGACCGAGGACGTCGCCGCCGCGGGCCGTGGGATGCACGAGGTCGTCGGAGACGAGCTTCTGCTCGCGCATGCGCTGCAGCGAACCCTCGCCCCCCATGGCGGCGAAGAGGTCGAAGAAGCCGCAGCCCTTCTCGGCGGCGACCTTCTGCTGCACGGCGATGGCGGTGTGGATCTCGGGACGGGTGATGAGCGTGTCGTCGGCTGTCGTCGTCTTGCCGGCGTCGATGGGGGTGACGACGAGGCAGGCCGCCTGCGGCGCGGCCTCCTTGAAGGAGTCGATGAGGGTCGAGAGGCGGGCCGTGAGCGTGGCCTCGTCGAGCGCCCCCCACGACAGGGCGCGGGTCTCGTTGCCGCCGAGCATGGCGACGAGCATCGTCGGCGCGCGGGCGCGCAGCTGCTCGACGAAGACGGCGCGGTCGACGGCCTCGGTGTAGAGCTTCGTCGACGCCGCCGGCACGCCGATGGTGTCGACCATGACGCCGCGACGGTCGCGCTCGAGGGCAACGCCGAAGACGCGGGCGCCGGCGTCGGCGACCAGCTTCAGCTCCTTCGACAGGGGCGGCAGGCGGATCTCGATGTGCCTGGCCTCGCCCGTGGCCTCGCCCGGCGGCACCGTGAGCCAGGTCTTGCCGTCGACGTCGAGGCGCAGGCCCTTGCCGGTGTCGAGCCAGAAGAGGCGGGCGCTGCGGGCCCCGTCGACGTCGAAGCGGCTGTGCTCGCCGGTGACGCTGGCCTCGTAGACGGCGCCGGAGAAGCCGAAGCGCACGCCCTCGGCGAACGGCGGGTCCTTCGCGAAGTGGTGCACGATCCAGCCATCGCTGCCCTGCCCCGTGCGCACCCGACGGCCGACGTCCTTCACGAGGCGCTCGGGCAGCAGGAACCCGCGGCCGGCGTCGCCGAAGGCCTCCTGCAGGCGGCCGCGCAGGATGTCGGTGACGTGGTCGGAGGCGATGAGCGAGTTGCCGAGCACGACGACGGCGGCGCGGGCGTCGTCGTCGCCGCGGGCGATGGCGTCGAAGGTGGAGAACAGCGGGTCGAGGGCGGTGCGGGCGCAGTCGCCGTCGTCGTCCTTCTCGACGCAGGGATTGTCGACGACGGCGCCGGGCATCTTCAGGGCCCGGTGCTGCTCGCGCAGGCGGGCGGCCTTCCTGCTCTCGGCACGGGCGACGACGGCGGCGCGGTCGACGGCGACGACGGCGGCCTCCTGTTCGGCGGCGGGCGGCGCCGGCAGCACGGCCATGGCCGCGAGGTCGCGTTCGGCGTGGCGCTCGTCGTGCAGGGCGCGGGCGTCGGCGAGCTCGATGGGGTCGTCGGCGACGCTGTCGTCGGTGACGCCGCCGCCGTCGTGCTCGTCGACGTGGCCCTCGAGGCGACGCTCGTGCTCGGCGAGGGTCATCTTCGGGCGGGCGAAGATCTTCGTGGCGAGGGCCACGCGCTGCGCGTCGGTGCGCAGCGGCAGCGGGCGCAGGTCGTCGGGCACGCCGGGCGCCGCCGACAGACCCAGGGCGCCCCCGAGGAAGAGGACGATGGTCCAGGCGGTGCCACGGGCTGGCGAGCGCGTGCGGAGGGGAGGCGACATCGTGCCTCCATCGGAGCCTGTCGGCGCCGCCGTCTCAAGTTTTCTGCCGCCGGTCTCCATAGGGCACCCGCTGGCTCCACGTGGCTCCAGGTGGCGACCGGGAGATCACCCGACGCCGTCACCGGTTGTCGCATCTGCAACCCACGGCGTCGTCATGGATCCTCCCGATGGGTGGGATGTCGCCACACATTGGCCGACACCGACGCCGGAAACGACACCGCCCCCGCCACCCGCGACGGGCGACGGGGGCGTCGATGCGCCGACCGCTCCGAGGCGACGCCTGCGCCAGCCCTTCAGGGCGTCGGCGGGGTGGCCTCGGGCTTCACGTCGGCGACGGCGCAGACGACGTCGGGGAGGCGGCCGGTGTGGCAGCCGGCCTTCACGAGGGGCGCGCGGAACTGCCAGAGCACGACGAGCAGCACCACGACGACGCCGAGAATCTTCCAGCCGGTGTGGCTGGCCTCGGGCTCGCCGGGCGCCGCCGGCGTGGCCATCAGCTCGAGGCTGCTGCCCGGCACGCGCGACGGCGTCTGGGTGATGCGCGCCGTGAGGTTCGGCGTGAGGCGGAGGCGATCGTTGAGCGCCCAGCCGGCGCCCTCGAGGAGCTCGGCGATGTTGCGGCGACGCAGTTTGAGCCAGCCGACGAAGCCCGACGGCAGCGCCACGGCGAGGAAGCCGATCAGGATGATGGAGATGATGTCGCCGAGGGTCAGCGCCTTGAGCTGGTTGGCGATGAACGCCACCGACGAGCCCACCGCGGCGACCGCGAGGCCGCCCATCGCGAGGGCGTTGCCCATGCCGCCCGGCGCCACCGTCGGCGCCGCTGCCGGAGCCGGGGGCGCCGCAGCCGGTGCCGCCGGGGCAGGCGCCCCCTCGGTGATGGGCTTCACCGACGCCGCCGCCGCATCCTTCGCGCCATCGATCTTCACGGTGACGGCCTGGGTCTTCTTCGCGATGGCCTCGTCGACGCCGGCGTTGAGGCCCTGGAGCTTGCCCTTCACCGCCTCGCCGATGCGCAGAAACGGCGACAGCGCCGCCTCGATGACGCTCACCGGGTGCCGCACGACGTGGGTGACGGTGAGGTCGTACTCGGTGCCCTTGAGGTCGTAGAACACGCCGCGCTTGCCGGGCTGAAGCTCGGTGCTCCAGCCGCGCGTCTTGGGCATCGCCACCTCGAAGGTGCCGCCGGTCTTGTCCTCGACCTTGCCGTAGATGATGCAGGTCGTGCCGTTTTGCGTCGCGGCCTGGTGGGCGGCGAGGTCGGGCACGAGCACGCTCATCTCGTAGCGACGACCGGCGAGCACGCCCCAGCCGCGCTCATAGAGGGCGCGACGGTTCGTGTAGACGTCGGGCATCGCGAGGAAGCTGTTGGCGAAGTCCAGCAGATGACGCTGGAAGAGGATGACCTTCTCGAGGTCGGCGATGGCCTGCAGGGCGTCCTTGCGGGCGAGGTCCTGCTGCTGGGCGGCGTCGAGGGCGGCGAGGTCGTCGTCGAGGCCCTTGAGGGTGTCGACCATGCCCTTCACGGGGCTGCCATCGAAGGTGGCCTGCCAGGCGAGGATGGCCTCGGCCTTTGCGACGAGGTCGCGCCAGGCGCTCTCGGGGAGCTGCTCGCCCTGCCCGATGGTCGGCGTCAGCACGTCCTTCGCGAACGACGACAGCAGCTCGAACGAGGGCCCGCGGTGCAGCGTCGAGAACGCGACGACGCCGGCCGGATCGGGCGGACAGATCGGCAGGCTGGCGAGGGCCTTCTCCATCGCGGCGCGGTCGCCGACGAGGCTCTCGATGCGATCCGCAGCGAGGCGGAAGCGCTCGCGGGCATCGGGCTGGCTCGCGACGAGCCGACACAGCAGGTAGTGCTCGTCGAGCTTGTCCTTCACGGCGGCGATGCGCCAGGCGCGGGCGAGGCTGTCGTCGCCCCAGACGAAGACGGCGGCCTTCTTCTCGACGTGGGCGAGCAGGTCGGCGCGGGCCGTCTTGAAGGCCGCCAGCGTCGCGGGGGCGAGGCCCTTCTCGCCGGCGCGGTTCAGGGTCTCGGGGAACAGGCCCATGATCTGCTCGCCGAGGGCGCGCACCTTCTCGGGCAGGTGCTTCGGCGCCACGATGCCGTCGCCGTTTTCGCCGCGCTCACGCAGCGGCCCGTCGGCGGCGCGGACCTGGGCGAGGGTGACCTGGTCCTTGTCGTGCTCGGAGGCGCCCGCGGGCACCGCGGCGATGACGGTGGCGGCGGCGGCCTTCAGCGCGGATTGATCGGCCGCGAGGTGGCCGACGACGAGGACGTCCTTCCTGGCGTCGACGCCGGCGTCGTTGTTGATGCGGGCGGCGAGCCAGGCCGTGGCGGCCTGCAGCTCGTCGACGCGGACGCGGTCGTTGCCATCGGCGTCGAGGTGCTTGAGGAACGTGGCGTCGACGAGGAAGGCCGACGTCGGCGCCGCGGTGGCGACCCACTGGGTCTCGGGGATCTGCACCGCCTCGCGCAGCTGCGCGAAGGTGTCGCAGCGGACGTGGATGCTGCCACCGAAGCGGCGATAGACGACGGCCATGGGGTCCTCCCGTGCAGGCGATCCGACGCCGAGGCGTCGATCGGGTGATCGAGGGGGTGCTACGCCGACGACGGCACGGCGCCAATGCGTGAGTTGGCGCGGGCGGTGCGTGACCTCACGCGCTGCGCCTCAGGCGGGGCGCGGGCGGGTGGTGCGCTGCTCGATGACGTTCTTGTGGTCGCGACCCTGCACGATGCGACGAACGAACAGCCCGGGCAGGTGCACGTCGTCGGGGTCGATGGCGCCGAGCGGCACAAGCTCGTCGGCCTCGACGATGGTGACGGCCGCCGCCATCGCCATCAGCGGCGAGAAGTTCCGGCTCGTCCGGTAGAAGCGGCAGTTGCCGAAGGGGTCGACCTTGTGGGCGCGGATGATGGCGAAGTCCGCCGTGAGCCCCGTCTCGAGGATCATGCGGCGCTGGCGACGTGCCCCCGGCGGCCCCACCTCGAAGACGCGCTCGTCCTTGCCCTCGGCGATGAGGGTGCCCACGCCCGTCGGTGTGTAGAAGCCGCCGATGCCGGCGCCGCCGGCGCGCAGCCGCTCGGCGAAGGTCCCCTGCGGCGAGAGCTCGACGTCGATGGCGCCCTTCAGCATGAGCTCCTCGAGGTCGGGGTTGCCGCCGACGTAGGAGCCGATGAAGCGCTTCACCTGCTGGTTCTGCAGCAGCACGGCGAGGCCCTGGCGCTGGTTGCCGCAGTTGTTGGCGATGATCGTGAGGTCCTTGCGACCCGACTGCGCGATCGCCGTGATGCAGTTCTCGGCGTTGCCCGAGAGGCCGAAGCCACCCGACATCACCGTGTCGCCGTCCTTGAGGTCGAACAGGGCGTCGGCGGCGCTCGGAAACAGCTTGCTCTTCGTCTTCTTCGTCATCGTCGTCACCGGGGCGGAGGGTGTCGTCGTCGTCGTCGTCGTCGTCGTCGGAATGGGCTCAGGTGGCGAGGTCCACCACGAGGGGCTCGTGCTCGGCGGGCAGGCCGATGCAGGCCAGCGCCCGGCGACGGCGGATGTCCATGACGAGGGCGCCGCAGGTGGCGACCTCGTCGGGCTTCGTCGTGTCCCACGGCAGCGAGACGTCGGCGAAGGCGTCGTAGAGGGCGCGTGGGTTCTGCGGCCGCCGCCCCGACTTCTCGCGGGCCTCCAGCGCCGCGAAGCGGGTCAGCGTCGTGCTCGTCGGCAGGATACGGCTCTTCTCGGCGATCGTGGCGTCGAGGCAGTGGTTCGTGTGGTACCAGCTCGCGGGTTTCGCCAGATGCTCCGTCGACGTCCACTGCGTGTGCGACCACACCTGCTTCTTGCGCGTGCCGCTGGTCTCGATGGCGTAGGCCTCGTGATCGTCGGCGAAGATGTAGTGGCGGCCCGAGCCGATCGGGCCCTGCATTGCGACCTGCAGCGCCTCGCGCGCCGTCGGCTGCTTCACGCAGCGACGCACCATCGCCGGCCAGACGACGCCGACGGTGGCGTCCGTCGAGTTGAGGTTGTTGATCGTGAGCGCCGTGCCCCACGACGACAGGCCCGTCATGCCGAGGCAGCCGGTGATGGTGAAGAACACCTGGGTGCCGCGGGCGTGGGGCACCGTGAGCAGCAGCGCGTAGGGCGTCGCCGAGCCGTGCATGTCCCACGTCTGGCCGAGGAAGCGCTCACCGCCGGCCTTGCCGTCGTCGACAAACCACGCAGAACACCCATCGGGGTCGCCGCGCAGGCGCGAGAGGTCCTTCAGGCCGAGGTCGCGCAGATCGGTGTAATGGTTGAGGACGACGAGCTCCTCGGGGAGGAGGCCGGCGCCGCGAGCGATGCCGCACAGCTCGGCGTAGAGGTCGGCGTCGAAGGCGCGCAGCGGCTCGAGGTGATGACGCGCCAGCTCGAGAACGTTGTCGCGCGTCTTGAGGTCGGTCTTTTCGATGGTGAGGCGCAGGCGCAGCTCGAAGGCGGCGCGGATGTCGTCGCGGAAGGCCTCGCCGTGCTGCTCGCCGTGGCGGGCGGGGTCGAGGCCGGTGAGGGTGAGGGTGCGCAGCTCCATGACGGGTGCCTAGCACCCCGCCCCGTCGATGACACCCGGTCAGAGGTGCAGGATGGTCTCGCGGCGCTCGAGGTAGCCGTGGACGCCGGCGGAGCCGTCGGCCCAGCCGCGGATGACGACGTTCTTGCCGGCCCACTTCGCGGCGTCGATGACGATGTCGGGCGACAGCGTCGCGTAGACCGGCCGCTCGTAGGCGGGCTTGTCGCCGGGCTTCACCTCGTTGGCGTTCACGTCGAACTTCATCCGCTCGACGGTGCCATCGGGGTACTGCACCTCGACGTTGTAGACGTTGGTCTTGCCGAAGAGCTCGTAGTTCTTCGCCTTTTCACCGGGCGTGTTACCGGCGTGGCACGAGGGCCCGATGGCGACGTTGAGGACCATCTTGCCGCCATCCTTCGGCGGCGACGTGACCCAGGCCTCCATCGCCTTGTGGGCGCCGTAGCCGTAGCGCAGCACCGTGAGGCCGACGTTGTCGCCGACGACGAGGGCGCGACCGGCGTCGGGGCGCTCCTTCATGCCGTTCAGCACCTCGGAGAACGCGCGGGGCGCCAGCTCGGCCACGGTGGTCTTGCCGAGGTCGAGCTCGCGGCCGTCGGAGATGCGCGTGAGGCGGGGCGTGCCGTCGGCGTTTTCGTGCAGCTTGCGCTGGGCCGCCTGCGCGTCGAGCAGCGCCCGGGGCAGGCCGCCGGCGCGACCGGAGGGAGACTGGATGCCGACCGAACCGCGCAGACCGGTGATGCTCATGACTTCTCTTTCGTCGAGGCGGCAGTTTTGGCGGAACCCGACCGGAGGGCCAGGCCGGGAATCTGACGCGGTGCGTTGGCCGGCGGCGCCGACAGCGGCGTCGGCGTCGTGCCGAGGACCTTGCTGGCGCCGGCGGGGGCGGCCTCGACGGTGGCAGCGGCCTCGACGGGGCGGACCGGCGGGATCTGGTCGGCGGGGACCTTCAGCTGGTCGCTGTCGTCTTCGATGCGGGTGATGGTCATCGGCCCCTCCGGCGGTTCAGCCGCGCTCGCGCAGGCTCTCCTCCGGCGGGCCCCAGCGCTCGACCTCGGCGGGGTCGAGCTTGCGCAGGGTGTCCCAGCGGAAGATGCCGGTGTCGTGGGCGTCGGCGAACTTGAAGTGGATGGCGTAGCGGCCGACGAGGTCGGCGGCGAAGATCGCCTTGCAGGTGTTGTCGATCTTCGTGACGACGGCGCTGCCGTGCCCCTGGCAGACGGCGCAGGGGCAGTAGGCCCGCAGGCGCGTGATGGGGATGACGCTCGTGTGGCCATCGGCCCAGACGACGACGACGGTGCCGTCCTCGTTTCGGACCTTGATGTCCTTCGCGAGGATGGCGCGCCCCGTGGGGGCGGCGGTGCTGCTCGACGTGCTCGACGTGCTGTTCGACATGACGGACTTCCTTCAGTGCGACGGCGACGGCGGCGACGGCGGCGACGACGGTGACGCCGGCATCTTGAGGGCCGGCGCGTCGTGCGGGTTCATGACGCCCTTCATGGCGTTCTTCCCGGTCGCGCGCCAGTTCGGCACGCGCGAGCCGCGCTCGTTGGGGTCGACGAGGGGCGACGGCAGCGGCTCGATGACCCGCTCGATGGTCGCGCCCTTGCGCAGCTCCTCCATGAGGTCGTCGACGGCGGCGAGGAAACCCTTCACGCGCTCACGCTCGGCGATGATCTCCTTCGCCTCCTTCGCCGGCACCGTGCGGCCCTTCTCGACGCCGCCGCCGCGGATGATGTGGAAACCGCGGTCGGTCTGGACCGGGCCGGCGATCTCGCCGTCCTTGAGCTTGAAGGCCACGGCCTCGAACTCGGGGAAGAGGTCGCCGCGCTTGAAGACGCCGAGGTCGCCGCCGCGGGCCTTGCCCGACGGGTCTTCGCTCTTCTCGGTGGCCACCTTCGCAAAGACCGCCGGATCCTTGCCGGACACCTCGGCCTTGATCTGCTCGGCGAGCTTCTTCTTCTCGGCGAGGACCGCGGCGCCCGACGCGCGATCGGCGCGGACGAGGATGTGGGCCGCGGCCGCCGTGTCGGGGATCGTGAAGACCGCCTTGTTGCTCTCGTAGATGCCGTCGATGACGGACTGCGGCGGCGCCGGCACCGCCTTCTCGACGGTCTGCAGCAGCTTCGCGATCGCCATGTCGACGCGGAGGTCCTCCTCGAAGCTCTTCTCGTCGGCACCCAGCGCGGTGAGGACGTCGGCGAGGTTCTTGCCCTCGGGCAGCGTCTTGAGCATCTCGGCCCGCTTCTGGGCGGCCTCCTTGTCGTCGGGCCACAGCCCGCGACGCTTCGCCTCCTTCACGAGGAGGCTGCGCTCGATGAGCTTCTCGTAGGCAGGCTGCTCGAAGGCCTCCTTCATCTGCACGTCGAGCATCTCGGGCGGAATCCCGGCGAGGGCCGCCGCCTGGTTCATCGAGCGGACGAGCTCGCGCTTCGTGAACGCCTGGCTGTCCACCTTGAGGATGACGTCGGTGTCGGCGGCGCGGGCGATGGCGCTGGTGCCGCCGACGTTGACGACGCCGGGGTTGCCGTGGCCGCCGTGGGGCGAGGGGATGCCCGGCGGGACCTCGCCGAGCTTCTCCTTGCCGGGGCTCAGCTCCTTCGCCTTTTCGAGCGCCTCCCGGGTCGCATCCTTCGGCGACGTCGGGTCGACCGGGGCGCCGTGCTTCGACTTGATCTTCTCACCGACGGTCACGGGCGTCGTGGGCGCGGGCGGACCGCAGCCGACGCCGGCGAGGGCGACGACGGCGGCGGCGAGGATCGGGCGGACGGGCTTCATCATGAATGGCGCTCCAGGGCGGCTGCGGAGTAGAGACCGACGAGGACGGCGTGGCCGCCCATGACCGCGACGTGGGCGACGCCGGCGGTCGAGAAGGACGCGCCAGCGCCGACGAGGGCGTGCAGGGTCGCGGGCAGGATCGGCATGTGGGCAACGACGAGGCCTCCCTGACGCTCTCCGAGCAGGAAGCGCGCGCAGCCGTCGCCGTCGCCGTCGGGGACGAAGCGCTCGTCGACGATGGGGACGAGGCCGAAGACCTCACCGACGATGGCGGCCGTCTCGGCAGCGCGCAGGTACGGGCTGTGCCACAGACGCGTCGGGCTCGCGCCGAGGGCCTTGAGCCCCTGCGCCGACGTGCGGGCCTGCGCGCGACCACGGGCCGTGAGGGGGCGGTCGCGGTCGCGTGGGGCGTCGGCTGCTTCGCCGTGGCGCATGAGGTAGAGATCCACGCGCGGAGCGTGCCAACCATGACCCACGATGACAACAGGCCAGATGACGACGGCGACGACCCCCTCGCCGCCTTCCCGCTGTTCTGCGCCTACCACCTCGGCCTCGATCGCTTCGGCCGCCGCCGCTTCAACACCATCCACGACGTCGCCCGCGCCGCCGGCGTCGACCGCGACACCGTCGACGCCGCCCTCGCCCGGCACGGCCTCGACGCCGCGAGCATGCTCCGGCGTGACTTCGACCTCGCCTCGGCACAGCTCGACATCCAGGCCTCGCCGCCGGGCGTGGACCTCGTCTCGATCGCGCTCATGCACTGGGAGCTGTTCTGCGCCGCCCCCGAGGTGGAGCGCGACTGGGCCCGCGAGGCCGAGGACGACGCCCGCGAGAACGACCGCACCTTCAAGCGGGAAAGGTGAAGTCCGGGCTTCGGCGTGAAAGCCTCACGCCCATGGATGAGGGACCTGTGGCCGCCGGGGTATCGCCAGCGATGACGACGACGGCGACGGCGACGACGGCGACGACGGCATCGACGACGGCGACGGCACCGGAGCGGGTGGGCTCGGCCGCACGCTTCGCCCATCGGGCGATGGCCATCGTCAACGCGACGATGGTCGGCAACGCTGCGCGCAACGAGCGCTCGCTCGCCGTGGCGCGGGCGTTCATGGCCCTCGCCTTCAACGCGCGGCTGGCCATCATCTCCTCGCCGGGCGCTTCAAGGACTGGCTGATCTTCTGCCTGTCGCTCCTCATCGCCGTCATGTCGCTGCTGCACATCTGGCGACCCCACGGCGGCGTGTCGTTCAGGGCCCGCCAGAGGACCTTCGTCCTGCTCGACCTGCTGGGCCTCGCCGTCGCGCTGTTGCCGGCGGTGGTGTGGCCGGAGCCGAGCTATCGGGGCCTGCTGCTCCTGCCCTACATGGGCATCGGCGCCCTCGTCGCCGTCGCCGGCGGCCTGCGCCTCGATCGCCAGCTCGCCATCCTGTCGTCGGCTGGGGTCTTTGGCATGTTCCTCGGCGTCACGGCCCTCGACCGCCACCTCAACGGGCCCCTGGTGGCCTGGGGACCGGCCGAGTTCGTCTACTACGTCGTCGAGCTCGCCTCGGCGGCGGTCCTCGGCATCGTCATCTCGACGCGCACGATCGACCTCGCCCGCGAGTCGGCCGCCACCGCCATCGACGGGGAGCGGGCCCGCGAGCGACTCGGCGCCTACATCGGGCGTGAGGTGGCCGAGGAGGCCCTGCGCAGCGACGAGATCATCCTCGGCGGCGTGCGCCAGCCGGTCGCCGTGCTGTTTTCGGACCTGCGGGGCTTCACGAGCTACGCCGAGAAGCTCTCCCCCGAGGAGCTGGTGCGCGAGCTCAACGCCTACCTCGAGGAGATGGTCGCCGTCATCACCGCCCACGGCGGCGTCGTCGACAAGTACATCGGCGACGGCATCATGGCGGTCTTTGGTGCGCCCCGCACCCGCCCCGACGACGCCGCCCGGGCCCTGCAGACGGCGCGGGCCCTCGTGGCCGCCCTCGAAGCCCACAACCGCCGCCGCAGCCTGGAGGGCCGACCACCGCTCAAGATGGGCGTCGGCGTGCACTTCGGCGCCGTCGTCGCCGGCAACATCGGCACCCTCGAGCACGCCCAGTACACGATCATCGGCGACACCGTGAACCTCGCGGCGCGCATGGAGGGGGCCACCAAGGACCTCGGCGTGCCGGTGCTCGTCTCGCGGTCCCTCAAGGACGCCGCCGGTGACGCTGGCGTCGATCTCGTCCCCCTCGGCAGCCTCGCCGTGCGGGGGCGCGACGAGGCCGTCGAGGTCTTCGGCCTGCCACCCGTCGGGGGCCCACCGACCTGATCGGGGTTGCCGTCGTCGCCGTGGCCCGCCACACCGACGCCGTGCTTGCCCTGCAGAAGCTTGGAAAACACTATGGCGGTCGCGTCCTCTTCGAGGACGTCTCGCTGCTCCTCACGACCGGGGCCCGCTACGGCCTCGTCGGCGCCAACGGCTCCGGCAAGTCGACGCTCATGCGCATCCTCATGGGTGACGAGGAGCCCAGCGACGGCCAGGTGGTGGTGCCGAAGGGCTGTCGCCTCGGCGTGCTCCGGCAGGACCGGTTCATGGACCTCGACCAGCGCATCATCGACGTCGCCATGCAGGGTGACGACGAGGTATGGGCCGCCATGCAGAAGGCGAAGGCGACGACGGACCCGCATGAGCTGGCGACGCTCACCGACGTCATCGCCGGCAATGACGGCTACACGCTGGAGGCCCGGGCCGGCGCCGTGCTGGCCGGCCTCGGCATCCCGACGGCGTCGCATCCGCTGCCGCTGCACACGCTGTCGGGCGGCTTCCAGCTGCGCGTGCTGCTCGCCCAGACGCTGCTGGCCCGCGCCGACGTGCTGCTGCTCGACGAGCCGACCAACCACCTCGACATCCTGTCGATCCGCTGGCTCGAGCGGCACATCGCGAGCGTGCCCTGCACCGTCGTCGTGATCAGCCACGACGTGCGCTTCCTCGACAACGTCACCGACCACACCCTCGACATCGACTACGGCACGGTCACGCCCTACAGCTTCCCCTACACGAAGGCGATGGCCGAGAAGGAGCTGCAGCGCGAGCAGAAGGAAGCCGCCATCGAGAACCTGCAGGCCCAGATCGACCACAAGCAGGCCTTCATCGACCGCTTCGGCGCAAAGAACACGAAGGCGACGCAGGCCGCCAGCCGCAAGAAGCAGATCGAGAAGCTCTCGGAGCAGCTCGACGACCTGCCGCCGTCGTCACGGCGCGCGCCGGCGTTCCACTTTCCGCAGACCCGCCCCTCGGGCAAGGAGGTCTTCGAGGTGAAGGGCCTGTGCAAGGCCTATGGCGACAAGGTCGTCCTGAAGGACCTCACCGTCATGATCCGCCGCGGCGAGCGCGTCGGCATCATCGGCGAAAACGGCGTCGGCAAGTCGACCTTCCTGAAGATCCTCGCCGGCGTCATCGACAAGGACAGCGGCTCGGTGAAGCCCGGCCACGAGGTCACCGTCGGCTACTTCGCCCAGGACCACAAGGAGATCCTCGACCGCGACAACGACACCCCGCTCTCGTGGCTCGATCGCAAGACCGGCGACCGCGGCATCACGTTTACGCGCGGGCAGCTCGGCCGCGTGCTGTTCTCCGGCGACGACGTGAAGAAGCCCGTGTCGACGCTGTCGGGCGGCGAGGCGGCGCGCCTCGTCTTTGCCGGCCTCGCGGTGGATGCCCCGAACGTGCTGCTGCTCGACGAGCCGACGAACCACCTCGACATCGAGGCCATCGCCGCCCTCATCGAGGCCCTGAAGGCCTACGAGGGCACGCTCATCTTCGTCTCGCACGACCGCGCCTTCGTCGACGCGCTCGCGACCCGCATCATCGAGGTGAGGAAGAGCGGCGTCACCGACTTCCAGGGTGGCTTCGCCGACTACCTGCGGGCGCAGCACGACGACCACCTCGACGCCAGCGCCGTCGCCGCGAAGGCCCGGCAGGAGGCGAAGGCGACGAAGGAGGGCGACAGTGGCCCCGCCGTCGGCCTGTCGTGGGAGGAGCAGAAGCGGCGCAAGAACCGCGCGAAGGACCTCGAGAAGAAGCGCGACCAGACCCTCCAGGAGATCGAGCGCGCCGAGGCCCGCAAGCAGGCCATCCTCGATCGCTTCGGCGAGGACGGCTTCTTCGAGAAGACCGCCGTCGACGTCGTCGCCACGCTGCAGGGCGAGCACGACGGCCTCGACGGCACCATCCTCGAGCTGCTCGAGCGCTGGGAGCAGATCGAGAGCGAGCTGAAGTCGCTCGGGAGCACCGCATGAGCCTGCCCATCGCCGAGATTCATCGGCCTCCGGCCGATGAATGTCCGAAACATTCGCACCCCGAAGGGGTGCGAATTGCGCGCGCCCTCGCCGCCGAGGCCCACGCCGGCCAGACCCGCAAGCACGGCACGCCCTACATCGACCACCCCATCGCGGTGGCCGCCATCGCCACCGACCTCGCCCACGCGGTCGGTGTCCCCTTCGACGACGACGCCATCGCCACCGCCCTGCTGCACGACGTCATCGAGGACTCGCCCGCCCACGACGAGCGCGTCGTCGCTGCGCGCCTGTCGCCCGAGATCGCCGCGCGGGTCGTGCACCTCACGAAGACGGGCAAGGGCGAGGCCGCGACGGCGGCGTACTACGAGCGCCTGATGGGGGCGCTGCCGACGACGCGGCTCACGAAGATCGCCGACCGCCTCCACAACCTCTCAGAGCTGCACAAGGCCCACAAGGCCGAGAAGCTGACCGGGTATGTCGCCGAGACCGAGCGCTTCGTGCGCCCCCTGTGCGACGGCTTCGACGACGACGCCCGCCGCGGCCTGCACGCCGCCCTCGACGACGCCATCGACAACGCCTGCAGAAACGGCGCGGTCCGCGAGGGGGCGACGACGTCGACGACGCGAGGTCACGGCCTCTACGCCATCGTGCAGCCGCGCGGCGGCGAGGACGCGATGCTTGCCCGGCTCGACGCCATCCTGCGCGGAGGTGCTGTCCGCGTGCAGCTGCGGGTGAAGCCCACAGACGGCCTCGAGGACGGCGCCTGGCTGGAGCTGCTGTGTCGGGTCGCCGAGCGCTGCGCGCCCCATGGCGCCAGTGTCGTCGTCAACGACCGCGCCGACCTCGCTTTCGGGGCCCGCCTGCGCGGTCACGGCGTCGGCGTCCACGTCGGCGATCGCGACCTGCCGCCGGCGGTGGCGCGGGCGCTGCTCGGCAAGGGCGCGCTCATCGGCACGTCGACGCATTCGCTCTCCCAGCTGCGGGCGATGGACGACGAGGGCAGCGCCTGCCACCTCGCGCTGGGACCCATCTGGGCGTCGCCGACCAAGCAGGGCCACGCCGCCGTCGTCGGTGACGACGTCCTCGCGGCCGCCTGCGCGGTGGCGACGCGGCCGGTGGTGGCCATCGGCGGCATCACGAGCCCGGCCCGCGCCGCCGACGTCGCCGACGCCGGCGCCGCCTTCGCCGCCGTCGTCTCCGCCGTCGACGGTGACGACCTCGACGCCGTCCACCTGATGACCCGCCGTCTCTGTCTGTCCTTCGCCGCCGCCCGCGCGGCCCGCTCCGCCTGAGGATCACCGTGCTTCGTTCCGTCGCCCGTGTCGCCGTCGTCGTCGCTGCTGTCGCCCTGTCGGCCTGCCCGTCCTTCGAGAAGCCGTCGTTGTCGGTGGAGGGCGCGAAGGTGGCGAGCGTCGACTTCGACGGCGCCGTCGTCGACCTCACCGTGGAGCTGGAGAACCCCAACAAGGTCCCGCTGCTGGCCGACCGCCTCACCTTCGACGGCTTCATCGAGGGCAAGCCCCTCGTGCACAGCACGTTGAAGCAGCGGGTGACGGTGCCAGCCGAGGGCAAGGCCTCGGTGAAGGTGCCGCTGCGCTTCGTCTACAAGGAGCTCAAGGGAGCCCTCGCGTCTCTCGAGGACAAGAAGCGCTGGCGCTACGAGGTGAAGGGCGAGATCGGCTTCGAGCCCCACGAGAAGCTCGCCATCGCCCTGCCCTTCACGAAGGACGGCGAGCTGCCGGCGCCACAGCTGCCGACGGTGAAGGCCGGCGAGCCGCGCCTCGAGAACGTCTCGCTGCAGGGCCTCACCGTCGTCGTCGACGTCACCGTCACGAACCCCAACGCCTTCGCCCTGCCCGCCGGCAGCCTGAAGGGCACCCTCAAGGTCGGCGGCGTCGACACGCCCCTGTCGCTCAGCGTGCCCGGCACGCCGTCGGAGAAGTCGCAGAAGGTGACGCTGCGCCAGCAGGTGTCGCTGCTGAAGGCCGCCAGCGTCGGCGTCGACCTCATGGCGGGCCGGAGCGTGAAGGCCGAGCTCGACACGGTCCTCGCCTTCGGTGAGCGCCAGCGGCCCCTGAAGGCCGCCCTCACCCTCAAGCGCTGACGGGGCGTTGCAGCGCCCCTTGTTCGCGGGCGGGGTACGACCTACACCGTGTGGGTGCGACTCCTCCCCACACTCCTCGGCGTGCTGCTGCTTGCGTCCTGCCCGCGGCCGGCGCCCCTCGATCCGCGCTGCATCTCCGACCTCGACTGCGGCGAGGGCGAGCGCTGCGTCGACGGCGACTGCACCGCCGAGCCGCAGCTGCGCATCTGCAGCGACGACAGCGCCTGTCCGTCGGGGCAGGTCTGCGCCGACGGTCTGTGTGCGGCGGCGCCACCGCCGGCGACGGGCTGCAGCCAGACCGCCGACTGCCCCATCGATGCGTTCTGCAACACGAGCCTGGGCACCTGTCAGGACCTGCTGGCGGGCTGGTGTCGTCGAGCAGATCAGTGTGACGCCGACGCGCCCCTCTGCAGCAACCGCGACGTCGGCGAGGGCGTGCCCGGCTCGTGCGTCGTGTGCCTCTCGTCGGCCGACTGTGTCGGCGGTGAGGAGTGCCTCGGCGGCGTGTGCCTCGGCGCCACCGACTGCCCCGTCAACAGCACCCCGACGCCGGCGGGCGGCTGCCTCTGCGACGAGGGCTACCTCGACGACGGCGACGGCGGCTGCGTGCGCGTCGGCGAGGATCCCGATCGTTGTCCGCCGCTGTCGCTCACCTGCCGCGACCTCGGCTTCGACGCCGGCACCATCAGCCGCTCTGCCGACTGCGAGCGCGTCGACATCAGCGACTGCCACGACGTGTGCGGCAACGGCCGCGTCGGCGTGAGCGAGCAGTGCGACGGCAGCGACATCCCGCTCGCCTGCACCGACCTCGGCTTCCTCGACGGCCCCCTCACCTGCATCGCCGAGACGTGCCGGGTGAACGCGAGCCAGTGCGCGTCGCCGACCTGTGGCGACGGCGTCATCGAGGGCAGCGAGGTGTGCGAGCCCGACGACCTCGTCGGCGCCGCCTGCACCGACTTCGGCTTCACCCGCGGCGAGCTCGCCTGCGCGAGCGGCTGTCGCGACTACGACGAGCGCGGCTGCATCTTTGGCGACGAGGTTGAGCCCAACAACACCGCGGTGACGGCGAACCCCCAGCAGGAGCGCTTCGTCGGCCGCATCGACCCCGCCGGCGACACCGACTGCATGCAGGTGACCCTCGCGGTGAACGACATCATGACCGCCGCCGTGATCGGCCCGACGAGCGAGAGCCTCGGCTCCTGCAGCGGCGACCCGACGCTGACGTTCTTCTCGCCGACGGGGGCGCAGCTGGCGTTCAACGACGACGCCAACGGCCTGTGCCCGGCGCTGACGCGGACGGCGACGGTGGCCGGTGTCCACGCCGTCTGCGTGAAGGCCCTGTCGAGCTCGGCGACGATCGCCGGCTACCGCCTGCGCACCACGGTGCGGACCCCCGTGTGCGGCGACAACGTCAGGGACACCGGCGAAACCTGCGACGGCAGCGACCTCGCCGGCCGCACCTGCAGCGCCGAGGGCGGCATCGGCGGCACCCTCACCTGCCGCAGCGACTGCAGCGGCTACGACACCAGCGCCTGCACCTTCCCCGTCTGCGGCGATGGCCTCGTCCAGGGCGGCGAGACCTGCGACGGCAGCGCGGGCCTCGGCAGCGACTGCATCACCCGCGGCTTCACCGAGGGCACCGTCTCCTGCGCCGCCGACTGCCGCAGCGTCGTCACCAGCGACTGCCGCAAGGTGCTCGATGAGGTCGAGCCCAACAACTCGCCGGGCGCGGCCTCGCCACATGTGCCGGCGTTTCGTGGCGAGATCGCGCCGGCCGGCGAGCAGGACTGCGTGAGCGTGACGGCCACCGCCGGCCAGACCCTCGACGCCGCCGTCGTCGACCGCCGCACCGGCGCCCTGTCGGGCTGCGGCACCGACTCGACGCTGCGCCTGTTTGGCCCCGATGACAGCGAGCTGGAGTTCGACGACGACACCAACGGCGTGTGCCCCCAGATCGTGCGGGCGGTGGCCAGCAGCGGTCGCCACGTGCTGTGCGTGCGCGGCTTCTCGAGCAGCACGACGTTCCTCTATCGCCTCGACGTCACGCTGCGCTGACGATAGTCCTCGTCGACACCGGCGTCAGCGCCCCTCGCAGGGGATGATGGCGCAGCCGAGGCGGCCGGTGACGGGGTCGGTGGCGCAGACGGCGCCGCTGCCGCAGTCCTCGTCGACGCTGCAGGGCATGCTGCAGGCGTGGACGCGGGTGTTGTCGGCGAAGTCGGGGATGCAGATGCCCGCCTCGCCGGCGAAGAGGCTGAAGACGTCGCACTGACCGCCGCCCTTCGTGCAGGGCATGCCGACGCCGAGCTCGTTGCCGCACTGCCCCTCGAGGCACGGGTCCGACGGGGGCGGCAGGTCGGCGGGGCACACGATGTCGTCGTCGTCCTCGTCGACGACGTTGCCGGTCGGCGGGGCGAACGGGCAGGCCGCGACGCCTGCGAGGACGATGGCAGCCACGACGGCGGACCAGCGCTGCATCAGGACAGCATGCCGTCCGCGATCGGGCCGCGCCACGACGAGACGCGTCACGCCGTGGGCGGCAGCGCCGTGCGGCCCTTGCGCTTGAACCAGGCGAGGAAGCGCTTCTCGTGCGGCGTCAGCAGCGTCCGATCGATGAGGCGCTCGTCGAGGGGCGAGAACGTCAGCGGCTTCACGCGCAGGAAGCGGCGCGGCACCCCCTCGGGCGGGGTGACGGTGTCTTCGACGACGGTGCAGAGGTTCTCGATGCGCACGCCACCCCACTGCGGCAGGTAGACGCCGGGCTCGATGGAGAAGACCTGGCCGGGCTCGACGGTGCCGCGGGCGCCGATGCGGATCGACGGCGGCGCCTCGTGGACGTTGACGCCGACGCCGTGGCCGGTGCCGTGGCCGTAGTCGAGGCCGGCGCGCCACAGCGGATCGCGCACGATGGCGTCGAGCTGCTCGCCGGTGACGCCCACGGGAACACGGGCGCTCATGCCGGCGATCGCCGCCTTCAGCACGAGCGTGTAGAGGCGCCTCTGCTCCCTGCTGGCCTTCGTCGTCGACGGCCCGGCGAGGAAGGTGCGCGTGAGGTCGGTGGCGTAGCCGCCCTCGTAGTAGGCGCCGGTGTCGAGCAGGAACAGCTCGCCCTTCTTGATGCGGCGATCCTCGTCGGGCGTCGAGTAGTGGATGACGGCGCCGTTTCGGCCCGCCGCCGAGATGACCTTGAACGACAGGCCGAAGGCGCCGCTCTCGAGGAAGCGCCGCTCGGTCTCGCGGGCGACGTCGGCCTCGGTGACGCGGTGGTTCTTCTTCAGCTCGCGGGCGAGCCACTTCTGCACGTCGTCGATGACGGCGTCGGCGCGGGCGAAGGCCGCCTGCATGTGGGCGAGTTCCTGCGGCGTCTTCTTCGTGCGGGCGAGGGCCCACGGGCTCGCGACCTCGACGAGGACGGCGCCCCGATCGATGAGCTGCTGGGCGACGGCCCAGGGCGTGGTGACGGGATCGACGCCGAGGCGGTCGCCCCGTGCGATGGCCGCGGCGAGGTCGTCGACGACCGCAAGCTCTGGCTCGGGGCGTCCGTCGATGGCGCCGTCGAGGGTCAGCGTGAGGCCATCGCGACCGATGAGGCCGCGGCCCCGGAAGGTCGCCTGGTACGGGAACTGGTCGCCGCGCAGGTTCGTGATCCAGGCGAGCTCATCGAGGGCGCAGACGACGATGCCCTTGAGCTGGTGCGTCTCGAGCAGGGGCCGGCCGAGGGCGAGGCGCTCGGCGACGGTGCGGCCCGACAGGCGCGCGTCGATGGGCCAGATGCGCCCGCCGAGGCCCGGCGGCGGGTCGACGGCAGCGCGGGCCTCGTCGACGGGGCTCGTCGGCAGCGGCACCAGACTCCAGCCGTCGGCGGCGGCGCGCTCGCCGCACAGCTTCATGAGAGAGAGGCTCACGCGCTGCCCCTCGACGCCGACGCGCCGGCCCATGGCCAGCGTGCCCAGCAACGCAAGCCAGCCCTGCTCGATGGACTGCCCCGTCTGCGTCGTCGTCACCGTCGCCGTCGGCACCTCTTGCGACGCCTGCAGCGTGTAGCGGCCGTCGACCATCAGGTGCAGCGCATCGGCGGTGACGATGGCGTCGCCCATCGAGCCGGTGAAGCCCGTGAGCCAGCGACGCGTCGACAGCGCATCGGGAACGTACTCGTTGAGGAAGGCGTCGGTGGCGCGCACGACGAGGACATCGACGCCCGCGGCCTGCATGCGGGCGCGGACGAGGGTGAGGCGGGAGGCGAGGAGGGCAGCGGCGGTGTCGGCCATGGCGCGGACCGTAGCATCACGCGGGCGCCGTCGACGCCGTCCTTGACGATGCAGGGCGACCCTCCTACGACGGCGACGTCGACATCCGACACAGGAGTCCCGCCCATGCAGATCGGCAAGAAGTGCGCCGTCGCCATCGACTACGTCCTCACCATCGACGGCGGCTTCGTCGTCGACGCGTCCGAGAAGGGCCACCCCCTGTGGTACCTCCACGGCGCTGACAACATCATCCCGGGCCTCGAGAAGGCCCTCGATGGCCTCAAGGCCGGCGACCAGAAGACGGTCGAGGTCAAGCCCGAGGAGGGCTACGGCCCCTACCACCAGGATCGCGTCCACCAGGTGCCGAAGAACCGCTTCCCGGCCGGCACCTACAACGTCGGCGACCACGTCACCGCGACGGCGCCCGACGGCACCGAGATGGACGCCAAGATCACGGCGATGGACGGCAAGAACTACACGCTCGACTTCAACCACGAGCTCGCCGGCAAGACCCTGACCTTCAAGGTCACCGTCGCCGAGGTCCGCACCGCCACAAAGGACGAGCTCGCCCACGGCCACGTCCACGGCCCCGGCGGCCACCACCACCAGTGACGCCGGCGGGCGGGCCCGGCCCCACCGGGCCCCGCCCCGTGGCATGGTGACGTCGTGTTCCTGCCCCACGTCGCCCGGCCTGCCGTCACCGTCGACATCGTCGTGCTGACGATCCTCGACGACGTGCTGCAGGTCCTGCTCATCGAGCGCGGCGGCCCGCCCTACGTCGGGCAGCGCGCCCTGCCCGGCGGCTTCGTCCGCGTCGACGAGGGCGGCGTCGGCGGCGAGTCCCTCGACGACGCCGCAGCCCGCGAGCTGCACGAGGAGACCGGCCTCGCCCCGTCCCGCGTGCTCCTCGAGCAGGTCGGCGTCTTTGGCCGCCCCGGTCGCGACCCGCGCGGCCGCACCATCACGGTCGCCTTCATGGCCCTCGTGCCGCCGACGCTGGCCACCTTCGTCCGCGCCGGCAGCGACGCCGCCGCCGCCCGCTTCGCCCCTGTCGCCGACGCCACCGGCCTCGCCTTCGACCACGACGCCATCGTGCACGCCGCGCTCACCGCGCTCCGTGACGACGTGCGCCGCGGCGGTCCGCTGGCGTTCTCGCTCGTGCCCGACCCCTTCACGATCCCCGAGCTGCAGGCCGTCCACGAGGTGCTGCTCGGCACGCCGTTGCATGACGGCCCCTTCCGGCGCCGCTTCGACCGCCTCCTCGACGACGGCGTGGTCGCCCGGGCTCCCGGTCAGCGGGTCACGGGCCGCCGCCCCGCCGCCGTCTACAGCGCCGTGGCCCCTCCGCGCGGCGTTGTCGACGTCATCGAGGCGGCCGCAGGTCCACCAGCGTCGCCCCGCGGCCGCCGCGCTCGGCCTCGGCCAGCCGATAGCTGACGACGTGCGGCGAGCGCGCCAGCAGCGCGTGGACCGAGCGCTGCACGGCGCCGATGCCCCGGCCATGGATGAGCCGCACGTGGACGATGCCCTTCGCGAGGCAGGCCTCGAGGTAGTCGGGGATCAACGTCCCGAGGTCCCTGGGCGAGAAGTGGTGCAGGTCGAGGGTGCCGTCGATGACGATGGCGACGGCGTCGTCGTCGGGCAGCTGCTCGTCGCTCATCTCAGTAGAGCGGGGCGTCGTCGCCGTCACTGACAAAGACCCACACGATCGTGTCGGCGCGGACGGCGTCGTCGAGGGCGTCCCACGCCTGGCGCACCACCGGGACGTGGGCGGCGTCGGGGGCGACCACGGCGATGATCTGCTTCTCCCACGCAAACTGCGGCGCCACGTTGGCGCTGCTCACGAGAGCGTCTTCGAGCTTGCCGCCGAGGCGACGGGTCGCCTCCTCGACGGTGAGGGGGCCGCCACCAAAGACGAAGGTCCGCACCGGGTTCACACCCACGCGCACGCCGTCGATCTCGACGATGAAGTCGGTGATCTTCGTCGGCGACACCGTGTACTCGATGTTCCGCTCGGTCTCGATGAGCGTCGCGCGCTCGCAGCGGGCGAGGATGTCGAAGGTGATGGCCTCCGACACGATGGAGCTGCCGCCGGCGTTGCCGTCGGTGATGATCTGCTGACCACCCGCCGTCAGCCGCGTGAGGTCGGCGTCGTCGTAGGGGTCGGCGCCGAAGTCGATGGCCACGCCGTCGAGGAAGCTCGGCGTCACACTCGTCAATTCGTCGTCGAGCACGCCGCAGGGACCGCTGATGGCGCCGAAGCCGGTGAGGGGCAGCGGCTCGCCCTCGCCCTCGCCCTCCCCTTCGCCTTCGCCCTCGCCTTCGCCTTCGCCCTCACCTTCTCCCTCGCCTTCGCCTTCACCCTCACCCTCACCCTCACCTTCGCCCTCGGCGGCATCGGACGGCGCCGTCGGACAGGCGACGAGGGCGACAGCGAACGCGAGGGGCGAGACGCGAAGGAGGGTGCGCAGCATGGATGCGATCGTTCCGGTCGACGTCGACGGTGTCAACGCGCCCCGGTGCCGGGCGTCGGGGGGCGGCGCCACTGGCGGGCGATGTCGGTCAGGATGAGGAAGCCACCGACGCCGCTGATCGTGAGGACCCGCGCCGGCGCCAGCAGCAGCGCCGGCACGATGAGGCCCGCCATGATGGCCGCGGGCCACAGGCGGCGATCGTGGGCGGCGAGCTGCGCGGCGGTCACGGCCAGCACAACGTGACCGAACGGCAGCATCGTGGCGGCGTCGAGGCCGAGGCGCCAGCCGATGCCATGGGTCGTCGCGAGACCCACCACACAGGCGATCATGGTGAGCCACATGCCGCGACTGGCGTCGGTGCGGCGCAGGCCCGGGGCCGCGAGGCCAGCGACCACCAGGGTCGCCGCGAAGAGCCCCATGAACACCGCAAAGACGCCCGGTCCCGTGATGAAGAGGCCGCGGCCCGTGGCGACGTCGAGCCCCACCATCGTGGCGAGCCATGCGAGGCCCGAGCCGAAGACGAAGTGGGCCCGCTCCTGCTCGGCGACGTGCCGATCCTGTTGGGTGGCGAGGCGCTCCAGCTCGTCGATGGCGCGGGCCCGCTCCCGCTGCGTCGCCGCCAGACCCTCGACCGCCTCCCGCAGGGCCGCCGCCGGCGACGACAACGTGGCAAGCAGGGCCTGTGCCGACGACAGCTCACCGCGACCGACCTCCCACAGCACCATCTGCGCCGTGGCGTCGTCGAGTCCGAGGCGCGCGACGCCGGCGTCGGGCCACTGGCGCAGCGCCGTCTGGAACGCGAAGCGGCACCGGTCGAAGAGGCTGCGGACGTCGCGCTCGCTGGCACCCCCGGCGATGGCGTCCGTGAGCAGCTGCGCCTGCGCGCGGCCCTCCTCGATCAGCACCCGCGCCGCGCCATGCTGCTGCCAGGTGAGCAGGGCCTCGCGCAGCTCCCCCATCGTCTGGAAGCGCGCCTCCGGCTCGCGCGCGAGCGCACGGCCACAGATCGCCTGCATCTCGGCGTCGACGTCGTCGGGAAACGACGGCGGCTCGGCCACATGGGCCTGGTGCAGGAGGGCCTCGACCTTCTTGCCCTCCCGCAACGGACGCCCCGCCACCAGCTCGTAGAGCACGGCGCCGACGATGAAGACGTCGCTGCGCTGATCGATCCGGCCCCCGGGCAACGCCATCTCGGGAGCCAGGTACTTCGGCGTGCCAAAGACGCCATGCAGCGTGTCGGCGTGGGGCACGTCGGGGATCGCGCAGTCGCCGAAGCCGACGGCGATGCCCCAGTCGACGAGGTAGACCTCGCCAAAGCGCCCCACCATCACGTTGGTCGGCTTCACGTCGCAGTGGGCCACCCCCCGCGAGTGGGCGAACTCCAGCGCCTGGCCCACCTCCAACAGGATGCGGAGGTCCCGGTCGAGGTCGCGGCCCGCCTTCAGCAGTTCGCGCCAGCTCTCCCCCTCGACCCGCTTCATGACGAGCATCGGCCGGCCGTCGACGTCGGCGCCCAGCACGTGGACCGGCACGATGTTGGGGTGCTCGAGGTTGCCGGCAATGCGGGCCTCGACGACGAGGTCCTCGTCGCGCTCGGGCACGCCGCGCTTCTGCACCTTGACGGCGACGTCGCGGCCCAGCGAGGTCTGCCGCGCGAGCAGCACCTCACCCATGCCGCCGCGCTTGAGGGTCCCCGTGACGACGATCTCCGAGGCCTGCGGGCTCGCCGCCACCAGCGGCAGACGACGCCGGCTCCCGCCCGACGACGGCGAGGTCGACGACGGCGAGGTCGATGACGACGACGACGAGGACGACGACGACGGCCGCGACCCGGGCGTGCCCTCCCCCGCCGGCGACGTCCCGGCGGCCTGGGCGCGCGCGATGGTGCCGCGGGCGTCGACGACGATGGCGTCGGGCTCGACGCCCCGCTGCCGCAGCGTGGCGGTGAAGCCCTCGACGTCGGGCAGCAGGGGCTGGGACGGGGCGCTCATCGTCACGTCCGCGGCAGGCGCACGATGAAGCGACAGCCGCCGCCGCCGGGCTGCTCGACGGTGATGCCGCCACGGTGGTCCTCGGCGATGCGCTTCACGAGAGCGAGGCCGAGGCCGGTGCCGCCCGCCTTGCCGAAGGAGGCGAAGGTCTCAAAGACCCGCTGCGCGATCTCGGGGGCGAGACCGGGGCCGTCGTCCTCGACGGTGAAGACGAGGTCGTCGCGGCCGTCGCGGGTGTCGTCGGCGATGGCGACGCCGATGTGGCCGGGGCGCCCGAGGGGCTCGAGGGCCTCGCGGGCGTTCTTCACGAGGATGGCCCGATGCACCTTCACCGGGTCGAGGCGCGCCTGCCCCGTCGCCGTGCAGGTGAAGCGCAGCGTCGGCGAGCCCGGCTCGCGCACCATCCGCGCCAGCAGCGTCGACAGCTCGTCGGCAAAGCCCTCGATCCACACCCTGCGCAGCAGCACGGTGCTGTCGCCGCGGGCGAACGCCATGAGCTCCTTGATCATGGCCGTCATCTGCTCGGTGCTCTTCAAGACGGCGGCGGCCTGGCCCTCGCGCTCCTTCGGGTCGTCCTCGGCGGCCATCAGCTGCACATAACCGGAGATGACCGTCATCGGCGTCTTGAAGTCGTGGACGATGCCCGCGAGCATGTGACCCATCGCCTCGAGTTGCTGCTTCTCGCGGGCCCGCTCGCGCCGCTCGCTCCCCTGGACCGCGCTCGCCACGCGGGCGGCCAGCAGCACGAGCAGGCGCTCGTCCTCGACGGAGAACGGCGGCGCCACGCACCGCGCCCCCTCGGGCGCGCCGCGCCCCCGCACCGCGGTGAGCACGCCGAGGGCCTTCTCCTCGCCGTCGACGGGGACGACAAGCGGGACGCAGATGAGGGGCCCGGGGACCAGGCCGGTCGTCTTCGACAACGACGCCGCGTGGCGGGCGCCACCGAGGGCGTCGCCGACGCGGACGGGCTGGTGCTCCCGCAGGGCGATGCCGGCGAGGCCGGTGTCGGTGGCGACGGCGACGCCGATGAGGCGCTCCTGACCCACGCCGACGGCGGCGCGATAGAGCAGCGCCGAGGTGCGCTTGTCGACGAGGGCGATGCTGGCCCCGTCGCTGCGGACGACGTCCTTCACGCAGGCGCAGACGACGTCGAGGATCCCCTGTACGAAGTCGGCGCCGGCGATGGCGCGGTCGATGTCGACGAGCAGATCGAGTTCCTGCACACGCCGATCGAGCATGGCCCGCTGGCGCTCGAGTTCCTCGACCTGACGGGCCCGCTCGACGGCGAGCGCGATCTCGCCGCCGATCCCCAGCAGCAGCGCCTCGTCGTCGTCGTCGAAATGGCCGCCCTCCTTGTTGAGGGCCTCGACGACACCGCGGACGCGGCCCCCCTCGAGCAGCGGCACCGCCAACAGCGCGCGGGTGCGATAGCCGGTGGCCTCGTCGGTCGCGCGATGGAAGCGCGGGTCCTGCCAGGCGTCGTCGATGCGGATCGACCGACCAGACTGCACGACGGCGCCGGCGATCCCCTCGCCCGGACGCAGCCGGATCGTCGGCGCGTCGCCGACGAGGACGAGGGAGACGACGCCGCCGTCGTCGTCGACGACGAAGAGGCTGGCGCGATCGCAGCGCAGCAGGGCGCACACCTGCCCGACGATGGCCGACAGCACGGAGGGCAGGTCGAGGCGCGAGTCGACGGCGGTGACGAGCTCGCGCAGGGCGAGCAGCTGGCGCTGACCGGTCGAGCTGTCACCCGCGCGTGGAGCCATGGCGCACGGTAGCGCGGATCCCCACCCGACCGGGACGCCCGGACAGGGTGCCATCGCCCACATCGGCGCCGTTGTGGTCGGGGGGCCCGCTGGGGCATCGTCGCCCCATGCGCGTCGCCCTGCTCCCGCTGGCCCTCCTCGTCGCCGTCCGTGCCGTCGCCGCCGACGCGCCGCCGCCACCGCCGGTCGCGACGACGACGGCGTCGCCGACGGCGGCCGAGGTGGTGCCGGTGGTCGTCGACGACGGCGAGCTGGCCGCGGCGACCGCCGCCCTGCTGCAGCTCGCCCCCGAGGCCGCGCGCATCGCCGTCTTCGTCGTCGACGACGACGCTGCACGCCGCCGCGGCATCGAGCGGGCCCTCGTGCGGGTGCTGCGGGAGCGGCGCCGCGAGGACATCGTCACCCCGGCCATCGTGCAGGCCCGCATCGGCGAGGCCGCGCGCGCCCAGCTCGAGCAGCCCGGCGCCGCCGCGACCGCCCTCGGCGCCGACCACGTCCTCGTCGCCGAGGTCCAGGCCGGCGCCGACGGCAGCGCCCTCGCGATGCGCCTCGTCCGCAGCGAGACCGCCGCCGTCGTCGGCACCGCGCGCGCGCCCCTGCTCGGCGCCGGCGGCGCCACGAGCGCCGGCGTGCAGAACGTGCGCTCGGCCTCCCTCGACGTCGCCGAGGCCGTCGCCGAGGTGCTGGAGCAGGGTGGCACCGAGGCCCGCCTGCTGCGTCTCGCGGTGGCTCCCGTGAAGGCCGAGGGCGCGGCGAAGGAGGGCAAGGTCGATCGCCTCGTGCAGTCCGAGCTCGCCTCGGCCCTCGCCGAGCGCGGTTTCCTCGTCGTCGAGCGCGCCCGCCTGCAGGCCGCGATGGACCAGCTCGCGCTGCAGCAGATGAGCGACGAGCAGGGCGCCGCCGTCGGCAAGGTCGTCGGCGCGCGCAGCATCGTGCTCGCCTCGGTGGCCGAGGCCGGCGCCACCTTCCTCCTCGATGTCCGCGTCGTCGACGTCGAGACCGGGCGGGTGCAGGGCGCGACCCGCGCCGTCCTCGCCCGCGACGAGGTCGTGGGCATGGCCGACGTCGAGGTCAAGACGCCGTCGGAGGCGCTGTTCCGCTCGGTGCTCGCCCCGGGCTGGGGGCAGGCCTACAACGGCAGCCCGACCAAGTCGGTCATCTTCGGCGTCGGCACCTACGGCGCGCTGGCGACGACGGTGGGCCTCGGGGTGGGGGCCGGGCTGAGCTACGGCGCCTACCTGGGCGTCAACTCGGACGGCAAGACCCCGGAGCAGGCCGCCGCCGACGCTGTCGCGCTGCGAGAGCAGACCAACGTCCTCGTCACCGCCACGATCGGCGCTGCGGCGCTCACCGTCGTCGCCTACGGCCTCAACGTCGGCGACGCCTTCATCGACGCGCTGGACTGACGGTTCGTCCGGCGGTGCTGTCTCGCCGTTGACGACGTCCGCCGGACCGTCGACACGAGGGGCATGGCCCGCGTCTTCAAGCTCCAGTCGTCGCGCGCGGCGTCGCGCCTTGGCATCGACTATCAGGCGGCCCTCAACGACGAGCAGCGGGCCGTCGCCATCGCCCCGCGCGGGCCCCTCCTCGTCCTCGCCGGCGCCGGCTCCGGCAAGACCCGCGCGCTCATCTACCGTGTGGCCCGCTTCCTCGACACGGGCATCCCGCCCGAGCGCATCCTGCTGCTCACGTTCACCAATCGCGCCGCGAAGGAGATGGTGAAGCGGGTCTCGGAGCTCGTCGGCCCCGAAGCGATGAAGATCATGGGCGGCACGTTCCACCACGTCGGCAACGCCATCCTGCGTCGTCACGCCGAGGCCGTCGGCTACACCGAGGCCTTTACGATTCTCGACCGTGAAGACGCCCGCGAGCTCATGGCCGCCGCCGTCATCGACGCGAAGATCGACACCGGCAAGAACCGCTTCCCGCAGGCCGACGTGCTGCTCGACGTGGCCTCGTCGGCGGTGAACATGATGAAGCCCGCGCGCGACATCCTGCTCGACAAGGCCCCGCGCTTCGTCCACCTCGCCGACGAGATCATGAGCGTCTGCCGTGCCTTCGTCGACCGCAAGGCGCGCCTCAACGTCATGGACTTCGACGACCTGCTGATGAACTGGCAGGTGCTGCTCGAGGAGGGCGGCGCCATCGCCGAGCACATCCGCCACAGCTACGACGCCATCCTCGTCGACGAGTACCAGGACACCAACGCCCTGCAGGGCGCCATCGTCGACAGCATGGCGAAGCACCATCGCAACGTCACCGTCGTCGGCGACGACGCCCAGTGCATCTATGGCTTCCGCGGCGCCGCCGTCGAGAACATGCGCGGCTTCGCCGATCGCTGGCCCGGCGCGCAGACGCTGCCGCTGCAGCTCAACTACCGCTCGACGCCGGAGATCTGCACCCTCGCCAACGCCTGCCTCATGCGCGCGCGCCAGGAGTTCCCCACCCGTCTGCGCGCCATCCGTCCGTCGGGAATGCTGCCGGCGCTCGTGCCGTGCCGCGACGCCGAGGTGCAGGCGGAGTTCATCGCCGAGCGCATCCTGCAATTGCGCGACGAGGGCGTGAAGCTCGATGACATCGCCGTGCTCTACCGCGCCCACAGAAACGCGATGGAGCTGCAGGTGGAGCTCACGCGCCGCGGCATCCCCTACCTCGTGCGCTCGGGCCTGCGCTTCTTCGAGAGCGCCCACATCAAGGACGTCATCGCCCACCTCAAGCTGCTGTGGAACCCCGACGACGAGCTGTCGTTCCGCCGCTGCGTGAAGCTGCACGACGGCATCGGCAACGCCACCGCCGACGCGCTGTGGAAGAGCTTCAAGAGCGAGCTTGCCGCCGGGCTCGCGCCGTCGAAGGCCGTGCGCGCCCTCGTCGTCGACCCGGCGCTCGACGGCACGCTCGGCCGGCGCGCGAAGCCCGGCGTCGAGAAGTTCGCCCGCGTGCTGGCCCGCCTCGGCGACGACGACGTGAAGGACAAGCCCGGCGAGCAGATCCGCGTCCTGCTCGACGACCACTACGCCGACTTCCTGAGAAAGACCTACCCGACGCCCGACGAGCGCATCGCCGAAATCGATCAGCTCGCCGACTACGCGGCGGGCTTCGCCGACACCGAGGCCTTCCTGAGCGAGCTCATGCTCGTGCAGAGCTTCTCCGCCGAGGAGATCGTGAGCGCCGAAGACCCCGACGAGCGTGTCTGCCTGAGTTCGGTGCACCAGGCGAAGGGCCTCGAGTGGAGCCACGTCTTCTGCCTGTGGATGGCCGATGGGACCTTTCCCTCCGACCTCGCACTGAAGGAGGACCTCGGCGAAGACGAGGAGCGCCGGCTCTATTACGTCGCCGTCACCCGCGCGAAGAACGAGCTGTACCTCACCTACCCGCAGACGAGCCGCCGCCGCGACACCTCGGTGGTGCTGCACAAGCCCAGCCGCTTCATCACCGAGCTGCCGTCCCCCGAGGTCGACGCCGACGGCACGACGACGGGCCTCTACGAGTCGTGGCAGCTCGAGCTCGTCGCCCCCGAGCAGCTGCCGCCGTCACCGACCGAACGGACGCCCCGCCTCGGCAGCGGCCGCAACGACGGCGACGACGACGGCGACGACGGCGATGACGACGACGCCCTCGAGCGCTATCGCATGGAGAACTGACGCCCCCGCTGGAGGACTCCATGGCCCGCATCGCCGCCCCGAACCTGCCCGGTATCACGGCCCTCTTCGCCTTCCGCCCCGAGACCGGCGGCGCCCTCTGCCAGCTCGCCGAGACGCTTCTGCGCGGGCCGTCGCCGCTGTCGTCTGCGGAGCGCGAGACCATCGCCGCCGTCGTGTCGCGCGGCAACGACTGCCACTTCTGCTCGCGCTCCCACGCCGCCGCTGCCGCCGCGCACCTCGGCGGCGACCTCGCGAGCGTCAACGCCGCCTGCGCCGACGTCGAGACCGCGCCGCTGTCCGAGAAGATGAAGGCCCTGCTGCAGATCGCGTTGCAGGTGCGCGAAAGCGGCAAGGCCGTCACCGACGCCGCCGTCGCCCGCGCCCGCGCCGCCGGCGTCACCGACGTCGAGCTGCATGACACCGTGCTCATCGCCGCGGCCTTCTGCATGTTCAACCGCTACGTCGACGGCCTGCAGACCTTCGCGCCGCCGCACGACGCCGACTACGTCGAGATGGGCAAGATGATGGCCCATATGGGCTACATGCGCGCCCGCGACGCCGCCGTCGGCTGAGCGCACCGACGCGTCAGCGCGCGGCCTTCAAGATCGGCCACTGCGAGAGCACGCGGGCATAGTCTTCCGGCGTGCGGACGGCGTGGACGATGTCGTCGGCGCCGGTCACGACGGCGTCGACGCGGCCGCGCTCGGCGAGCAGCTGCAGCGCCTCGTCGACGCGGAAACGCCCCTTGCCGCTGCTGTGCTGCAGGCCCCACTGCAGGGCCGCCTTGAGGCGGGCCACGTCGGCGGCGGCGACAGCGGTGAGGCCGGGTGTCGTCCCCGCGCGGGCCATGCCCTCGGTGGCCGGCGTTCCCTCGAGGCCGCGGCCAAGGCGCGTGACGCGCTCCGGCGCCTGCGGCAGGACCCATGCCTCGCTCTCGCCCACGTGCTGCCCGGTGGCGGTGCCGTCGACGACGACGGCGGTGCGGACGTCGGGGTGGTCGCGCAGGCGGCGAAGGACCGAGGGGCTCGCGAGGGTGGTGGCTTCGACGACGGCGATGCGGCGGTCGGCGGTGAGGTCGGCAGCCTCGGTGAGGCCGCGGAGCAGGCTGTGCGCCGAGCCGTGGATGGCGGGCTCCTCGTCGATCTGGACGAAGCGGACCTCGACGCCGGGCCCGAGGGTCAGGATCGAGCGCATCGGTGCCCGCACGACGAGGCGGGAGCCGACGATGACGACGGACTTCACGCCCGCCCCCGCCAGCGCGAGGAGTTGCCGATCGATGAAGCGTTCGTCGCCGGCGTGGCCCGTGAGCGTGAGCAGCGCCTTGGGGACCTCGGCGATGGGCTTGAGGCGGCGGCCCGCTCCAGCAGCGAGGACGATGGCGGTCTCGAATCCGGTCATGGCCGCACCATGCCACAGCGCCGACGTCGGCGGCGAGGGCGACGGTGAGGGTGGCGGTGACGGCGACAGCGGCCGGTCAGACGGGCGCGCGCAGGGCCCGGGCGAGACGCACGAAGCCCTTCACCGGCACCTGCTCGGCGCGCTCCTTCGGATCGATGTCGGCGGCAGCGAAGACGTCGTCGACGCCGAGGCCGCGCTCCTTCGCCAGGGCCGACAGCCCGTTGCGCAGGGTCTTTCGGCGCATGTGGAAGGCCGCCTTCACCACCGTGCGCAGCTCCTCGAAGGAGACGTCGCTTTCGATCTCGGTAGCCGGCAGGGGCCGCAGCACGATGACGCCGCCGTCGACGTCGGGGACGGGCCAGAAGGCGCCGCGGGGCACGACGTGCGGCATCGTCACCTTGAAGCGCGACTGCAGCAGCACGCTCAGCACGCCGTAGTCCTTGCCGCCCGGGCCGGCGGCGATGCGCTCGCCCACCTCGAGCTGGATGAGGAAGCAGCCTCCGCCGATGCGGGGCTGGCCGTCGGCGGGGGCGGGCTTCTCCTCGAGGCTGTCGACGCAGCGCAGACAGAGGTCGGCGGCGTGGTGGTACGGCAGGTTGCCGACGAGGGCGAAGCCGTCGCGCACACCGTTTTCGGGCGTGAGCGGCCAGGTGAGCGCATTGTCCTCGACGACGCGAAGCTGGCTGTGGTCAGCGAAGCGCTTCGTGAGGATGGGCACGAGGTCGCGGTCGCGCTCGACGGCGATGACGTCGACGTGGCGCTCCAGCAGGCGACCGGTGAGCGCCCCGAGGCCGGGGCCGAGCTCGACGACCTGCTTTCGGCCGTTCGCGTCGGCCCTGGCGCAGGCGACGGCGAGGTCGGCGATGCGGTTCTGGTGGTGCTCGTCGACGAGGAAGTTCTGGCCGAAGCTGTGCTTGGGGCTGATGCCGGTGCCGGCGAGCTGGTCCCGTGGATGCATGGCGGCACCGTCGACGACGACGACGGCGACGTCAACGCCCCGACGGCGCCACGGGTTGACCGACGACGACGAACATCGGGGAGCCCTCTCCACGAAGCTGGAGAGGGCGCGCGGCTGCGGGGTGAGGTCGGCCATGCCCGTCGACAACGACCTCACCCCCTGCCCCCTCTCCAGCTTCGTGGAGAGGGGGAGAGCGCACCGCGTGCATGGCCAGGTGACGCCGACATCCGCCGTTGACCGACGACGACGACGACGTCACACCCCGCGCGTGACCTTCTCCTTCGAGCTCCTCGGCGAATCGCCCACCGATGTCGGCACCGCGCGCCGCGGCCGTCTGACGACGCCCCACGGCGTCATCCAGACCCCGATCTTCATGCCCGTCGGCACCGCCGGCAGCGTGAAGGCCCTGGCGCCCGACGACCTCAAGGCCGCCCACACCCAGATCCTGCTTGGAAATACGTACCACCTCATGCTGCGGCCCGGCCCCGAGCAGGTTGCCGCCCGCGGTGGCCTGCACCGCTTCATGCGCTGGGACGGCCCGATCCTCACCGACTCTGGCGGCTTCCAGGTGTTTTCGCTCTCGCAGGGCGAGCGCGGAGAGCCGCTGGCGAAGATCGACGACGACGGCGTCACCTTCCGCAGCCACCTCGACGGCCGGCGCTACCGCATGACGCCCGAGGAGAGCATGCGGGTGCAGATGCTGCTCGGCGCCGACATCATCATGGCGTTTGACGAGTGCCCGCCCGGCCAGGCCGAGAAGCACGTCGTCCGGCGCGCCATGGACCGCACGACCCGCTGGCTGCGCCGCTGCGCGACGTCGATGACGAAGCCCGACAGCCGGCTCTTCGGCATCATCCAGGGCGGCATCCACGACGACCTGCGCGAGGAGCACGCGAAGCAGCTCACCGGCGAGCACGACCTCTTCGGCTGGGCCGTCGGCGGCCTTTCGGTCGGCGAGGGCAAGGCCGACATGATGCGGGCGCTGGCGTCGACGACGCCCCACATGCCGACCCACAAGCCCCGCTACCTCATGGGCGTCGGCACGCCGGAGGATCTGCTCGAGGGCATCGCCCGCGGCATCGACATGTTCGACTGCGTGATGCCGACGCGAAACGCGCGCAACGCCACGATGTTCACGTCGCAGGGCAAGCTCTCCATCAAGGCGGCCCGCTACGCCGAGGACGACGGCCCCCTCGACCCGGCCTGCGCCTGCTACACCTGCACGACGTTCTCGCGGGCCTACCTGCGCCACCTGTTCAATGCCGGCGAGCTGTTGTTCTACCGGCTGGCCAGCCTGCACAACGTCGCCTTCTACCTGTCGCTCATGCAGGGGGCCCGCGACGCCCTCGAGGCCGGCACCTTCACGCAGTACCGCGCCGATCGGCTGGCGGCATTTGCGGCCGGGCCGCAGCCGGCGAAGGCGTCGTAGCGCCGTCTCCGGCGACGATGTGATGGTTCTGCGGATATCGAAGTGGGCGCGTCGTCGCCCACTTCTTCATTTCGACTCTCATCGAAATATGAATCGTACCCGCCAAAAACGGACAGCCCGTCCACCATGGACGGGCCGATCAGCGGTGGCGGGGACGGGTGGGATGGAGGGTGCCTCGCGCTGACAGCCACCTTCATTTCACGCGGGATGCCAACTCCGGCGACGCCCTCGCCCGCATCCGGATGCGGGACCCTGCCCGGGCGTTGTGCACATCCTGCGCAGCTGGCCCTGCCTGCCATCCGGATTGCGCACGTCATGCGCAATCTGTCCCGGCGAAGCGTCAGCGGGCGCGACGGCGCAGCACACCGCGTTCTTCGGCCATGGCCTTTGCCATGCGGTTCACGTTCACCCGCACGCCGGTCTTGGCGAGCAGGCCCCGCAGTCCGACGAGGGTGCGGACGTAGAACAGGATCTCGCGCGGCGGCGACCACATCTTCATGTTCGGGTGGGCGAGCATGAAGCGCATGGCCTCGTCCTGGACCTTCCAGGCGCCGAAGTCCCACTCCCGGTCGACGAGGAGTGGTGCGAGGATGATCTCGTTCCACTCGTAGATGTCCTCGGGGTCGATGGCGGCGCCGTGCATGAAGCCGAGCGTCGCCGTGATGTCCTGCATCGCCTCGAGGTCGTGACGCCACATGGCGTGCATGAAGCGGATGAGGTTGTCGGTGAACTCCGCCGAGAACGTCCGCACGCAGCCGGCGTCGAGCAGGCCGAGCGGCGGCGCGCCGTCGACATCGGCCTCCTGGTGCAGCACGAGGAAGTTGCCCGGATGCGGGTCGGCGTGCAGCACCTGATTCCGGTGCACCGTCTGCAAAAACACGTCGAGGAGGCGGCGGCCCTGGGCGTCCTTCTGCTCCTGCGGCGCCTCGGCCAGCCAGCGCTCGAGCTTCACTCCGTCGAGGAAGCTCATGACGAGCACCGTCTCGCGGGTGAGCTCGTGCACCGGCACGGGCACGCGCACGCCGGGCATGTCCTTGAAGATCACGTGGAAGCGCTCGAGGTTCTCGGCCTCACGCACGTAGTTGCTCTCGGCCTTGATGACCTCGGTGAACTCGTGGAGGTAGGCGTCGACGCGCTCCTTCGGCAGGTTCACGCGCAGCACCGTGAGCAACGAGCCGAGGTTGCCCATGTCGCTGGCGATGGTGTCCTTGATGCCGGGGTACTGGACCTTCACGGCGACATCCTGGCCGTCGGTCGTCGTCGCCCGGTGCACCTGACCGATGCTGGCGGCGCCGATGGGCTCGGCAGAGAACGACGAGAACATGGCCTCGAGGGGCTGCCCCAGCGCGGCCTCGACGACGCCCTTCACGGTCGCGAAGCTCATCGCCGGCGCCGAGTGCTGCAGGCTCGCGATCTCGTCGACCATCTCCTTCGGCAGCAGCTCGGGGTCGGTGGCCATCATCTGGCCGATCTTCATCGCCGCGCCCTTGAGCTCGCCGAGGGTCCTGGTGATCTGCTGCGCCGACTTCTTCTGCGCGTCGGTGAGGGCCTTCTGCTTCTCCTCCTCGGACTGGAAGGCGCCGGCGATCTTCTGGCCGAGGTGGCGCGCCGTCACCCCCGCCGTCAGCCCCGACATCTTCGCGAAGCGCGCGAGCCGCGACGACGTCGGCGCCTGCTCCTTCTTCTGGTCCGCTGTGGGCTTGTCGCTCATGGGCCCTCGCCTTCCCGTCGTGCCGGTCTTCGATGCCGGCTCAGCCCGCGCCGTCGCCGGCCTCTGCCAGCATCATGATGACCTGCAGGCGCTCCTGCAGCCACGCCGCCAGCGAAAAGTCCTTTGGCAGCGGCGTCCGCTCGGGCAGACCCGCCCCCGGCACCACCACGCCCGTCGTGCCGTCGGTGTAGATGACCTCGTCGTCGAAGCGGCAGAGCACGTCGCCGACGTCGAACCACATCCGCACCGTCCGGGTCGGGTGCTGGAACCACAGCTCGGCGAGGGTCTGATCGGGGTGCAGCTTCACGAACAGCCCCCGCGACGACGACGGCGGCGCCCGCTTCACCACCGTGTGGGGGACATCGAGGTGGGCCGGCACGAGACGACAGCGCAGCGAAGCCATGGCCTCCTCTGGCGCATCCCCGCGGCGGGCGCGAGGCCCTCCCGGAAGGCGACGGACATCCATCCGCTCCAACGGAATCCCCGGTTGACACGGGGGAGCGGCCCCTCCACTCAAACGGACAGCCGGAGGTTCACGTGGCCGATCTCGCCGTCTTGTTCGAGCACCCCGAGTGGCAGAAGCCCCTGCTCGCCGCCCTCGCCCGCCGCGGCGTCGATGCCGTCGCCGTCGACCTCAAGGCCGCCGCCTTCGCCCCCGACGTCGTGGATCTGCTGCAGGGCGCCCGCCTCGTCTTCAACCAGGCGAGCCCCAGCGCCTACGTCCGCGGCAACACCCGCGCCGTCCCCTTCGCCCTCTCCCTCATGCGCGCCCTCGAGCGTCACGGCGTCACCGTGTTGAACGGCGCCGACGCCTTCGCCTTCGAGCTGTCGAAGAGCGCCCAGGCCGCGGCGTTGTCGGTGCTCGGCATCGCCCATCCTCGCAGTCTCGCCTTCAACGACGTCGAGGCCGCGCTCGCCCGCTGGTCGACGTGGCCGGCGCTGTTGAAGCCCGAGCAGGGGGGCTCGGGGGCGCGCATCTTCGAATTGCACGGGCCCGATGAGCTGCGGCGACTGCTCGACGAGCAGCCGTCGCTGTGGGCGCCGGAGAATCTCCTGCTGCTGCAGGAGCGCTTCGAGGTGGATCCGGCGTTCGGCATCGTGCGGATGGAGTTTCTCGGCGACGAGCTGCTCTATGCGATGCGGGTCGTCTCCCACGGCGCGTTCAATCTGTGCCCGTCGCCGGTGTGCAATCCCGGCGATGGCAGCGCGGGGCATTGTGAGATTCCTTCGGCCGCGGCGAAGGCGCCGTCGAAGCCGGTGGAGTTCTTTCCCTATCCGGAGGTGCCGGCGTCGGCTGTCGAGGCTGGTCGGCGGATCATGGCGGCCGGCGGGCTCGACGTCGGGGGCATCGAATACCTCGTCGCCTCGGATGGCCGGCAGGTGTTCTACGACGTGAACGCCAACTCGAACTTGCGGCCGGCCATTGCCGCCCATTTCGGGTTCGATCCGTTTGAGCGGGTTGTCGATTTCCTGCTGCGGCGCCTGGAGTCTTCTGTTGGTCGTGCTCGGGCGGCTTGAGATCCCGGGCATGTCCACATCGGGGAGCCCTCTCCACGAAGCTGGAGAGGGCGCGCCGGTGGGTGGGGTTGCATGGCTGATGGGACGACGACGAGGTCGCGCGGCGTGCGGTAGCGTCGGCGCGGCCACCGCCCGAAGGACCCGATGAACGCCACCGCTGCTGCGACTCCTGCCCTGCCCGTCCTGCGCTTCGTGCTGTTTGCGGCGCTGTCGTCGGTGGCCCTGGGGGTCTTTGGCGTCCAGGTGTGCCCGTATCTCCACAGCCTCGGCTCGGGCTCGGTCGTCGTCGTCCTCGCCATCGTCTTCGGCATCCTGGCGCTGCTGCGGGGGCCCCTCGAGGGGCGCTTCGTCGCCGGCGCGCCGAGCCTCGATCAGCCGGGTCGTCAGCTGCTGCTCGACCTGGGGCTGTTTCTCGTCGCCGGCCTCGCCGTCACCGTCATCGATCGCATCGCGTTTGGCTTTCCCATCGGCAGCGGCATGCGCCTTGTCGTCGGCTGCCTGACCCTCGGACTCTTCGCCGCCCTCGATGGGGCGCTACGGCGGGAGCGGATCGTCGTCGAGGCCCGGCGTCGCGCCACCGACGTGCCGGCCCTCTCCCGGCGCTTCTTCTCCCTCTCGAGCAAGTTCGCGGCCGTCGCGATCGCGCTGTTTCTGCTGGTGACCATCGACCTGCTCCTGCTGGGCATGCGCGACCTCGTCACCGCGTTTCAGGACGGGTCGCAGGTCTCGGCGGAGGTGACCCTGCAGGCCCAGCGGGAGCTGGTCATCGAGGGCGTCGTCACCCTCGCCGTGTTGTTGCCCCTGCTCGCCAACCTCGTGCTGACGTTTGCCGGCAACCTGCGGCTGTTCCTCGACGTGCAGCGCGAGGTCCTCGACGCCGTCGCGAGCGGCCGCTTCGACGTGGCCGTGCCCATCGCCAGCCACGACGAGTTCGCCGTGATTGCCGAGCGCACCAACCAGATGATCGAGGGCCTGCGCGACCGCCGCCGCATCCAGCAGCTCGTCGGCAAGCTCGCGAGCCCCACCGTCGCCCAGCGCCTGCTGTCGTCGGCCGGACAGCTCGAGGGCAGCCGTCGCCGTGTCGTCGTGCTGTTCTCCGACGTCCGCAATTTCACGACGCGGACGGAGTCGTCGTCGCCCGAGGTGATCGTCGCCGACCTCAACCGCTATTTCACCGAGATGGTGGCGGTGGTGCACGCCCACGGCGGCATCGTCGACAAGTTCATCGGCGACGGCCTGATGGCCATCTTCGGCTTCGACGGCGAGGCCGACGCCGCCACCGCCGCCGTGCTCGCCGCGCGGGACATGCACGCCGCCGTCGTCGTCCTCAATCGATCGCTCGCCGAGCCCATCGCGATCGGCATCGGCATCCACGTCGGCGAGGCCATCGCCGGCACCATCGGCTCCCCCGACCGCCTGGAGTTCACGTTCATCGGCGACGTCGTGAACACCGCCGCCCGTATCGAGGGGATGACCAGGGCCCTCGGCGCGAGCCCACTCATCTCGGCGGACGTGATGGCGGCGCTGTCCCCGTCGGCGCAGGCGCTGGGCTGGAGCGACGTCGGCCCCCAGGCCCTCAAGGGCAAGCACGACACCGTGCAGCTCTTTGGCCTCCGGCTGGACGCCCCGACCACCGCCTGATCGCCCTCGCCAGTGGGCACCTCACCCCCCGGCCCCGTCTCCCTGAAGGGAGAGGGGGTGCCTTCGGCCGTGCGATCACCCTCCAGTGGGCACCTCACGTCGTTCCATCGCTTCCGGATGCGGTGGTGGCGTCGGGATGTGCGACACATCACACCATGTCCCACCTGACCCGACACGTGTCGTGTCGGGGATCGCCGGTCTCCCGCACAGTGCGTTCATCAACAGGGCGCCACCCACCACACCGGCGCCGACGAGGAGAACGCGATGACCACCACCACCCAGCTCCCCCTCAACACCCAGGCCCAGGCGATGCTCCGCTCGTTCCACCGGCAGGCCGGCGTGCTGCCCGCCGCCGTGGAGCAGACGATTGCCCAGCAGGCCACGCAGACGACGCAGGCTGGCGGCACCGCCGTCGCCCTCGACTGCGACGCCCTCGAGAAGATCCTCCTGTCGGCGATGCCCGACCAGAAGCAGGCCATCCAGCAGGCCAAGGGCTGCGCCGCGACGTATCACTGCGACAAGACCAATGGCCGCTTCCTCACCCAGATCCTCTCGATGCGCATCGAGAAGGAGACGGTGAACGCGTACCAGCCGCCCGCGCCCGCGCCGCCGGTCGTCCGCGATCCCCTCTACGCGACCTTCACGATGGCCCCCGACGCCGACGTGATGCTCCTCTTCAACGCCCGCGACGTCGACGCGAAGGGCCAGCCCCTGCTCATGAAGGTCGTCGCCCGCGAGCGCTTCGATATCGCCAACCTCGACCTCTCCCAGTACCGCACGCAGAACGGCACCACCCCCGACGTGGTCCGCGTGAAGGACGGCGCCTCCTACGTCGAGACGAAGGACATCCACGAGACCGAGTTCTCTTTCGGTGACCCGCTCAAGCAGGTCTCGCTCAACGGCAAGGGCAAGGAGCTCTCCACCAGCGTGTGGGTCCGCCCCGAGAACATCGACGTCCAGAAGTTCTTCCGCGCCGGCGATGTGAACGGCCGCTGGGCCGCCGACCTCAACCGCCCGCTGGCGCACCTGGATCGCACCACGACCGGCGACACCCTCGACCGCACGCCCGTGAAGTCCTTCGCCGAGCGCATCCGCGTGTCGCTGCAGACGAGCAACCTGCCCCAGGGCGCGTGGCTCGACACCGCCAACGTCGGCGGCGCCGTGAAGGCCGAGCTCGCCGTCGACCGTGGCTACGTCTTCGAGCCCGGCAGCAAGGGCCGCGTCGCCCTCGCCGGCCACGCCAACGGCCTCGTCGACGTCGGCGTCGCGAAGGACGACGCCCACCTCCTCGGCAACGCCGCGAAGAGCACGGCCCTCACGATCCAGCCGGCCGCCACCCTGCGTCAGGTGCTGTCGTCGACGATGACCCAGACCACCAGCGCCCAGGACGCCGCCTCCGACGCGCAGAACACGACCAACACCCTGGCCCAGGTCATCTTCGCCGACGCCGCCGCCCGCACGATTGCCGGCCGCACCATGAGCCCCCTCGGCGACGTGAAGCTCGCTGCCGCCGACCTCGCCGCGGCGAAGATGTCCTGCACCTGCAAGCCCCTGCCCCGCGACCCGCAGGAGGATGGCGTCACCGTCAGCCTCGCCCTCGACGACGGCTTCTTCGCTGCCGCCGCCGGTCAGAACGCCTCGTTCAAGGGGTACACGATGGTGGTGGGCTTCACCGACGTCGATGGCACCTGGAAGGAGCAGAGCCGCACCGTCGGCAGCGACGTGAGCAAGAAGGAAGGCTTCTCCTTCGAGTGCGATGACTTCGATGGGCTGCAGAAGGCGAACGCCAACCTCGAGGTGCGTGTCTTCACCGAGGATGGTGTGCCGGCCCAGCGGGTGCTCGTGCCCTTCCAGGAGATTCACTGGGGCAACTGAGGTCTTGAGCTCTCCTGCTGGTTGACCGTGGTGGGTTGATTGGCAGGTGGTGGGGCGGTGTCGACGTCGGCGTGGTGGCCGCCGTCGACTCCGCCCCTCCTTTTTCCTTCATTGGTCTTTTGCTCGGATGGTTCACTGGCGTGGGGCGTTTTTGCCTCCGGCGGCTCCAAATGGCCTCATGGGCGTTCGTCGCGCTCGTCGCGCTCGTGTCGATGGATCGTCCAGGCGTCCTCCTCGCTGCCGCTCGTCGTCCGCACGCGACGGCTGCCGCGCCTTGAGGCGACGTTCGCACCGGGGAGCCCCTCTCCACGAAGCTGGAGAGGGGCGCGCGGCAGCGGGGGTGAGGTCGCCGGCCGTCGCCCGACCCGGTTGGCGTCGTCGGCCCGACCGGTCACGTGAAGACGACCATGGCACGGGATCCGGAGGCGCTCCTCGCGCGCGTACAGAAGCTGCTGGCGCTGTCGACGTCGTCGAACGTGCACGAGGCCGCCGCCGCCGCTGCCATGGCCCAGGCGCTCATCGAGGCCCACCACCTGCAAGACCTCCTCGACCGGGCCGCCCGCGCCGCCGACGACGAGCGTCAGGTCGACGACGGCCGCGACGCGCCCCTCGAGGTGGGCCGGCGGCTGCGGCGCTGGAAGACGGTGCTCGCCACCGTCCTTGCCGAGCACAACGCCTGCGTCGCCTGGACGGAGGAGCGCGGTCGGGAGACGGCCCTCTGCCTCGCCGGACGCGCCGCCGATCGCGAGGTCGTCGCCGCCCTCTACGCGTGGCTCGTCGTGCGGATCGAGTGGCTGAGCGCGACCTGGGGCGCGGGCCGCGACCGCCACTGGCACGAGGCGTTTCGCATCGGCGCCGCCGAGGTGATCGCCGCGCGCCTCGCCACCCCGACCCCGCCACCGCCCGGCGCCGCCGACGACGCCGTCATCGACCGCGCCGGCCTCATCAAGGCCGACCGCGCCGCCCGCACCGACGCCGTCGACCGCTTCGTCGCCACCCACCTCAAGGCCGGCAAGGGGCGCTCGTTCTCCGTCGACGCCCACGGCTATCGGCGCGGCCGGGCCATCGGGGCGCAGGTCCCCGTCGACGACCGCAAGACGGAGTGACCTCACCCCCGCTGCAGCGCGCCCCTCTCCAGCTTCGTGGAGAGGGGCTCCCCGCTTGAGCGTGGTCGTGGATCGACCTCACCCCCGCTGCCGCGCGCCCCTCTCCAGCTTCGTGGAGAGGGGCTCCCCGCATGAGCGTGGTCGTGGATCGACCTCACCCCCGCTGCCGCGCGCCCCTCTCCAGCTTCGTGGAGAGGGGCTCCCCGGTATGCGCGTGGTCGTTGAGTTCGACGAGCAATCGATGCACGAAGCGCCATGAGCCTTCGTCGCCCTGCCCTTGATCCGTCGTCGATCCCGCCCCGCTCGACGTCGAGCTACCCCGAGGCGTTTCGCGCGCGGGTGCTGCCGCGCGAGAAGCGGGCCCTCGGCGATGCCCTCGGTCTCACGAAGATCGGCGTGAACCACACGACGCTGATGCCCGGCAAACAGTCGGCCCTGCGGCACTGGCACGCCGGCGAAGACGAGCTCATCTTCGTGCTCGCCGGCGAGGTCGTCCTCGTCACCGACGGCGGCGAACAGATCCTCGGCCCGGGCATGTGCGCCGGTTTCAAGGCCGGCACCGCCGACGGCCACTGCCTGCACAACCGCAGCGACGCGCCGGCCGTCTATCTCGAGATCTCGAACCGCGACCCCGACGACCGCGCCGTCTACCCCGACGACGACCTCGCCTACCGCAAGGGCGACGACGGCCGGCCGGTGTTCACCCGCAAGGATGGCTCGAGCTACTGACGCTGTCCGATCGACGACCGCGTCGTCGTCGTGTCAGGGGGCGTCGACGAGCGTGACGCCGGGGTCGGGGAAGGCCGTGGCGTCGGGTCGGGCGATCGGCGCCGGCCACACGAGCACGTCGACCGCACGACGTCCGGCGTCGACGTGGACGCGTTGCCCTCCCGCCGGCGGGGACATGGCGCCGGCGCCGACCTCGGCGAAGTCGGCGGCGAGGGCGCCGTCGATCCACACCTCGGCGCAGCCGTCGCCGACGACGTGCAGCCAGCCGTCGCGGCCGACGTCGATGTCGAAGCGCAGCCAGCGCGGGCCCGCCTCGTCGGGGGCCTCGCAGGGGCCGCGGTCCTGCACCTGCGGCGACAGAACGCGGTCCTGCAGGACGACCCGGCATCGCCTCGTGGGCTGCAGCACCGTCGACGTCGATGGCGTCGTCGATGGCGTCGTCGGCGAAGGCCGCGGGTCGGGCTCGCCCCGCAGCAGGCGTACGGGCGTGCGGAGGAAGACCTCGTTCCTGAGCAGAAAGCCAGTCGCCGCTCCAGCGGAGTACAGCTCGCCACCGCGGACACCTTCAGTATCCTTCCTGCAGCTCAAGGCTCGCTCGCCGAGCCCGGTTGACGTGGCGTCTGCTTTCATCCCACAACGCTGCATGCTCGCAAATCCCACCCTTGCCGCACACGTTTTTCTCGAGGACATGATCAGAGACAGCTACTTTCCGAGGTTCTTGGTCGAGAAGGGGCAACGATACCTCCAAGGCCTCTGCGCACAGGTCGAGGCGACGGCACCTGACCGTTTGCAGATGCTTGAGCTCTGCCATGCCGTTACGGAGGCATTCAATGACCTCGAGGAAGAGTTCGCTGCGAACGATTCGGAACTTGAGACAGCTGCACGTGAGGCTATAGCCCGAGACTTCGCACTGATCCTCGAGGTGTACGGTTACGAGATTGACGTCGAAGACGCGATCGCGCCACGAAATTGGTGAACGGCCCTATGGGGGTGCGCAAAGATTGAGCGATCGGTGGTGTGAGCATTCGGGCAACATTGCATTTGCGCAAAGCCCTCCAGGGATTGGCCGCAAGCGGCCATCCCTTCCGGGTCGGCTTCCGGGCGACCGCGCAAGCGCGGTCCCCCTGCAGCTGCTGCAAATCCGTCCCGTTGAACTGAACCGCTTCGCAGTAGCTCAACGGCCGGAATCCGATCGGGGATTCGGGCCGTTTGCATTTCGAGGCGTGCGTGACCTGCATCGGTTCTTCGAACCAGCGAATGCGTGAATTTCACGGACGATCGTGCGCCGCAATCGAGGGTTGGAAGTGCCGCTCGAGATCTGACCCGGATCGCCGCTTGAGATCTGACCCACCGGGTTGATCGACTCTATGCCGCCCGACCGGTGCTTGCGCGACGCCGCATCCGGAAGCTCTTTCCGCGAGTGGTGATGACGGTGGCCGTCTCCGCCATCCGGTCCAGCAGGGCCGCCGCCAGCTTCTCGTCGCCGCCGAACACCATCGGCCATTCGCTGAAGGCCAGGTTCGACGTCACGAGCACGCTGCGCCGAAGGTGGCGCTGCGACAGCAGGTTGAACAACACCTCACCACCC
>Ga0172373_10000362_pt1 | contig 74339 bp, 58 predicted proteins | sample Lak10m_2_FD_114546 | JGI IMG/M metagenome (GOLD analysis project Ga0172373, IMG submission 114546) | Freshwater microbial communities from Kabuno Bay, South-Kivu, Congo - kab_092012_10m | ecosystem: Environmental > Aquatic > Freshwater > Lake | place: Democratic Republic of the Congo...
AACCTTAGGCCCGCTGAGATTCTCGAACACCTCAATGTAACCCGCAGTGTTTCCACTCACGATGTCGACATCCCCGTCCCCGTCCCAATCCACGCCGACCGGGGTGGCGAGGGCACCGCATTTGAGCGTGTCTGCTTCCTGCTGAAAGTAGATCGGGGGTTTGAACAGAGGGGTGTGATCGGGGGTGAGGCGATTCAGATTTTCGATTAAGGCGACGCGGCCGTCTTCATCACCTACGACGAGGTCCAGGTCGCCGTCCTTATCCCAATCGATCGCGATGGGGACAATCATTTGCAGGTCCATTTTGAGTTCGGATCCCGACTCGCTTTTGAGCCGTTTGCCGCGGGCGTAGGTAGGATGTGTCCGTGAACCGATGCTCTCGAAATAGGTGAAGCCATCCAGAAATTCGCCACAGAGCAGGTCCAGGTCTCCATCATGATCGAAGTCCCCGAAGTTTGGAGACGGGCATCCGAAGGTTTCGAGGGGGACATCGCCAACCTTGAGCAACGAGGGGGAGCTGAATCTACCACCAGGTTGAGCTTGGAATATATGGACGAACCCATGAAGCGGGCCGTTATTCCAGACGCCTGCACTCGACCACGCATCGTCCCAGCCGTAATCACTCCAGTCCTCGATCCCGACGACGAGATCCTGTCGTCCGTCGCCGTTGTAGTCGGTCCACCGCCATTGGTTGTGTCGCACCTTGGGACCCTTAGGCTGGGTGCCGCGGGGAACATAAAAATTCGCGCTCACCGGAAGTGCTTGTCTATCCGAGATGCCTGACTGTTCGAAATGTGGATGTTCGAAACCGGGAGTCAGCACGTGGAGTTGACCGTCCACGTAGCTGGGCATGACGTAGTGGGTGGCGGCGCTGAGGCGGCGGGCGGCTTTGAACACGGGCCGCTTGTGAACGGGTGTGTCACCGGTGGTGTTCTCGAAGAGATAGACTCCGTTCGAGGGCTTGTCTGGGCACGACACGATCAGATCGAGGTCGCCATCCCCGTCGGCGTCGCACGGAATCGGCCACGCCCAGAGGCCCACGCCAAGGTCCACGACCAGTCCGGGGTGGTTGTAGGGAAGACGTTCTAAGCCAGATCCAGATCCTGAGGGAGGCTGGGCTGAGTGGGTGGATCCTGGGAGCAAGCCGAGTGCTGCGAAGCTTACGAGCAAACCCCTCGGGAGCCAGTTCGAATGCCAGGGGAGGCGAAGAGGGTGTTTCATCATTTGGCTCCGGTGGAAAGGTTTCTCTGCAACGCTCGGGCCTAGGCCGAGGCTCGAGTTCGATACACGACGGTTCCATCGTCCTTTTTAGGTTATCGAGCGTTGGCGTTGGGGTTTGAGATGTTCGCTAGTTTGTAATGACGGACAATCTGTGATACGCGGAGAGCCCGCGGATAGAGTGCGACCTCGTCCATCTTGCCCTCCCAACCGAACTTTCCATCGGCGCGGCCTCCAAAATAGACCGACAACTCTCCTGCGGGAACGGCGTGTGGCAGAATCCCTTCCAGCTCTGGCTCGGTTTGTCCGTTGAGGAACACCTGGACCCGCGAGCCCTGTCGGACTAGGACCGCATGGTTCCATGTGCGCAGCGGGATGGTTGTGTGCCCCGTCAACCGGTTTGCACTCGGGTCGGCGTGCGTGGACAAAAACAGTTTGCCGCCCGTGCCGCCTGTTGGATCTCCGCTGAGTCCGAGGTGTTCCCCTCGCGCCTGTGGATCCAGCTTTGAACCTCTCGAGAAAAGGTGTCCAGTAATCTCGCGAGCGTTGGTGGCGAGCCCGTTCCAGAACCAGAACTCAACCGAATAGGAATCCGGCAGCGGGACGTGCGCGGCGATGCGACCTCCTGCGAGGTGCATGGATCGGTTGATGCTTGGCCCCGAGAACGCGTTGGGTACGGATGGCCTGGGTTGCTTGAAACCGACGCGGTCATCCGCGCCAGGAAGAAACAGAGCCACGCCGTCTTCAATCTGCGCATCGTGGGCTTGGGTCAGATCGTGGGCTGTTGGGATCACGATGTCTTCGAATCGGTAATAAGCGAGTGGTCGATCGGAGACCACGGCACGGGAATAGCGGCCCAATGTCGTTTTGGTCTGTCGCGGTGAGCCGGCTGAGACTTGATGCAAGAGGGCGAGGGCGGTCTCGACGATGCGAGGTTCGGCGTTGGTTTCGAGGCCTGCAGTTCGGGCTGGCCAGGTTGTATAGCCTCCGAGCTTGTGTTGTTCTGGCGGCGGAATATAACCCTCGGCCCCGTTCGCGAGCTCGATGTTGAAGGTTTGTTGGAACGGACTGCGCGCCTTGATTTTGAGTCCAGTGATCGCATAAACCTCGTTGGGCAAGGTGGCGATGCCAAGATTGCCGATGCCTACGGCCTGGAGGACCAACTCGGTTTTCGGATTGTTATGAAGTTCGATTGCTTCGAGTGCGTAAATCTCGGGTAGCACCTTTGGGAGGCGATCGCCGAGCTCTGCGGCCTTTGTTCGAGCCCACTTCAACCGTTGATCATCGGGTACGCGGTAGTCGAGCTTGAGCTTGGCTTCGGACATTCGCAAAGGGGCGGTGCTTTTCCACGAGAGTCCTTTGACCATAGAGGCCACATGGACCGCGATCTCGCGTGCGTAAGCGTCATACCCAACCTGATGCCGAGGCGAGCCGTAGTCCATCAACATGAGATCACCACTCGTGCCCTGGGTCATGATGCCTACGAATGAATCATCGGCCCCGATCATAGTGCCTATGTGTTCAGCAAACTTTCCGAAGTAATCGGACGAGAGCAACTCCGATTCATAGTAGTGCATCGAATAATTAGCCAGGAGAGCCAAAGGTTTTCCGTCGAGGCGCTGGAGCGCCAAAACCGAGAGCTGCGGGTCCACAGGGCCGCTAGGGCCCACTGCATCAGGGCTTTCGTGACCCGGGTGCATGTGCGCACGGACATTGCGATTGCCAAACGGGTCGTCGATCATTTTGTCCGGTCGACGAATCCATCTGCGATTGAACGTGTGCTCCCAGTCGTCCATCTGTGCCCACCCGACTCGCGTTGGGGCGAGGCGTTCGATCGCTCCCGTGATGGCGGCTGCGATTCGAGGGGGCAGGCTTGCGGCGTAATCCGGATCAATGCGACTTCCTAGACACCCCATGGCCGAGGGGGCGGAGTGGGTGTGGGTCGAGCACACGAGCATTCGATCGATGGGTAAGCCGGTCGCTTTAGCGGCTTCCGCTTTGGCGGTGTCGATCAAGGAGCGTGGGATCATGCAGGTGTCGACGACACAGAACACCATTCGAGATCCCCCATCATCCAATGCAAGAGCCTTCGCGTAGAGCGGATCCACGACCTTGTCAGCGGATCGCTCGGTAAACATGGCGTTGACGCGAACGGGAAACCGAGTGGGATTGATATTAACCGAAAACGCGCCTGCCCGAAACGATCGTTCCGCAGAAGTGGAGTTCGTGGTCGTCGTGAGTAGGCCGAGGCTCAGGAGGGCCGTGGTCAGCAGTGTGCGCATGGGTTGAGTGGAATGGGAAACCGTTCGAGAACGTACTAATAACCTCCGGCCCCGAGTTGAGCGTTAGACGAGGGGACCTGGGTTCCGGTGTTTTCTGTGGCCTGGCGGCGTCGATAATCCTCAAGCATGGCGGCTGTGGCTGTGGCACCGCATCGGCTTGCTCCGAGGTCGCGCACGCGAATGAGACCGTCGAGATCGCGAACCCCGCCAGCCGCTTTGACCTGGACGGCTGCCGACACGCTTGCGCGCATCAGGGCCAGATCGTGTTCGGTGGCCCCCTTGTAGTTGTAGCTGCCGTCGGACTGCTTGATGAACCCGTATCCGGAGGAGGTTTTTACCCAATCCGCTCCGGCGTGCTCGCTCACTTCACAGAGTCGGCGTTTAACCCCATCCGAGTCGAGACCTGCTCCCCCTTGGGTGAGGTAGTCGTTCTCGAAAATCACTTTGACTTTGGCACCATGTCGATGCGCTTCGGTGCAGACGGCACGGATGTCCTGTTCGACATATCCCCAATCACCACTGAGCGCTTTGCCCACGTTGATCACCATATCGATTTCTTGAGCCCCATCGCGGCACGCAAGTTCGGTCTCGTAACGCTTCGACTCGGTGCAGGAGTTGCCGTGAGGAAACCCGATGACAGCGCCCACGAGAACGCCGGATCCCTGGAGAAGCTCTGCAGCTCGCCGCACGGCGTAAGGCTTGATACAGACAGAGGCGACCCTATAGCGCGCGGCAAGTCGGCAACCCTCTTCGAGATCCTGATCTGTCATCGTGGGATGGAGCAGGGAATGATCGATCATTTTGGCGAGTTCTTCGTATGAATACTTCATGATGCGTGTCTAGGTGCGTAGCTTGATGGTCCCTTCGCACTAGGCCAACCCGGTTGATGCGTCAACTGGATATTCCATCCCTTCGAACCTCAACGCTGACCGAGAAGCACGAGGGTCGGCCTTGCTCCGAGCGGCTCAACGTGGTTTGATCCGTGTTGATCCGATACCTTTATGCACGTCACAAACCGGATAATCGCTTGGTGCGGCGGCCTGCTTTTCTGCTTTTGGTATGGGCTTTACCCGGTTCGGGCGCTGGAACGACAGGGCGTTGAGTTCAAGATCTTCCAGTTTCCAGCCGACAAGATCCCACGCGTGGACGGCGTTGCGGACGATTGGGCGATGGTGCCCGAGTCGTACGTCATCGGGATCGATCAACTCTCAGATACGGTGGGTGGCCGAGGCACGAACTTCAATCGCGCGGACCTTGATGTCCGGGTTCGTGTGGGTTGGGTGAAGGGCTTGAATCAGCTCTATTTTCTTTATGAAGCTTCGGATGATTACTGGGACTTTGCCAGAACCGATCTGCACAACGACATCTTCGAGTTGGTGGTCGACGGGGATCTCTCTGGCGGCCCGTTTATCAAGCATATGCATCCCTTCTGGAAGGAACAATCTAGCGAGGCACACTTTGGTTTTCATGGTGTGCACGCGCAGAACTACCACATCTTCACGCCCTGGGAGGGAAAGGATTGGACGATGGTTTGGGGGTGTCAGCCGTGGATCAAGGAATTGCCCTTTGCCAATGCCGCCCAGAGTCACGCCCTTCGCCCGGGCCAGGGGGGGAAGTATGTTCTCGAGTTTTGGATCACTCCGTTTGATTACGCACCTGCGGAAGGACCGGCGCGCGCGGTCGTGTCTCAGCTCAAGGAGAACTCCGTCATCGGGATGTCGTGGTCAGTGCTGGATTATGATGATGAAAAGGTGGAGCGAAATAAGGCGTTTTGGAACCTGTCGCACAAGACCACCATGTATGGCAACGCTTCGGATCTGTGTGCGTTCCGCCTCATGCCCCTCGAGCGAGCGCTACAGAAGCCCATAGACGCACAGTGGTCGTTTGTGGTTCGTGACCCGATCGCGCGGCGCGTGAGCTTTCGGGATGCATCCGTGGGAGCGATAACGACTTGGAAGTGGGATTTTGGCGATGGTGAGACCTCCCACGACCCAAATCCTGAGCACGTATACAAGCGAGGCGGCGAGTTCACCGTGACGCTTTGGGTGGAGGGCGCGGGTGGGAAGTCGCGGCGTTCCAAGGTCTGGGACCTATATCTTCCGGAGTGAACTTCGCCATGTCCAGACTCGCGACCTGGTTCGTGGCTTGATTTTCCGGGCTAGAAGGGTTTGCGGTTTGAGGAGGAGGAGCCGCTTAAGCCCATGGTCTGAAGGTCAGGGTCGCTCGGCTGGATGAGCCGTTCGAGTCGCTCTCGGAGTGAGCCAAGTTCGTTCGCTTTGAAGGCTCGTTGGGTGCGCTGGAGCACGGTGATGGTCTCTTTGAGTGCGTCCAACATCTCAATCGCGTCCGGCGCTGCGAGGCTGCCGTCCTCGACGTTCGCTTGGTGGCGGGTCACGGCATCCAATCGAGTCAATAATGCCAGGGTATGAAAAGCGGAAATCTCCAGGTAGTGTTGCCACACTAGGTTCGGTGGCAGAAGTGGTGACTTCTCCAAAAGTTGTTGGAATCCGCCTAAGTCTTCAATCCACGTTTCAAGATCCTTACGATCTTTTGCGAGCGCATGCCAAACTCCACGTCGTTGAATGGCCTCCGCGACGATCTGACGCAGTTCGTCATAGTCGAGAGGTTTGACGAGGTAGGCAACGACATGCAATCGAACCGACTGAGCGGCGGTTTGAACGCTCGGATTCCCAGTGACGAGGATCACCGGCACTTTAGGTGCGAGTTCCTCAAGGTCGCGGGTGAATTGCAGTGTGGCGTTTCCGGGCATGTGGATGTCCGAGATGATGAGGTCGAAAGCCGTTTTCTTGAGCAGGTCGGACGCTTCAGCGGAGTCCCGAGCCTCGACCACCGTGTATCCCATCCGTCTCACGAGCTCTGCTGATGCGAATCGGAACCCATCGTCATCATCCACAAAGAGGATTCGGCCGTGGGTGACGTGAATAGGTGTCGATTGGTCCATTTGCATGTGTTGGTTCGGATTCGGTGCGCCCGACTGCTCTCGGCGGTGAGCGAGCATTCAGTACTTCCGCCGGGGCCTATTATAGTCAAAAGGTTCAAGTCCGCTACTCGCGAGTTTCAAAAACATGCGCCATGGGCCACCTTCGCGCACATCGGGGTGCGCTCCATCCTTTCGGTCTTTGAAACCGGCTGAGACCCTTCGCACCGAGCCGCAACCGCAGCACCTGATGGTAGGGGGAGCGGTCGTGGCGACGGGTAGCGTCGTGATTGACAGGGCGCGGGGGGGTTGGCAAGGTGTCGGCTCGATTTTTTTGCTGGGCGAGGGTGTGACCTGATGTTGGAAACGCGGTTTCGCTCAGCCTGAAAAACAACACGTAAACTATGGCAGACTTAGTAGGGAATCTTTTGGTTGCCCAATCCGGCGGGCCGACGGCGGTGATCAACGCGAGCGTTGCGGGTGTGATCCAGGAAGCTGGACGCCACGAAGCCATTGAGGAGATCTACGGTGGGATGAACGGGATCTTGGGAATTCTCAACGAGGAGTTGATCGATCTCAACGAAGAGAAGGCCCGCAGCATCGAGGGTTTGAAGTACACTCCCGCAGCTGCTCTCGGAACCTGCCGCTACAAAATCGACTTCAAGAAGAAACCCGAGCAGGCTGCGAAGGATATGGACCGCCTTTTCGAGGTCTTCAAGGCGCACAACATCCGCTACTTTTTCTACGCCGGGGGCAACGATTCACAAGATACCGCCAACAAGATCCATGAAGAAACCGTGAAACGTGGTTTCGAGGTTCGGGTGATCGGGGTTCCGAAGACGATCGATAATGATTTGCCCCATACCGATCACTGCCCCGGTTACGGTTCGGTGATCAAGTATAACGCGGCCACGGTGATGGAGATCGCTACCGATGTGGGCAGCATGGCAACTGACGATGGCTCGTGCTGTATCGTCGAAGTCATGGGACGGGCCGCAGGCTGGATCGCGGCGGGCACTGTTTTGGCTCGGCGGGGACCCGATGATGCTCCGCATATCATCCTCCTGCCTGAGATTCCTTTCGATGAAGCCTCGTTCCTCGCGAAGGTCAAAGAAACCGTCGCCAAGAACAAGTACTGCATCGTGGTCGTCGGTGAGGGGCTGAAGAACGCCAAGGGAGAGGAGATTGGTGCCGATAAGACGCGTCTCGACGCCTTCGGACACGCGGTGCTTTCGGGCGCTGCCGATCGACTCGCGGAGATCGTTCAGGGTCGTATGAACCTCAAGACCCGAACAGTCAAGTTGGGGTACGCTCAGCGGGCTGCGTCGCACTTCGCTAGCGAAACGGACATGCTCGAAGCCACCGCCTGCGGTGAAGCGGCGGTGCGGGCGGCGGTCGATGGCAAGAGCGGTTTCATGGTGAAGATTGTCCGACAGCAGACCAGCCCCTACAAGTGGACCACCGGTTTGCAGGATTTGAAGGACATCGCCAACGTCGAGAATTTCATTCCGCGTGATTGGATCAGCGAAGACGGGTTCTCTCCGAACGAGAAATTTGTCTCCTACGCGGCCCCGCTCATCGAAGGAGAGGTCAAGGTTCCTATGTCTGGCGGTTTGCCTAAATACGTAACGCTAGAAAAACAAGTGGTGGATAAGCTCCTGCCCCCTCGCTAACCCGGTTTGGCATTTTTTTTTCAACTGACGAAGGGCGACGCGTTTTGCGCGTCGCCCTTTTTTTGTTTCGACGGCGCGTCGAACGTTGCCTAGCGTCTTTCGATCGCACGGCCTCAACTCGAACGTTAACTCCAAATTTGTAACAGACCTTTGCACGCATGAAGACACAGCGCCTTACGCCCCTTGCTTCGGTTGACTCAACCGGCTCCCGTCATCGGGGTTTCACCTTGATCGAGCTTTTGGTTGTGATTGCCATTATCGCGATCCTTGCAGGCATGCTCCTGCCTGCATTGAGTCGAGCCAAACTGAAGGCTACGGGGGCTGCCTGCCTGAGTAACCAACGACAGCTGGCCCTGGCGTTTGTGATGTATGCCTCGGACAACGACGATTTCATGGTTCCCACCGACAACAATCCGGGAGGAGGTTACTGGAAGGGGCCATTGCGCAACAACGTGTTCGCGGATTTGACCACGGGAATCAGCATTACCGAGGCGCAACAACGGGTCGAGGCAGGGTTGAAGGCCGGGCCTTTGTTCACCTACGCAAGCGCGACTGCGGCCTATCATTGCCCCGGTGATCTGCGAACTAAGCGCCTTAAGCCAGGGCGAGGGTGGGCCTACGATAGTTACAGCAAGGCGAACGGCATGAACGGCATCCCGGACTGGCAAGGCGGCGCGCAGGCGCCATACAAGAAGCTCAGTCATGTGACCGAGTCCAGCGAGGCCATGGTCTTTTTGGAGGAGGCCGACCCGCGCAATTACAACCTGGGAACCTGGGTGATCGACGTGGATCCGGCGGCAGGGTGGGTGGATCCGTTTGCTATTTTCCATGGCAAGACCAGTACGATTGGCTTTGCGGATGGGCACGCTGAGGCTCATTCGTGGCTTGAAAACACGACGATCCGTGCCGCCACGGACTCCGCGAACGGGAAACCCAGCTTTAACTGGACGGGCGGCAACAATAAAAACCGCGATTTCCAATGGGTCTATCAGCGTTACAAACATTCCAAGTGGGCACCCTTGAAATGAGTTGCCACAGCTCGGGTGACAGCCCGTGAACCCTGAACTTCCCAAAGCCCTAGTCTCGCGTAATCCAGTCGCATGGCTGGGGCTTTTCGGGCCGGGAGCTGTTATTGCTTCCCTCACGATTGGAGCGGGTGAATTAATCTTTTCGTCGCGCGGTGGGGCTATCTTTGGCTACCGGTTGTTGGGATATTTTGCTCTCGTACTCCTGTTTAAGTGGGTTCTGGTTTACGGAATTGCACGACAGATGGTGCTTACAGGGATTCATCCCTTCGAACGTTGGATTCGTCTTGGCGAGCCCCGCGGTTGGTTGACCCTGCTTTTTTTAGGATTGGGCGTTTTGTCCTTCCCGATCTGGGTTGCCTTCCATGCCGGAACGACCGGAGGGTTGCTCGCCTCACTTACGGGGACATCCCATTGGTTCCGTGGCTCAGGCCACTATGCTTGGGGACTGCTGCTCCTGGGCATCGTGCTCTGGCTCATATCGAAAGGGGGTTATGAACGCCTTGAGAAGCTACAGATCTCAGTCGTCATTCTCATGCTTGCCTCTGTTCTGGTTTCTCTCTTCCTACTGCACCCCGACTGGACGGCGATTCTCAAAGGGGCGCTGTTCCCACAACCTTTGACCTACCCCGAGTGGGTTTCGATGTCCCCTGAGTTTGTTGGAAGGCCTGTTTGGGTGGAGGTTGTGACTTATGTTGGGATCATTGGGGGTTCGGGCTACGACTATCTCGCTTACGGCGCTTACCTCCGAGAAAAGGGGTGGGGGGCCTCCGATGCAAGAGATACCATCGAAACGCTTCCGGAGGGGGACAGCCGGAGGGCCTTACTGCGTCGGTGGCTCCGCGCTCCGATGGTGGATTGCACTTTGAGCTTTCTCGCGGTTTTGCTTTTTAGCGGCGTGTTTGTGGCCTGTGGTGCGATGCTGCTCGCTCCGAAACATGAGCTGCCGTCGGGTTCGAATCTGTTGTCGTTGCAGGCCAGCTTCGTAGGTGATTCCTTTTCATGGATGCGGCCGCTCTATTTCTTTGGAGCGTTCCTGACCATGTTCGGAACGTTGTACGGCACGGTCGAGGTGGCTCCGGCCATCTTGCGTGAGATGGCTCGTGCCTTGCGATGGAACTTAGATGGCGCACGTCGCATCGCGGTGCGATGGTGCGGAGGCGGAGGCGTGCTCGTGCTCTGTGCGAGCATCCTGAAGGCATGGTTTGGATCCTCCTCAGGTTCGACCTCGGCCGCACCGGGACTTGTACTTCTTCTGACTCCTGCAAATCTGTTCACAGGCGTCATGGCTTGCGGCATCGTTTGCCTCTCAAACGTGTGGACAGAGCTTCGCTTCATCCCGAGGGATTTTCGAGCTCGCCCCCTTTTCATCGTCCTCTCGTTGATCGGGGGCGTGATGTTTCTCCTGATCGGCCTGAAGGCCTATTGGGACCACGGGCAATGGGATGCAATGGTGCTGTTGGGATCAACGATCCTCTTGGGTTGCGGCGGGGCCAAGCTTCGTTCGAAGCTCACGGTCGCCAAGGAATAGACCCACAACAGGCCAACGCCTCTCTGGATCGATCCACCACTTCCAGGCTCCCAGCACTCGCTCTGACTGAAGCTAATCAAATCACAACAAAAAACCCCTGGGCTTTCCATTCGGACGCGCCAGGGGTGTCGTTAGCTTCTTCGAGGAGGATCAGTAAATCATTTCAGCCACGCCGCGCCCGGCTGGGATGAAGGGGAGCACATGTTCCGTGTAAGGCACGATCACGTCCAAAACATAGGGCTGGTCGGAATCCAACATGCGCTGCATGGCTGCACGCAGGTCTCGACGGAACATCACCCGCTCGCACGGCACGTTGAAGCTCTTCGCCATGGCGATGTAGTCGGGGTAGATCTGCTTCATGTTGTCCGGATCACCCAAATACGTGTGCCCACGGTTTCCGGCGTAAAAACGATCCTCCCACTGAACGACCATGCCTAGGTGTTGATTATTGAGGACTAAGGCCTTGGCCGCGATCTTCTCGATGTGCGCGGTCGCCAGCTCTTGCACGTTCATCAGGAATGAGCCGTCTCCGTCGATGTCGACCACCTGTTTGTCTGGGCAAGCCACCTTGGCTCCCAGTGCTGCGGGATAGCCATAGCCCATTGCGCCCAGCCCGGCGCTGGTGAGGAACTGGCGAGGGAAACTGTATTTGTAATATTGCCCCGACCACATTTGGTGCTGGCCGACTCCTGTGGTAATGATGGCTTCGCCTTTGGTGAGCTCGTAGAGCATCTCGATCGCCATTTGGGGTAGGATCACCTCATTCTCAAGACCGGACAAGTGATCGAGCATGTGCTGGGACCGGAGCACTTCATCGTTGACCTGATAACGAAGTGGAGCGCGTTCCTTCCACTCCGCAATGCGTTGCTGCCAAGGTGTAAACTTCTTCTTGATCGGCCGAGTTTTGATGATGGCATTGAGCTGTTCGAGGGCGTACTTGATATCGGAAACGATAGGCAGCTGGGCAGGCTTGTTTTTGTTGAGCTCCGAAGCATCGATGTCCACGTGGACGATGGTTCCGGTCTGGCAAAAAGTCTCCACCTTGCCGGTGACCCGGTCGTCGAACCTCACCCCGAACGCGAGAAGTAGATCCGCCCCTGGGTTGACCACCGTGACTCGTTGTTCGCCGTTGACGGTTTCCTTCTTCTGTTCGCCGCTCACGGCCCAGTTTGCGTAAGCAGTGCCGTGCATGCCGAGCCAACGGAGCGAGAGCGGATGTGTCTCCGGAAAGGCGCCGCAGCCCATAATGGTGGTGGTCACCGGAATCCCCGTGGCTTCTGCAAACTTCCGCAACGCATCGGAGGCACCAGCACTGATCACTCCACCGCCGACATAGAGCACTGGACGCTCTGACTTCTCAAGGAGATCAACAATCTGTCGAAGCGCGGAATCGTCGGCCTTCTTTTCAGGGTTGTAACCACGGATGTGGATTTCCTTGGGGAAGCTGGGGATGGCGCGTTGTTGCTGGATGTTCTTTGGAAGATCCACCACCACGGGGCCTGGACGGCCTGTCTGGGCGACGTGAAAAGCCTCTTTAATGATCCGAGGGATATCCTTGATGTCGGTGATGAGATAACTGTGCTTAACGATCGGGAGTGTGAGCCCAAAAAAGTCGGTTTCCTGAAACGCACCACGCCCGATCATGGCTTGGGGCACTTGGCCGGTGATCGCCACGAGAGGGATGGAATCCATGTAGGCATCGGCGATGCCCGTGACCAGGTTGGTTGCGCCCGGCCCACTCGTCGCCATACACACCCCGGCCCTTCCGGTGGCGCGTGCGTAGCCTTCAGCGGCGAATGCTCCCCCTTGTTCGTGCCGCGGCAGGACGGTGCGGATCTTCTTCGAACGCGTTAAGGCCTGATGAATCTCCATGCTGGCTCCGCCCGGGTAGGCGAAAATGGTATCCACACCTTCTCGTTCGAGGCTCGCGACGAGAATGTCGCTGCCCAGCATGGGTTCTACGGTCTCCGCGTTCGAAGGCTTGGAGGCGGGTTTGCGGGCGGTGGCTTTCTTGCTCTTGCTCATCGTGACTGGTTTCGTTTGGCCGGACGTCGTGGCAGAAAAAAACCCACGACCGTTTCCAGCCGTGGGTTCTTGTCAAAATTGTCTCTAGAGACGACAAGAGCCCGCGGCGCCATCTACGACGACCGCGCTGCATACAAGTACTGCTTGTCTCTCTTTGCGTGACATTGTCCGTGAAAGGCTATCCATGCAGTTTCCGATGGTCAAGCGGGGAGTGGTTCCGGAGGTGTTCCCGCGGTGGTTGAACCCTCGAGGCCAAAGTCGCACGAATCCCCTTTTCAAGCATTGGACTTTTCTTCAGATTGCTACGAAATGGAGCCGATACTCAGGCTTCCGTGTGTGGCACGGATTGGGTGGTTGCCTTTGAAACCTTTCACCAGACGCTAAACAAAGCATGAATGCGGATCCTTCAGGACCTCGCAACAGCGACGCCGAGCCCACGAAGCTAAAGATCTATCTGCTGCCCAATTTGATGACGGCAGGGAACCTTTTCTGCGGTTTCTTGGCCCTCACAAAAATCGTGGAGGCCGACATCAACGCGTCGAACTTCACTTCAGTGATAAGGCATGCACTGTTTTATATCCTCCTCGCTTGCATTTTCGACATGCTAGACGGGCGCGTGGCGCGTATGGGCGGTTATGAATCCCCATTTGGACGTGAATTTGATTCAATTGCTGACATCGTGAGCTTCGGGGTTGCTCCTGCCTTTTTGGTGCACCGAATAGTTTTAAGGGATGTGTTCACCTCACAACCTCAGATTGGCTGGTTTATCGCATCCGTCTTTCTTATCTGCGGTGCGTTCCGTCTTGCGCGTTTTAACTGCCTTGCCGCCCAGGCCGGCGGTGGAGGCGGGAATGAGTTCTTGGGTTTCCCGATTCCAGCAGCAGCGGGTCTGGTCGCATCGCTCACGCTGCTCCTGATGTATTTGGATGATCGCGACTTTGCTAAGGGCACTTGGCGCTTTGCCCTCCCGTTCCTCTTGGTTTTTCTCTCCATCATGATGGTGAGCGAGGTGAAATATCCTGCATTCAAAAAAATCAACTGGCGGACGAGGCATCCCTTCGCGAGGACCGTCGTCATCATTCTCTGCGCAGGCCTTCTTTTTGTGGTTTGGGATACCGTCATCCACTTTGTGCTCCCTCTGTTTTTTACGGCTTATCTGCTCTACGGTTTGATCCGGTCGAGGATTAGCCGCAAGATGATCGCTGAAATCGAAGAGGAATCGGAGGTTGAGGGATGATGTTGGGGTGGGGCGACATCATGAACCCGTTGGAGTTGTTGGTGGCGGGGTTGGCGGGTTGTGTCACGGGCTTCATCGCATCGATCCCCGTGGGACCGATCAATGTGACGATCCTGAATGAGGGTGCGTTGCGTGGGTTCCGTTGGGCGCTGCTTATCGGCGCGGGCGCGGTGACCATGGAGGTCGTTTATTGCGGCTTGGCTTTCGCTGGCTTTTCGACGTTGTTTGAATCAAATGCGGTACGGCTCGCCATGGAATTCGTGAGCTTCTTACTGATGCTCTTTCTGGGGCTCCGCTACACCTTTGCCACCACGATGCCCGCGACTACCCCGAGTGTGTCAGAGATTGAACATCGGCTTCATCCTCACACGGCGTTCATGACGGGATTTGTCCGCGTATTAGGCAATCCGGCCGTGCTCGTGTTCTGGATCACCATCTCCGCGACTCTCATCTCGCACGAGTGGATGGATGACAACTGGTTGAGCAAAACCGTCTGTGCCTTGGGTGCTGGGGTGGGGGGCTTCGGTTGGTTTGCGTTTTTTAGCTTCCTGGTATCACGCAAACACGGAAAACTCTCGAGCAAATCCCTCCTCCGTATGTCCCAGGCTTCAGGAGTTTGCCTTTTCGTCGCCGCCTTGTTCCTCGCGGCAAAGCTGGCACGTCAACTGGCCTCTGCACGGTGAGCCAGGGTGGCCCGGGATCTGTTTTACGTGCGCTGGGCGTATTGCCTTAAATACTTCAACGCCACCCGGAAATCCTTGGGCGGCGGGCATTGAATCCGAACGGTGTCGTTGGTCACAGGATGTGAGATTTCCAGGCTGGTCGCGTGGAGTGCAACGCGTCCGAATAAAGGGTTCTCCTCGCGACCCGGTTTGAGGCGATAGTCCGTTTTAAACTCCGAAAGCAATAGGTTACGTCCACCATACAAAGCATCGGCCACGATCGGTAATCCCTTCGTGCGCAGGTGAACTCGGATCTGGTGTGTGCGTCCAGTGAGGGGTTCGCACTCGATCAAGGCGTAGCCCACAAATCGTTCCAGCACCTTGAAGCGGGTGACCGAAAACTTCCCTCGCTTCGGGCTCGGTACAATGTATTCAGGCCTTTCGGGGTGAGGGGCCAGTTTGATCGTTACCTCAAATGCATCCTCATCTGGCCAACCATGAACCACCGCGAGGTAGCGTTTGTTCGGTTTCTTGGCCCCAAATTGATTGACCAAGTGGACGAGGGAGGGCTTGGTTTTTGCAAGGAGTAGGATCCCTGAGGTCTCGAAGTCCAATCTCTGGGCATTCGCAAGGTACTGAATCTGTCGTTCCTTGGCCCAATTGGCTCCGCGTGCGATATCGCGCTGGATCATTCCCATCAAGCTGGGGCGATCCTTATCGTAGCGATCCGGCGAGGAGAGGAGACGCGGTGGCTTGTCCACCGCGAGTAACTCCGAGTCCTCGTAAGGCACCGGGAGTTCCCAGAACTCCTTCGTGGCAGGGGAGGAGAGTTTGAGTGGAGGGTGAGGCAAACCTAGTTGTGAGTGTGTCAAAACAATCAGTTGGCCGATTTCTTGGCCCGCGGTGATTCGATCTTGGCGATCTCCCGCTCCTTCATGAACCAGTCGTTGAAGGCCTGCATCTGCCGTCGTTGCTGTAGGGTTTGGATGAATTTGGGCAACTCCGTCTTCATGGTTGCCTCGTCCGCTGGCGCGATCGAGCGCAAGTAAACTACGAACCCACCTTCGCTGGTTGGGACAAATGAGCTGACGCCACCCTTCTGAAGCCGGAAGGCCGCGCTCTTCAAACTTTGCAGATCAATCCTCGGATCGAGATCTGCGAGCATACGCGCCGACTTCGCGATGCCCGAAGGTGTGACCACGGTGAGTTTGGCTTCGTTCGCCGCGTCCTGAAAGCTCTTGCCTTGCGCGAGAAGGTTCGTGGCGCTGGTGTGAAATGCCTCAGCTGCTTTCCGAGCTCCTTCGCGGGACTGCGTCTGCCGATAGTCATTCGTAACGCGCTCACGAATGGTGTCCAAGGGAGGAACTTCACTCGGCACCCTGGCCTTCAGAGCGATCACAAACACGCTGTCTTGGTCGGGTAGCGGAACCGAATAGGGCTCTTCCGCGTTCAAATTAAAAGCAGTCGTGTTGAAATTGTCTAAAACACGAAACTCGCTGGGACCGTTGTATCGATCAAATGGAGCCGTCACACCAGTCAGAAGGTTTTTGGTGGAGGCTAACTTTTCGAGGTTATCGCCGATAACTGGCTTCATTCCAAACAGTTCGTCGGCAAATGCCGCAGCCGCACGTCGAGCAGCGCGAAGAGCGTATTCGTTCTTCAACTCGGACTTAATTTTGTCCTTAGCGGCATTGGCTGACATCGTCTTGCCGTCGGGTTCTACGAAGAAGTTCACCCCGCGTTGCAAGTAAACTTGGTCCAATTTCGCTGCGAGATTGGTGTCTGAAGCCATGATTTTGTCCGCTTCGGCATTATAATTTGTTGCCATAAAGCGCACGTAGCTGACCTGGACGCGCTCCGGAATGCGGTACATCGACATCCGGTTTGTAAAAAATCGGGAAATTTCATCGGGGGCGACCTTGACGGAGGCGAGGTAGTTCGAATTGGCAAATGTGACCAAGGACACGGAAGCAACCTCGTTCTCCTGGCGATAGAGAGTCTCTGCCTCTGGGGTTGAGATCAGCTTTCCGGCCCCTCCAACCACGGCGGCAAGGTGTTGAATCGCTGCTTCATGTCGAGCAAAGCGATGGAAGTCGATTTCAGTGAGGTTTGCCTCGGGCAACTTGTTCTTGACGAACAGGTTGTAAGTGTCGGACTTGAATCCACCCTTCTCCCGATCGCTGAATACGGGCGAGTTGGCGATCCACTTCGCGGCCCCTTCATCGGTCACGGATATTCCCAACTGTTGCATGCGACTCACCAGCAGCAATCGGTTGCGAGCCTCCGTATCGCCATCATAGTCCATCTGCCGACTCATGGCATCCTTGGACGGCCATTCGCCGTAACGGAAGAGATAGCTCAACAAACTCTCCCTGTAGGCATTGAGGAACTTGTCCCTTGCGATGGGTTGCCCGTCCAAAGTCCCCAGATCGGCTTCCCTGCCGGTTCCGCCCCGGTCGTAGCGTGCCGTGGGGCTAAAGAACACCACGAACGATAGAATGACAACGACTATGATCAGGAACCACAGCCACTTTTGATGACGTCGAATGCTTGCGAACATACTTCCGATTAAATAGGCGACACGAAAACTGGACCTTAGCCGCGCTTGATCCAACAGGTCAAACGTAAAACTGGAGTCAGATCGCAGTTTACGGCGGCGCACACTCTGGCACTATAGGCTGCATGGACATGGTGCAACGATTATCCCAGATCCGCGGACGGGTCGATGCGGCCTGCGCACGTGTCGGCCGCGATCCCGCCTCTGTCCGTTTGCTCGCCGTCAGCAAAGGACACCCGCCTGAAGTGGTTAGGTCCGCCTGCGACGCGGGATTGGCGATGTTTGGGGAGAACAAAGTTCAAGAGGCAAAAGCTAAGATCCCGCTCTGCCCCGGGCGACTCGAATGGCATATGATTGGGCATCTGCAATCAAACAAGGTCCGCGATGCCATGGCGTTTTTTCACACTATTCAAAGCGTCGATAGCCTCAGTCTCGCGGTGGAGTTGAATAAAGCCGCCGAAAAGGCAGCCAAGGTGGCGCGCATCTTTCTTGAGGTGAATGTGGCTGGGGAGTCGACCAAGTTCGGTTACTCGCCTGAGGCGATCTTTGCAGACTTGGAGGCGTTGAACCAACTTCCGCGGCTGGAGATCCATGGGATCATGGGCATGGCTCCGTGGACCCCTGACGCGACGCGTGTCCGCGCCGCGTTTCGGCGACTTCGAGAGATTCGGGACCAGTGCTGCTCCCATCTTGGGGTGCCGTCTATGGAGCTTAGCATGGGTATGAGCGGCGATTTCGAGACGGCGATTGAGGAAGGATCGACGTTAATTCGGCTGGGTACCGCGATTTTTGGACCCCGACGTTTCGCACGACCTGTGGCCGATTGATTGAAACTATGGAACTAACAGTTGAAACATTTCAGGCGGAGATCGATGAGGCGCTGCATTCTTTCGATCGTTTTGTGGTGTGCTTGGACAAACCCCCCGACGAAGCCCGTAAATCCTTGCTCTCTCTGATGGAGAAGGCCATCACGGCCTACTCCACACGCAAGCCCAACCTGCGGCACGGAATCGCCTTGGATCGACAGGTCACCATCATCCTAAGCCAGACAGAGACGGATCGTCCGCTGTGCGGCATCTACTTTAATCTGTCTTCGCCCTACCACCGCACGAGGAAGGAGGGGGAGTGAGCGACCCGGTAGCTCGGTCCATCCGTCCAGAATTGAGTTTGAGAATCCGCGGTCGGCAGATCCGCTTGGGAGCCAGGACCCAAATCATGGGAATCCTGAACGTGACACCGGACTCCTTTTCGGACGGGGGGAAGCACTTCAGTCTCGATGCTGCGATTCGCCGGGGTCTGCAGATGGTTCAGGAGGGAGCAGATTGGATTGATGTGGGCGGGGAGTCCACTCGCCCCGGGGCATGCGAGGTGGACGAGGCTGAGGAATGTCGACGGGTTCTGCCGGTGGTGGAAGCCCTCTCAGGTTCCTGTGGGGCTGTCATTTCAGTGGACACACAAAAGGTAGGCGTGGCACGCCAGGCGTTGGAGCATGGTGCCTGCGTTATCAATGACGTCGGAGCTGGCCAAGAACGTTCGGCCATGTGGAAATTGGTCGCAGAAACAGGGGCGGGCTACGTGGCAATGCACATGCAAGGTAAGCCCTCGACGATGCAACTCAATCCTTCCTACGGCGACGCCTGTTGCGACGTGGATCGCTTCTTCGAGGATCGGATGAAGGCGATACTTGAAATGGGTGTGCACCCCGATCAAATCGTGCTGGATGTTGGAATCGGTTTCGGAAAAGCTCTGGGGCATAATTTGAGGTTGCTGGGCGGTCTCCGGATCTTTAAACACTTTCGCAGGCCGATTCTCGTTGGCGTTTCGCGCAAATCCTTCATCGGTCTGCTCACAGAGGCCGGGGTAGGGGATCGGTTGCCTGGATCGTTGGCCGCAGCTTCCTGGGCCGTGATGGAGGGTGCTCAGATCCTCCGCGTCCACGATGTGGCTGAGTCGGTCCAAGCGGTTCGAGTCGTGGATGCGATCGCCCTCCACGCCGGTTGAACCCTCCGCTTCCAAGTTGTCCGTTGCTGTGGCGGTTGGTCAGGGTGTAATCGGGGATGGAATTTCCGGTGAGGCTTGTTGTTCATGGTGTGGAATTATTTGCAGGAAGCGTGGCGACCAGCGGTTGAGATCTTGATTCTCTCCGTTTGTATCTACTATTCCACGCTGTTCTTCCGACGCTCGCGCGGCGCACCGGTGGTCACGGGCTTTTTGATGCTACTTCTTGTCTCAAGCGTTGTGACCACGGCGCTTGATCTTCGTGTCTTGAGGTGGCTCTTGGGAACCTTCTTCGCCTTTTTTGCCGTTGCCGTGTTGGTCATTTTTCAACCCGAACTCCGCCGCATGCTGGCGGAGCTTGGTAATCTGCCGTTCCTCAACACCGCCCGCGAGCAACGCGAAAATATTGAGGTCATCATCCAAACGGTCACCCGACTTTCAGAAGTGAGGATCGGGGCGTTGATCGCCTTGGAACAAAGTATCCAGCTGCAAGAGGTCGTGGAGTCCGGGATCGTGATTGACTGCGAGGCGACCCCAGAAATGCTGGAGACTATATTTTTTCCCAACAATGCTATCCATGACGGTGGAGTTATCATCCGAGGCGATCGCATCGCTCATGCCGCATGCATCTTCCCTTTGACGCAACGCCAAGACCTGAACAAGTCCATCGGCACGCGTCACCGCGCCGCTATCGGGTTGTCCGAAGAGAGCGACGCCGTGGTGGTGGTTGTCTCGGAGGAAACCGGTGCCATATCCTACGCCTATAAGGGGCACTTCGCTCGTGGGGTGTCCTCTGAGGAGCTTCGAGCCTTCCTCACTTCGGTGCTGGTCCGACGTCCCCGATCTCGAACGATCATGGATTGGGTTCGCTCCAATTACGCTGAAACCGGGAGGCGGGCCGGGTTGTACCGTGACAAGTCGGTCGAGCCTGGTGATGCGCAGCCAAACCGCCCCGAGTCTCCTTCGACACGTCCCTCCTCCACCTCCGAGACCTGATCCGAGTTTCCCCCCATGTCACTGCGCGAGATCATCTGGAATAACTTTGGATGGAAGGTGGCTTCCTTCGTTCTCGCTACCCTGGTTTGGTTCACGATCCATGACGTCATTCAGCATGCCGTCCCCATTCTTCCCCCCTCGGTTTCGACAACAATTCACACACTTCCCCCTCATTCCATCACGGTGATGACTGCAGCGGCGGATTCGCGGGGATTCTCGGTCACGCCCAGCGAGACCGTTGTGACTCTGAGCGGCCCCGCCTCCAGTCTCGAGAAGGTGTCCGCACGCGATGTTCAGGTGTTTGTCGATCTCACCGATGTGCAGGACGTCAAAGACTTGGTTCAAAAAATACAAGTTTACCCCCCGCCCGGCCTCAAAGTGCTAGATGTAACGCCAGGATCGGTGCGTGTGGTGCGTTCAGGAGAGCCCAGGAAACCCTAAATGCCTCGCGCTTGCTGCCTAGTGATGCGAGGGGTGGCCTGATCGTTCTCGCATTTCCGTCTTCCTCAGGACCGCGGTCCCCGCATTAAGAATTGCCGATCTTGGCTTTTTCCGGTACCAAGAGACCCTCGATTTGCATGAAAACAGCCCATAAAATATTCGGAACCGATGGTGTGCGTGGTAAGGCCAATGTCGAACCCGTCACAACCGAGACGGCTATGAAACTCGGTCGTTCGGCGGCTTGGGTATTCAAGAATCTCGAAACCCAGGCTCGGGGTCGCGGCCGTCACAAAATCGTCATCGGCAAGGATACTCGACTCTCTGGTTACATGCTCGAGAACGCTCTGTCTGCCGGTATTCTCTCAATGGGAGTTGATGTCCTCTTCATCGGTCCACTCCCCAGCCCCGGAGTGGCCTACGTAACCCGTAGCTTGAGGGCGGATGCCGGGATCGTGATCACCGCGTCCCACAACCCCTATGACGATAATGGGATCAAGTTCTTTCGTGCGGACGGCTATAAGCTCGATGACAACATCGAGCACCGGATTGAGGAGCTGGTTTTCACCGGGGAGGTGGAGACCATTCGGCCAACCGCAGAAGCTGTAGGTAAGGCGGTTCGTATTGATGACGCCCTCGGTCGCTATATCGAATACGTGAAAGCTTCGTTTCCTCGGGGATTGACGCTAGAAGGTATGAGGGTGGTTCTCGATTGCGCCAACGGGGCAGCCTATAAGTCCTCGCCCTGTGTTCTGCGTGAATTAGGAGCCGAGGTTGTGGTAGTGGCAAATAGTCCCGACGGCACGAACATCAACGAGGAGTGCGGTTCGATGCACCCCGGGCTTCTCGCTCAGAAGGTTCGGGAATTTCGAGCTGACATCGGCATCGCACACGATGGGGATGCGGATCGGGTGCTGCTCTGCGACGAGCACGGCCAACTGATAGACGGCGATGATATCCTGGCAATCTCGGGTCTTGAGATGTTGGGCGCGGGGCGGCTTGCACACAAGACCGTCGTAGCTACGATCATGAGCAACGCCGGGCTCGATGCAGCGATTCAGGCAGCAGGCGGCCGGGTCGTGAGAACCGGCGTCGGCGATAAGCATGTCATCGATGAGATGCTCCGCGAAGGCTACAACTTGGGCGGAGAACAGAGCGGGCATCTCATTTTTGGAGATGTGAGCACAACAGGGGATGGTATTGTGGCCGCACTTCAGATCCTCCAAGTCATGAAGTCCAGAAATGCTCGGCTTTCTCAGCTTTCGGGATGGTGGAAACGATTTCCTCAACAAGTCACGAATGTCAAGGTGAGCGAAAAGCGTCCGTTCGATCAAATCGATGGGCTGAAGGACCTCTTGAGCCAAGCGGAGGTAGCCGTTGTGCCTAAGGGTGGCCGAGTGCTCCTTCGCTACTCAGGGACTGAACCGAAGGCACGGCTGCTCATGGAAGGACCCGACCAAGCTGTGCTCGACCACTGGAGTCAACGGATCGCTCAGCTGATCCGAAAGAGCATTGGCGGTTGATTCCTAAAGCGTTGCAACGAGTCGCCTCGCAGTTCCATTGGAAAGCCCTACCCCGCTAGGGGATCACCGAGGGCGGCGCCGGGCGCTGTGACAAAAGGTTAGAGCGTGGGACCGAGTATCCAAGGGGCGAACTCTTCGTCCCCAATCCCCGCTTGTTCGCTTTTCGTTCGCTCACCGCTCGCCACAGAGATGATTTTCTCCAAGAGCCTCATACCAACCTCCGAGACGGTTTCCGTTCCATCGAGAATCGTGCCCGCGTTCAAGTCCATATCCTCGCTCATCCATTCATAAAGCGCCGTAGTCGTGGAAACCTTGAGGCATGGCATCGGCTTGCATCCGTAGACACTGCCTCGACCCGTGGTGAAGACGCCGATGTTGCATCCGCCCGCCATCAGACCTGTCATGCTCACGGGATCAAATCCCGGCGTATCCATGAAACACAGTCCAGGCGAGACAATTTGTTCCGCGTAACGATATACCGCCATCAGAGGCGATTGCCCCCCCTTCGCGACCGCCCCCAAACTCTTCTCGTAAATGGTGGTCAACCCACCCTCCTTGTTGCCGAACGACGGGTTGTTGTCGATGCTGCATCCGTGTGCCCTGACATGCTCCTCCCACCATCGGACGCAATCTAAGAGTCGGCGTGCAACCTCGGGGGATTGCGCTCGCGCGGCGAGCAGATGCTCCGCCCCGTAAATTTCCGGCGTTTCTGCCAAGACAGAACTGGCCCCGTGCCGTATGAGTTCGTCGGATGCCCACCCAAGGGCGGGGTTTGCTGTCACTCCACTGTGCGCATCCGACCCGCCACAGTTCTCTGCCAGGATCAGATGCGACAGCGAGAATGGTGAGCGAACAGCAGCCTGAGCTCGTGGTAAAAGAGTGCTCACCGAACGAACCCCGGCTTCAACCGTTTTTCGGATCCCACCCTGGGATTGGATCGAGAGAAAGAACGGACTATTGGCTCCCAGCGGCGATGCTCCCAGCGAAAAGTCAGAGCGCAGAGTCGAAAGCTGGTTCCCCTCACACCCAAGGCCAATCATGAGGTAACCAACGATGTTCGGATGTTTCGCTACTCCTGCCAACACACGATTCAACAACTGAGTGGGTTCCCCAGGCTGGATCACGCAGCCATGTTTATGCGTGAACGCCAAGATGCCGTCGACATTTGGAAAATCGCGCAGCAAGTCCTTGCTCGAGAAATGATCTCGAATGTACTTGGCGACGGAAGCTGAGCAATTGACGTTGGATATGACGGCGATGTAGTTGCGGGTTCCAACCCTCCCGTTGTCTCGGGCAAATCCGCGAAAGAGTTTCCGCTCGGCTTCAGGATACGGTTGCACGGGCTGGGATGCGCGCGCCTTTACCTCACGTCTAAATTCTCTCGATTCAAGGTTGTGGGTGTGGATGTGGCTTCCCTGAGCAATCGCATGCTTTGCGAATCCAATGATCTGGCCATACTTGAGGACGGGCTCATTTTCGACAATTGACCTCAGGGCGACCTTGTGTCCCGGAGGTACCCGATCCGACCGAAACGGTGTTCCATCCTCAACCCAAAGTTCTTCACCGGGCCGGAGGGGGCGGCGGGCGATGGCCACATCGTCCTCAGGCCATAGTCTAATCAGAGCAGGATGGCACTCGGTGCGTTGAGCTTGGGGTAATGGGACTCGCATGGTTGCACCGGGCCGCCGTGGCAAAGTCGCGAACGGCCCGCTTAGGAGGTCTACACGAGCGCCAGCACGGGGACAAGAAACAAGAAGGGCGCGGTGTCCGCCGCGCCCTTCCGTGAATACTCAGGGGACCTGATTCCTTAGGCGAATTCTTCTCCTTCAAGGAACCCTTGAAGCTGTCGGATGCGTGTCGGATGACGCATTTTTCGAAGTGCCTTCGCTTCGATTTGGCGAATACGTTCGCGGGTCACCTTAAATTGCTTGCCAACCTCTTCGAGCGTTCGCGAATAGCCATCTCCCAAACCGAACCGTAGCTCCAATACTTTTCTTTCACGCTCCGTTAGCGTGTCCAATACGTTCGTAAGCTTGTCCTTCAGCAGGCTATAGCTCGTCATGTCGGAGGGGTTCTCCGCCGATTTATCCTCAATGAAATCACCAAAGTTCGTGTCCTCGCTGTCGCCGACCGGGGATTGGAGCGAAATCGGCTGCTGAGCCATCTTCAACACCGCCCGAACCCGTTCCACCGGCATCTGCATTTCGTCGGCGATCTCCTCGGGAGTCGCTTCGCGTCCAAAATCTTGGATCAACTGCTTCTGCACCCGCATCAGCTTGTTGATGGTTTCGATCATATGGACCGGGATGCGGATCGTCCTGGCTTGATCTGCAATGGATCGGGTGATCGCTTGCCGAATCCACCATGTGGCATAAGTGGAGAACTTATAACCCCGGCGATACTCGAACTTCTCAACCGCCTTCATCAACCCCATGTTCCCTTCCTGGATGAGATCCAGGAACGAGAGGCCTCGGTTTGTGTATTTCTTGGCGATGGAAATCACCAAGCGCAGGTTGGCTTCCACCATTTCGGTTTTGGCTTGAAGCGCCTTTCGTGAGAAATGCTGAAGCTGTTGGTAGGCGTTCAGATACTCTTGCCCCGGCATGCGGACAAACTCTTCCAACGCTTTGATCTTTCGCTCCTCAGCGTGGATGATCGAAGCTTGCTGCGGCGACTTCTTGTGTTGCTCAAGTTCCTGGATGGCCTTCAGACTCTGCTGAATTTTATCGTGGATGTTGTCGGCGACCAACGCCATCTCCTCAATCACCTTCTGCTTATAGTAAAACTTGTTGAAGGTCTTCTGGAGTTTCTCATCCGTCTTCTTGAACTCCGCGCCCAGCTTCTCTCGCTTCGTTTTGTTCGAGCAGTTCTGCCACTCCGAGTATTTGTCATCGACCTCGAGATCCAACGTTCGAACACTCTTAACCAACTTGCGAAGCGCTTTGAGGTGGTTCTCTCGGCCTTCGATTTTCTTATCCAAGATGACTCGGTCGAATCGTTCCTTGGGTGGTTCGGAGATCAGTTTCTCCGCCAAAGCGATATGTTCCTTACCTGAAAACCCAAAGCTGTAGATGATTCGTTTGACTTCGTTCTCCGCATCCTCAATGCGCTTTGAAATCTCGACCTCTTGCTCCCGAGTCAACAATGGGACCTGGCCCATCTGCTTGAGATACATTCGGACCGGGTCGTCTAGGATATCCAATCGACCCTTGTCATCTTCATCCTCGGGTTCGGGTTGCTTCACCCGGTCCACTTCAGCCTGGTCCACGATCTCGACGTCCAAGTTCCGGAGCTTGATGTAGATTTCATCAAGTTCCTCAGGGGTCACCATCGCATCTGGCAGGGCGTCGTTGATATCCCCATAGGTCAGATAGCCCTGCTCCTGGGCTAAACGGACAAGCTCCTTAATTTTTTCCGTGAGGTCGAATCCGGGTCTCGGTGGAATGGAAGACGCGGCGTTGGAATCAGGTGTTACGGCTGCTACCATGTCAGGTGGGGCGGGTGTCGCTGGAAGATGAGCGGCTTGGGGGGTTTGGAGGCTTGGTTTTGGGGTCGAACTTGGCGCAGCCGTCTTCTTTTGGCCTTGAGGGCCGGCCTTTGCCATTTCCTTAGTGCTGGTGCTGGCCGTTGGCTTCTTTGGGGTCGCTTGAGAAGCTTTGACTCCAACTTTCGGCGGTCGGGAAACAGAGGTTGAGCCGACACCTTCATGTCGAGCGCCAGGTTTGTTGGAGGAACGTTTTTCCTTCTGTTTCACCATAGTGTTTGCTTCGAAACGCGAGCTTCGAGCCCACGACCGAAATAGCCGTGAAATATTGGGGCCGGAAGGCTGTCCGTCAAGAGGACAATTTGCCTTGGGTCTTAAAACTCCGTTGACGGTCGGGCTAGCTTTTGGATAAGGTGACCTTTATGCAGTTTGTTCGCCCCCATGTCGGCCGAGCTTTTGGCCGTGCGTTCAGCACCTGGTATTTTAGGTGCTCGCGCGTGGGTGTGGGGCGTAGTTAGACTCTCACTCGAAACCACGCCGCAGGCCAGCCGCCTGCGGCTTTTTTGTTGAAGCCCGACCGTGGCCTGACGCGAAACCTTATGATCGTCGTTCTCAAACCCAAGATCTCAAGCAAAGAAGAAAAAGCCGTTTTGGCCGAAATCCGAAAACTCGGCTACAAACCGCATATGATGCGAGGGGTCGAGCGCACCGTCATCGGTGCGATTGGCGATGAGCGAAAGAATCACACCCTTGAGACGCTTACATCATGGCCTCAGGTTGAGCAGGTGATGCCAGTGCAGAAGCGTTACAAATTGGTGAGTCGTGAGGCCCATAAGTCCAACTCCTCGGTGGACGTGCGTGGCGTAACGCTCGGTGGGAAGAAATTCCACGTCATGGCTGGCCCATGTTCGGTCGAGAGCGAAACCCAGTTGCTCAAGACCGCTCATGCGGTCAAGGCCGCAGGCGCTACCATTCTCCGAGGCGGGGCCTTCAAGCCGCGTACTAGTCCTTACGAGTTCCAGGGACTGGGCGAGAAGGGGTTGAAACTCCTCGCTAAAGCTCGCAAAGAGACCGGTTTGCCCATCATCACCGAGTTACTATCACAAGATCACGCCACCATGGTGGCCGATTACGCTGATATCCTGCAGATCGGAACTCGTAATGCTCAAAACTTCCAGCTTCTGATCGCCGCTGCCAAGACCGGGAAACCCGTGCTGCTCAAACGGGGCTTGTCCATGAAGATCGAAGAGTGGTTGCTCGCCGGTGAGTACATTCTCGCTAATGAAAATCCGAACCTCCTCTTCTGCGAGCGCGGTATTCGTACCTTTGAAACCTATACCCGCAACACGCTGGATCTCTCCGCCGTTCCGATCATCAAGAATGAGTCGCACTGCCCAGTGGTCGTGGATCCGAGCCAAGGTGCCGGTCGCGCGGATTTGGTGATGGCTATGTGCAAGGGGGCTGTCGCAATGGGGGCTGATTCGCTCCTCATCGAAGTGCATCCTAACCCGGCAGAGGCTTGGAGCGATGGGGCTCAACAGCTGACGCTCGAAGGTTTCGCCCGGCTGATGAATGATCTTAAACCGTTCATCGCCGCCGCCGGCCGCGAGTGAGTATCAGGGCTGCTTCGCCCACACCGCGCTTTCGATCTAGCCTCTCCCATCTCGGGAGAGGCTTTTTCTTCTGAGCCTACGCCGTCACGGACTCGAGGGCGGATGGTGTCAACAGTTGGACTTCGATTTCCCTCACCCGATTCTCCACCGCGACGATCACTTGGTCCGGGGTTGAGGTGCCGGCGGTAATTCCCAGCCGCCGCACGCCATTTAGCCACGAAGCGAGAATCTCTGAAGCCGCCTCGATGTGATACACATTGGGGGTGAATAGCTCGGCAGCACGAACGAGCTCTGCCGTGTTGTTACTGTCCTTACCGCCAACCACCAAAACGAGATCACACGTCTGAGCGAGGTTCTTCACCGCTTCCTGACGAAGTTTTGTGGGATGGCATACCGTGTCTTCAAACCTCACTTCCGAGTTTGGGAACTCCTTCTTCATAACGCTCACGAGGTGCTTGACCCGAGCGATAGGCTGCGTGGTTTGTGCAATAACGCCAAACTTTGCCCGAGGCGATATCGCCTTCACTTCCTCCTCCGATAATACGATGTCATACGATTCAAAGTCGCCTGCAAGGCCTCGCACTTCGATGTGGCCCCGCTTTCCTATGATCACAGGGTGGTAACCATCACGAACTAAGGATTGGAGCGTGGTGTGCGCATGCCGCACCAGTGGGCATGTCGCGTCCAGGGTCTCAAAGCCCGAGCGCCGGATCGAATCCCGACTTCGGTCGGAAGTCCCATGGGCGGTAATAATTAGGCGGTCGGTCTCAACATCGGCGAGAGAATGGGCAAATCGGATCCCTTTATCCCTCAGAGATTCAAGCACCGAGGGGTTGTGCACCAAATCGCCAAGAATGGTGGCTGGACCTTTCTTGGCTTCCGTCTCTGCCAATGCGATCGCGTCGCGCACTCCAAAGCAGAATCCCATGTGAGAGGCTTTAATGATCTGGATCATAGAATTTTAGAGGTCTTTGTGTTACAAAGTGAGTGAGGCGAAGTCTGAGTTGCGAGGGGCCGCCACACGATCATCGTCCTTGGGTTTCCCGTAAGATCTGCTCCAGCAGTCCTAGATAGGTTTTGAAAGCCGCACGTCCTTCCGGTGTGAGTGAGAAGGTGGTGAGTGGTTTCCCTGATTGAAAACGCTTGGTGACAGCCACGTAGCCGGGCTGCTGCAGGGCGCGGACGTGTGCGGTCACGTTGCCATCCGTCATCTCCAGAATGTCTCTGAGTTCACGAAACGACAACTCTGGGGAGGCGGCAAGGGCCGACATAATCGCAAGGCGGCCTTTTTCGTGGATCACCCGGTCCAACTGGAGGAATGGAGCCGCGTTCATTCAACCTCCCCGGTTGGCGTCTCGGTGCGACGTAGATACGTGCCATACGCGAGATGGATGACCCCGAAACCTCCGCCCATCGCGATGTTGGCGTAGCGGATGGGCGGCAGATGCTCAAGATGCTGCAACGCGCTTGTAAACAATGCAAAGCATCCACCCATAATGACGAAAGCCCATCCCAGAAGCCGGATTCCACGGGCCATGAAAAAGCCAGCCGAATGCAGGGCGCATCCATACAACAACATCCAAAGTGAAATCGCTCTCCATGCCGCAAGATGGTCGGGTGCAGGTGACATCACAGCCGCGATGCTGACAGCCAGCCCCGCCGCTAGCGGAGGAGCCGCCGCGAGTGCTACGCGTCGCGTCGGTGGTGACCAGAAAGCCTCGGCTTCGTTGATCGCTTGCCTACGCACCACCAGAATGGAGGCCGCGAGTGTGATGCAGGCGATTGTCATCCAATAAGCGATGAACCGGTGCGGGGTGTCTATCGGTAATGTCCAGCCGAAGATGCCCCCAAAGAGTCCCAGATTTCCTGCCAGCAACGTGCTTGGAGCAAGCGCTCTCCGATAGACCGCTGTCCGCTCCATCAGCGTACGGATCGTTCGGAGTTGCTCAGCTGCCCAATCAGGGTTCACGTAATCACTTTGCAATACAAAGTGATTATGTCAAGGGCTTGTTGCTGTGCTTTTGCGGAGGCGTGTTCAACGACAGTTAGGCAGGAGCATTTGGAAGCCGATGCTCGGAGTCTTCTCCGTTCAAAAAGGTTCGCACGTCCTAGCCAAGCACGTGGGGGGCGAGCACTCCATCCCCTACGGAAATCCCGCCGAGAAGAGGATGAATCCTCGTGAGCGGCCCGCACTGGTGTCGCCAGAATAATTCTTGGAGACCGTCGAAAACCCGCCCGCCTCTTTCCAATGGAATAGTCGCGAAAACGAGTTCGAACCCTTCCTCGACGCGTCCACCGCAAACCCACCATACTGAATCCTGGGCTTCATCAGGAGGTTGGTCAGAAATGGATCCGAAGGAACGATGAGCACCGACTTCAGGGGCTGTGGGGCTTGGATTACGACCGGACTTGCTGGAGCCTGCGCCCCGGCATCCTGGGTCTGAGCATAGATCGACTTCGAGGGCACGAAACAGGCCCCTAGGCCGATCGCTAGCGTCAATAGGTAAGCTTTCACAGAGGCTTGAGTCGGACACGAATATTGGGGCTTCACTGCATGATGTCAAAGGCTGATTTTGGGCCTGTACAGACGGGATTTTCACTCGTGGATTTCGCCTGATTTTCACCGCTTTTTCACTTGTGCGCCCCAGTGCCGTAGGGTTAGATCGCCTAAACCCGAATACAACTAATCCCCTAACTATGAACACTACGAGCAAAACGCCGCGTTCCGCAGTGAAAGCAGCGATCCAACGTGCCTTGGCGCTTGGTGTCGGTGCGCAAATGGTTTCAATCCCGTCCGCTATGGCCCAGCAGGACGCTGCCGCGGGGGCAGCTGAAACGATGAAAAAGGTCGTCGTTACCGGTTCTAACATCCCAACCTCGGACTTGGTAGAGGCGGCTCCAGTTGATGTTCTAACCTCAGACATCCTGGCAAAACGTGGCGTCGCCACAATCGAAGAGTTGACCAAGCAGATTCCCTCGAATGTCGGTGGTGGTAACTTTGGTGTCTCGCGCGGAAACGGCGGAGATGGTAGCGCCTCCGTGGCCCTCCGGGGTATCCCAGGCGGCACCCTGGTGCTTATCAATGGCCGCCGAGTTCCTCAGAATTTTGGCACTGAGACTGTGGACTTGAACGGCATCCCTCTTGCCGCCATCGATCGAATCGAGGTGCTCAAAGACGGGGGGTCGGCCATCTATGGCGCGGACGCTATCGCTGGGGTGATCAACGTGATCACGAAGAAGAATTTTAACGGCGCGGAGATGGATGCCTATTATGGCAACACCACTTCCTCCGATGTTGGAACCCAGAAATACAGCTTCGTCACTGGAATCTCGACGGAGAAGACCTCCGTCTTAGTCGGTGGACACTTCTACAAGGCGAACGCCCTCTACAGCGTCGATCGTAAACGTTCCTCCCCCGACCTGACGGATCCAAATAACACGTCAGGGACAAGCAATCCTGGGCGCCTTCGCTCAGGCGCGGCATCCGACCCTACTGACATCATTCCTGCTGCGGGCTTGGTTTACCGAGGTGCCCGGGGGACTACGGGCAATAGTCCCGCTGATTATTCAGCATACAGCGCGGCGACCGATCGATTTCCTTTTCCTCTCTACACTCCAGCGATTCGTCCCTCGGAGCGCTATGGCATCTTCGGGAACGGGGAGCACAAGCTGTTTGATGAAAACCTCGTTTTCTTCACGGAAGCCAGTTACACCCGCACGTGGAGCTACAATCAGCTGGCACCTACTCCCATCACCTTTCCGGCTCTGACTACCGCGTCGAGCCCCAATGGAATGGTGATTCCAGCCAGTAATCCCTACAACCCGTTCGGTGTCCCTGTTGATTTCGTTCAATACCGCGCTGTGGAGTTAGGGCCGCGCACCGAGAACCAGGACGCCCACATCTTCAGGTTTGTCTCTGGATTGAAGGGGCAGATCGGGGAGTCTAGTTGGAATTGGGAGGTTGCCATGATGTATGGCAAGGACGAACGAACCGAAACTCTCGGTGGCGAGTTGAGCCGAGCGGCTCTTGAAAAGGCGATTAACAGCACGGATCGTGCGACTGCGTTCAACCCTTTTGGAAACCAAGCAAACGGACCTTCCCAACTCAACCCGATCACACAGAGCCTGATCACTCTGCGCTCCTATGATATCTGGTCTGTGGATGGCAAGGTTTCTGGCGAGGTTTTTGATCTGCCCGGCGGGGCTGTGGGAGTGGCTCTCGGAGGTGAACATCGGGAGGAAAGTGGCTACGAGCACCCGGATGGTCCAACAACCCTTGGCGATACGGTCGGTTTCACGAGTGGAAGTGCTGTCGACGGGAGTCGCAAGGTCGATGGTATTTTTGGAGAAATCGATATTCCTATCACGTCTCCGGACATGGACATTCCGGTGCTGTACTCCTTCAAAGTCACCGGAGCAGCTCGGTATGATACCTACAGCGACTTCGGCGACACCACAAACCCCAAGGTCGGTATTCGTTGGCAGCCGCTGGATCGGAATTGGACGCTACGCGCCTCTTACTCAGAGTCGTTCCGGGCTCCTGCTTTCGGCGACCTCTACACACAAAGTCAGGAGAGTTTCCCCGAGTTGCGCAATCCTGTGAAGGCTGCCGCTGGTGATCCCGAGGCCTTCGAACAGATCCGCACTTTCTACAAGGGAAACCCTGCTCTTAAACCCGAGACCGCACAGAATTACACCGCCGGTTTCGTCTACAGTCCTAAATATGTCAAAGGGCTTACGGTGAGCGCCGATTGGTTCCGTATCGAACAGGAAAACGTCGCTGGAGATGTTGATCAGTTCATTATCGATCAAAACTTCGCCGGAGGTGGTCCTACCAACCCCAATGCGCCCTACGCGAGTTTCATCAACTTCGATCCGGCCACCAGCACCTACCTAAGCTTGAGCGCCCCCACGCTCAACCTGAGCCGCCGTATCATCGAAGGGATCGATGCGCAGGTCACTTATGACATTCCAACGGAGTCTATGGGGACGTTTACCTTAACCGGGTTCGCGGCCTTGTTTACCCGCTTCGATCAGGAGGACATTCCCGGGACTGGTTTGCGCGATCGGTTGGGGGATTTTGTCGATCCTTCGCAAGGTTTCGGACTCGGGAGTATTCCCCGCTTCAAGGGAACCTTTAGCGGGTTCTGGAATCTCAAGGACTTTGAGTTCGGGCTCACGGCCAATTACATCAACTCCTACCGCGATGATGCCGCCGCTGGTTTTGATCGCGAGATTTCTGATATCGTAACCTTCGATCTCCAGGCGAGCTATAAACTGCCTTGGGATGCTAAAGTCACGGTGGGTGTCATCAACGTCGCCGATACTCAACCCCCTTTGACCCAGGGCTCTTTCGCCGATAAGTATGACCGTGATACCCACGATCTGCGTCAGCGATTTGTTTACACGAGCCTGAACAAGAAGTTCTAAACGGCCTCCGCTCTTAACAAGAAGCCGATCCCTCTTCGGGGTCGGCTTCTTTTTTTTGTCCCAATGTTTTTGCTTAGGCATTCCTCTGTCGATCCGATCAAAGCCTAAGACCTTTCGGCCGCTGGCTGGCGTGAGCGGACCTTGCGGGGTGTAATATTATGTCAAAAGATCGAGTTGAACCTTCAGGGAAAGAGATCACGTTCGGTGACGACGAGATCATCGTCAGCAAGACCAACCTTAAGGGTCTGATTACCTACGCTAACGACGTCTTTCTTCGCGTCTCGGGTTACTCGGCTGGCGAACTCATCGGGAAGCCCCACAACATCATCCGACACCCGGATATGCCTCGCTGTGTTTTCAAGCTTTTGTGGGATACCATACAATCGGGCGAAGAGGTCTTTGCTTACGTCCTAAATATGGCCCGTAATGGGGACGCTTACTGGGTTTTTGCTCACGTCACCCCGAGTTACGACTTAGGAGGGCGTATGGTCGGTTTTCATTCCAACCGCCGGGTGCCCTACTCCGATGCGCTTTCCTCGGTGCGTGATCTCTACCGAACGCTTCGGGACGAGGAGTATCGCCACGCCAGTCCGTCAGCCGCCCTTGCAGCCTCCTCATCCCTCCTCGGTGAGATGCTCCGTGAACGGTCCCTTGATTACAGCCAATTCGTTTTCAGCCTTTCCCAGTACACCAGCATTGATGCAACCGCCTAAACCTCCTGCCCATGCAAGCCATCCCTAGCCTCGATCAGTTTCTTCAACAGCTCGCTGAAGTCTGTGAGCGAGCTTCACAAGGGGATCTCGAGGCGCGAGTTCTCGACATCCCGAGCTCAGGTGAGCTGGCCGGTTTGTGTCATTCGATCAACCATCTCCTTGATATGGCGGATGCGTACGTTAGGGAATCTTCCTCCGCTATGCGGTCCTTCGGTGAGAGCAAATTCCATCGACCCATCCTCCTGAGGGGGCTTCATGGTGCTTATCGCTCCTCGGCAAACCAAATCAACCACACTGCAATCAAGATGCGAACGGATCAGGAAACGATCTTAAGGATGGAGAAGGATCGAATTCGTCTTGCCCGCAGCGTCCTCGAGACCGCAGAGACCGTCTCCGAATCCGCATCGGCCGTGAACGCGACCAGTATCGCCCTTATTCAGAACGCGCAGAAGACTAAGGAACTCTCCGCATCCGTCAGGGGCTCGGCGAGCGGTACTTCCTCTAATGTCACCGCTGTCGCCGCTGCCTGCGAAGAGCTCTCGGTCAGTGGTCATGAGATTGCGCGTCGCGCTAAGGAGTCCGAATCCTTGACCTCAACAACTTCCGCCCAGGCCGAACAGGCGACTTCGGCTGTCCTGGAACTCGAGGGCACGGCGAAGGAGATTGAATCGGTTGTGAAACTGATCGAACGTATCGCACGCCAAACCAATCTTCTCGCTCTCAACGCAACGATCGAAGCCGCCCGAGCTGGGGAGTTGGGGCGTGGATTCGCCGTTGTCGCCAATGAGGTGAAACTGCTCTCTCGAAATACATCCGAAGCCACCGGCCATATCACCGAACAGGTCGATTCCATTCGGGGTGCCGTCGGAACCGTGAAATCTCTCATCGGCCAGATCAGTTCATCCATCCATCAAGTGAGAGGGAGCGCTTCGACAATCTCCCAAAGCGTGGAGGAACAAGTCAAAGCGACTCAGGAGATCTCCACGGTTCTCGGGGAGGTCACTCGCAGCGCTCACGAGATCTCATCCGTGACTTCGGCGGTCGCAGATGCCGCAGTCAGTACAGAAGGGGCTGCAGCCGAGCTAAGGGAGTCCGCCACGCAACTTTCAGAGCAGGCCGATCGGCTTAAAATGGAGGTGGGTAACTTGGCCTCCGACCCTGGGCGACTCGCCAAGGCGGCATGAGATTCCACCACGCCTCAGCACATTCGATCAACCCCTCTTCACCACGAGTGATCGGAATTATTTTCCGATGCAGAACTGACTAAACACCACGTCAAGGAGATCCTCGGTCGTGGTTTTGCCAACAATCTCTCCTATGGCTGTCGCGGCGATTCTCAGCTCCATGGCGACGAGCTCCAGCCCGGCGTCGGCTGCAAGGGCCAAATGGCTGCGCTGAAGTGACTCCAAGGATCGTTCAAGTGCATTCTTGTGGCGGGCATTGATCATGATTTCTAAGTTCGAACCCTCAACAGCGCCTATCCAGACCATCTGATGGATGGTGCTCTTCAGTTCTTCGATGCCTTCGCCGGTCGTGCAACTGATCCTAACGACGGGAGCGGAGGTGTCGCTCGGGTAGGAAAACAGGCCTTGTTGATCGATCTTGTTGATGACAATGATGCGCGGCTTCCCATGCAGCGCCTCGGTTAGCTCACGATCCTCGGTCGAAGGTGTCAGGGTCTGGTCGATCACGTGCAATACAAGTTCTGCACGATGCGCCATGGCCAAGCTTCGGCGAACCCCTTCCTTCTCCACCCAGTCTGCGGACTCTCGGAGGCCTGCGGTGTCCGCAAATCGAATGGGGATACCTCGAATATCTGCCGTTTCTTCGATCGTATCACGGGTCGTGCCAGCGATTGGGGACACGATGGCCCGTTCGTGCCCGAGCAATTGATTGAGTAGGCTCGACTTTCCAGCATTCGGCCTTCCCACGATCGCTGCTCGGACTCCGTGGCGAAGCAATTGACCCTCGTGGGCGGTTCTTAGAATGGTCTCCAGCGCGATCCGGAGTTTTTCTATACGCGAAAGGAGCGCCGTCTTTGTATCGGGTTGAATGTCCTCATCCGGGAAGTCGATGTGGGCCTCGATGTGCGCCAGAATCCCCATTAGATCCCCACGCAGAGCCTCTGTTTTTCGGGATAGTTTCCCCTCCAGCTGCTCCGTGGCCGCTTTGAGGGCCAGCCCCGTTCGAGCGTGGATGACATCGGCCACGGCTTCGGCTTGAGCGAGATCGATCCTACCATTCACGAACGCGCGTCTTGTGAATTCCCCTGGCTGCGCTAGGCGAGCTCCACTGGCGAGCAACGTTTCAAGCACGCTTCGAGTTGCGACCATGCCTCCATGGCAGTTGATCTCAACGGTGTCCTCACGCGTGTAGGTTCGTGGGGCGCGCATCACCGATACCAGAACCTCATCCACCTTCTCCCCGTGTCGCACGACTTGCCCGTAATGAATCGTATGGCTCGGGATCCCTGGTAGGCTCGCTGGTTTTCCGGACGGCGTTCGAAAACATCGATCGACCAACTCGATGGCGGTTTTGCCACAGACCTTGACGATCGAAATGCCTCCTTGTCCAAGAGGCGTTGCTATAGCTGTGATGGTATCGTCCAGCATCGTGGTCTACCCTCTCGTTTCGCCGTGTTCAGTCAACCACGCCAGAGCCTTTTGGTAGCTTCCACGTTGGATGTAGTGAGCGAGTTGTGGATCGAGTTGCCCGCCCGATGCTGATGCCAACGATTCGATGCGCTGGAAATAGGCCAGTAGGTCTGGCTTCGAATGGCTGCTAGCGATGGTTTTAACCACCTGGTCGAGCTCTCGCAGCGCGGCCAACAAAAGTCTTTCTGTCTCATTCATTGCATTTGTGTTTAGCCTGGATCATTTGCAAAGTGAAGCGCCCTTCGACATGAAAAAGCGACACCTCCTCCAGCTGCCCAACATCAATGATGGTGCATACCTCGGTATCGAGTGCGGTGGCACCCGCAGCGTAGCCATCACTTCAGATGCTCAGTTCCAGATGATCGATCGGTTTGAACTGCCTGGGGCAAATCTGCGCTTGGTAACGGATGGGGATCTTCTTGATTTTCTCGCTCGCGCCCACGAACGCGTGCCAAGTCCTGTAGCAATCGGTCTCGGCATGGCGGGAGCTCGGAGTCCATCGGATGTGATCCGAATCCAACAGTTACTCGTCGAGGTATGGCCAAGTGTTCCCATTCGCGTCGATCATGACCTAGAGACAGCTCTGCTCGCAGCCTGCCAGCATGCCGAACCAAATGATGCTCCACGGGTGATCGTGCTCAGCGGGACCGGGTCCTGCTGCTACGGCAAGAATTCGGTCGGACAGGTCGCCAAAGTGGGCGGGTGGGGCCATTTCTTGGGCGATCGAGGGAGTGCCTACGATCTCTCTCACCGCGCCTTGCGTGCACTCGTGCTGGGAGTCGACCACGGAAAACGCATGGGGGCTCTCTCCCGTCGTCTGCTCGCTTCGATCGGTCGATCGGATCCTGAAGATCTCATTTCCTGGATCCAATCAGCCTCCAAGGCGGAGATTGCTGGCTTGGCACCGGCGGTTTTTGCGGCAGCGGTCGAAGGGGACGGCTCCGCTATAGAGGTCATTCGTGAGTCCGGAAAAACCCTCGCTGCCGATGCCGTCGCTTGTGCTCGGAAACTGCTGCAACGCAAACCTCCTCAACCCCTCGAATTTTATTTTGCGGGGAGTGTCCTTCTGAATCAGCCGACCTACGCCCGTCTTGTGGCACGAGCCATCCGCGACAAGCTGCCACACGCCTCCGCCCGACTCCTTCCCAGAGAAGGGGCTTGGGGTGCTGTGAGCCTGGCTATGCAGGCGGTCGCCGTCGGTTCACGGCCCGCAGCTCCTGCCCAGTCTGGTGTGCTCATGGTTCCTGAGGGCGGTGCTGGTCTATCCACCATCCCTCCATCCCCGTCGACCGCTGGAATCACCGAACTCTCCCCCACGGAACAACGAAATCCACGTTCCCTGCACTTGGATGTTATGCCACTCGAGGAGTCCGTGGCGCTTATGCTGGAGGAGGAGTCGAATGTGTGTGGCAATCTCGAAGTTCATTCGGACAAGATCGTCAAGATCGTCAAAATGATCGTCAGAGGCTTCAAGGCTGGTGGTCGACTGTTCTACGTCGGAGCTGGAACCAGTGGCCGGTTGGGGGTGCTCGATGCCAGCGAATGTCCTCCCACGTTCCGAACTCCCTCCGAAATGGTCCAGGGTATCATCGCCGGTGGCAACGCTGCCCTGGTTGCTGCTGTCGAGGGGGCTGAAGATGACTCCGCTGCTGGAGCCCGATCGATTGTCGATCGTCACGTCTCCGCTCGCGACGTCGTCATCGGTATTGCTGCCAGCGGCCGAACCCCGTTCGTTCTAGCGGCACTGGTGCAAGCCAAGAAAGCCGGTGCTCGCACGGCGTTCCTCTGCTTCAATCCGCATGCTAAACTCGATCCTAAGGCTCGTCCTGACGTGTGGGTCGCCGTCAACCTCGGAGCGGAGGTGTTGACAGGCTCAACCCGCCTCAAGGCCGGCACCGCCACAAAGATTTTGCTCAATATCTTCACAACCTTGAGCATGGTGCGCATCGGTAAAGTCATGGGCAACCTCATGGTCGATCTCAACCCTTCCAATGCGAAATTACGGGCGCGTGCGATTCGAATCGTCGCGGACCTCACGGGGGTTGAGCCTAGTCAAGCCGAAACCGCGCTCTGCAACGCGAACTGGGTTGTTAAGGATGCTGTCCTGACTCTCCAGCGGGCACCTCAGTCCTGATGCTTTCATCCCATAAACGGTGATGAAGCCGACTGAAGACTCCCGAAGGCTCCGAACCTATTTGTTCCCACGTGTAAACCAAACGCTCCACAGGGGTCGACCATCAAGTGATTTGCTCAGACTCGATGCCGGTTATCCGTTTTGACCGCAGGTCTTTCCCGGATTCCTCAGGGAGGATCGGAGCTTATATCCGAGCCGTGGCCTGACCACGGCTCGGATAGAGAACCATCACCAGTTTCCGTTTCGGATCGGGCGCAAGCCAAGCTTTTGAGCATCCAACACCACATGCTTTATTCGCTCCCTGCGCCACGTGTAGGTGATATGCACAAGCCCGTCGGAGGTCTGAATCACTGCGGGGTAAGAGTATTCCCCTGTCTGGTTTTCGAGCACGAGGGCTGCGGACCAATCGCGCCCATTTTCCGTGATCGCGACGTTCAAAACCGACCTGTCGGTTTCGCTGTGGTTGTAAACCATCAGCCCGCGTGAATCATGGAGCATCACCGCATCAATCCCGCTGTTCGGGTTCGGCATGGAAGTTTTAACAAGACGGGACCAAGTGAGCCCATTATTCCTGGACCAGGACTCAACGATCGCCCCCTGTTTGCTTCGGCACAAAGCTTGGATCCCTTGATCGCCCCAGTTCAGCAGGGTAGGTTGGATCGCTCCGTATTCCATCGCTCCGTTTAGCGCGGGGGTTTTCTCCCAAGTTTTGCCAAAGTTCAATCCTCGCTCCATGTGAACTTGCCAGCCGCTATACTCGGTGCTGGCGCCGCTGAGAATCACGCTACCGACCTCGATAGGCTTGCTGCGGATCGGGCCGAAAACACCGGGGGGTAAACGCTTTGGCGGGGACCAGGTCTTCCCTTGGTCGTTCGAAGTCATCAGCATTCCCCACCAAGAGGCGGGACTTGGTCCTACCTTGTAGAAAAGAAGAAGCGGTCCTGCGCTCGGTTGGAACAAAACCGGATTCCAGCAAGGATACCGCACGCTCTGCTTGGGATCTTCCCCGGTAGCAACCTCCACGGGCTGGGTCCAGCTTTGCCGGTCACGTCTCGCTATCCAGATGCCTACGTCTGGGGACCTCTCGTACTTTCCACCAAACCATGCCGCCAGCAGTCCCTCCTTCGTCTCGACCACCGTGGATGCATGGCTTGATGGGAAGGGTGGATTTTCGAACACAAACTCCGACAGCACTATACTCCGCTCGTTTCCGATTCCTTCTTGCGCCTCGGCGTTCCAGCCCAGTCCTACACCCACCACGATCGCCAAGAGCACATAGCAGACTTTCATCCCTCGATTAATCTCTGAACTCAATCTCATGTCCCCACTCAAGCAAACAGATGGCTCTCGTGCAAGCGGAGGAATTCACCTTGTTGGCTTGGGCTAGGCGTGGGAATGGTCACCAGGCCGAAGGATCCCCCGAAAACCATTCCTCATGGGCAAGTTTACGTGTGCGGAATTACCCATCAGAACCAAGAGGGGCCGACGACGCGTTAATCCTTTGCCCGAGGTCCAAAAACAGAAGTCAAAATCGTTTCCTTGGTTTTCCACAACATCGTCATCGTCATCGCCAGAGGTAAAAGGACCAGAAAGAGGATCAATGTTGGAACGATTCTGCCAAATAGTATCCGGGGGGCCAACGGTCCGAGCCACTGTGCCGACAGGTAGCCGGTGAGGAGCAGAAGCAATACACTGAGGAGTCCTGTGTTAAATCCCGTGAACATCCGGGTTTCGTGTCGAAGCATCTCATCGGGTAGCATCGCCGCCAACCGATAGAGGAGGTGGTTAAGGCTCAACAGGAAGAGCAGGCCAAAGATCGCCATCAACCCCACGTTGTGCGCAAAGAACGGATCAAACGGAAATTGATCCCAGAAAAACAAAAAAGGAGACAATCCCAGCGTCAAAACACCCAATAACCGTGTCGCGTCTACGGCCCGCATCCATACCCGCTCCTGCGGTTGAAAATAAACCATTTGGTTCGTTCCATGAACCAACAGTGCCACCGCTGTCGGGGGCACAAAAAAACCGTACGGTTGGAACCAGTGGAACACCTCCGGCTGAGCACACGCCAGCAAAGCCATCGGTAAGCCCCAAAAAAGGGCTGACAGTCCCCGGATCAGTCGCCCAAGCGACGGCATCAGGTCGGGATTGGCCGACGCATGGGTCATCGAGTCAGTATCAGAAGGCTAGATAGGTATACTCTTTCAGCCCACGCTCGTAATCATCCAGCAGGCGCATGGCTTCAGACGGCTTCATGCGGTCCGATTTGATGGCCGAGTCGATCTGCAGCTTCATGCGCCGCTTCAGTTCATTCTCATCATACTGAACCGCCGCTAACGCTTGGACGATGGTGTTGCCTTCAATGATCTCCTCCACGTAGTAGCCAGAGGTTTCATCCGGATCCAAGAAGACATGGACCTCGTTGACTCGCCCAAATAGGTTGTGGAGATCACCCATGATGTCTTGGTAGGCACCCATGAGAAAGAAACCCAGGTAGTAGGGCTCTCCGCCAACACCACCTTGGGCATCCACCGCGTGCAGCGGAAGCGTGTCACGGACGTCCCGTAGGTCGATGAATTTGTTGATCTGCCCATCCGAGTCGCAGGTAATGTCGACCAAGGTCACTTCGCGGGTCGGTCGTTCGTTTAGCCGACTCAGGGGCATGATCGGGAAGAGTTGTCCAAGTGCCCAATGGTCTAAAAGGGACTGGAAGACAGAGAAATTGCAGAGGTACTGATCGCCAAGGCTGTCCTCCAGCTTCCGGATTTCTTCGGGAACATAGCTCTGACCTTTAAAGGCCCCGACCACTTCCTGGCTGATGTCCCAGTAGAGCACCTCGATCTTAGCTTTATCGATCAGTTCCATCATGCCCAAAGTAAACATCTGATGCGCATCCTCTTTCCGCTCCAGGGCGTCGTGGTAGGCCTCCAGTTTGTTGAGCTTCGCGATGTTCTTTCGGATGTCGAGTAACTCCTTCACCAACGCGTGCTCATTGTCCCCGTATTGGAAGGTGTCAGACGAATGAGCTTTAGCAATGGACCCAAACACTTCGACGACCAACACGCTGTGGTGCGCAACGATCGCGCGTCCACTTTCGCTGATGATGTCCGGGTGCGGGACTTTATCCGCATTGCAGATGTCTGCGATGTAATAGACTACGTCGTTGGTGTATTCCTGGAGGGAGTAATTGGTCGAGCTGTCAAAGGCGGAGCGGCTGCCATCGTAATCCACACCCAATCCCCCCCCGACATCAATGTATTTCAACGGAAACCCCGATTTATGCAGCTTGGCATAGAATCGAGCGGCCTCTTGCACGGCCTTCTTGATGGTAAGGATGTCGGGAACCTGTGAGCCGATGTGGAAATGAAGCAACACGAAGCAGTGCGCCAGCCCCTCCTTTCGCAAGATCTGCGTTGCCGCCAACACCTCAGCCGTGCTAAGGCCAAACTTGGCGTTCTCACCGCCGCTCTCCGCCCATTTCCCAGCTCCCTTGCTCATCAGTCGCGCGCGGATCCCTATCAAGGGCTCGACCCCCATCTGCTTCGAAATGGCTATGATCTGGCGAAGTTCTTCGAGCTTCTCAACCACCATGATGATGCGCTTGCCGAGCTTGATTCCGAGTAACGCCATTCGGATGAATCCAGCATCCTTATAGCCGTTGCAAATAATCAACGACCCCGCCTGCTCTTGCAGAGCCAAACCTGCGAACAACTCCGGCTTGCTCCCCACCTCAAGCCCAAAATCAAACGGCTTGCCCGCATCCAGGATCTCCTCAACCACTTCCCGCAGTTGGTTTACCTTGATGGGAAACACGCCACGATAACGCCCCTGATAGCCAAATTCGGCAATCGAACTCCGGAACGCAAGGTTGATTGCCTCAACCCGGTGCCGCAAAATATCCTGAAACCGGATCAAAAGCGGAAACTTTAGTCCGCGTCCCTTCGCTTCCTCGATCACATCGGTGATGTCCACTGCCGCGCCTTTGTCCTGCAGCGGAGTGGCCACAACGTGGCCGTCTTCGTTCACATCGAAATACTTCGCTCCCCAACGGTCGATGTTGTAGAGGGTGCGGGCCGCTTGCGTGTCCCAAGGAAGGCCGGGGTCAGTGTTTTGGCTCATTGATCTTCAAGAACCCGCGCACTATAAGAGTCCGTCCACAGATTTCAATAGATTGCATCAGACACCTTGCAGAACCCTCTATCCATTTCCATCTCGAACCCTCAAACCCGATGTCAGTAAACTTAGCCACCGTGGTTTCTTTCTGTGACAAATCCCTCAGAATCGCTCAATTCAACGACTGGGATGGAGCACTGAACGGGCTCCAGGTGTCTAATCGTGGCACGGTGACACGCATCGCCGCCGCCGTGGATGCGTCCTATGCGACCTGCAAAATGGCCGCCAACGCAGGTGCCGATCTTCTGCTGGTTCATCATGGCTTGTTCTGGAATCCAACCCACCCTTGGACCGGGCGACGTTATGAACTCTTACGATTGCTGGTCGAGAACAACCTTGCCGTTTACAGTGCTCACCTTCCCCTCGATGCTCACCCACGGTGGGGAAACAACATCCAGATCTGCCGTGCCTTAGGCCTGCCCAATCCAAAGCCTTTTTTTGAATCCAAGGGCCGCGAGATCGGATTCCGATCCTCCATGCCCGTCGACCGCGATCTGCTCGCCCAACGCCTCGCTGCGATTCTCGGGCATGCACCCATCCTCCTCCCAGGCGGACCTCAGCGTTGCCGCTCCATCGGCGTGGTCAGCGGAGGTGCCGGAGGGGATCTGTCGGTCGCCGCCCGTGCCGGCGTTGATACCTTTATCACCGGGGAGGGACCGCACTGGACCCATGCACTCGCCGAGGACCTGGGCATCAACGTCCTCTATGGGGGCCACTACGCAACCGAAACGTTCGGCGTCAAAGCGTTGGCCGCAGAGCTCAGCCGCCGATTCGACCTTCCCTGGGCGTTCCTGGATCATCCATCAGGACTGTAAATGCGGCGTTCCCTTGCATCTTAAGGAACGCTGATTATTCTCTCAACATCATGCTGCGTCATAAGTATTCCTCAGCCTTAGCGATTGGGTTATTCTGGATTTCTAACTCTGGATTTCTGACCGCGCAGGAGTCCCACCAGCTTTCTAAACCGCCCACTACATCGCGCATCGCCGCCGCTTCGAATGAGGGAGAGTCAGCTATCAAAAGATTCAGCCTCGCCCCCGGTTTCAGAGCCGAACTGGTCGCTGCCGAGCCCCACTTGGCCAATCCCGTTGCCTTCTCCATCGATGAACAAGGCCGGTTCTACGTGGCTGAAACCTTCCGACACAGCGCTGGGGTGGGGGACATCCGGGGGATCATGGATTGGCTTGATGAAGAGTTGGCGGCGACCAGCGTCGATGATCGCTTGGCCGAGATGAAACGCCATCTCGGGGACAAGATTAAGGACTGGACCATCAATCCCGAGCGAGTCAAGTTCTTGGAAGATCGCGATGGCGATGGCAAGGTGGACTTCTCTAGCGTCTACGCGGATGGGTTTACCGACCCCTTGGACGGTATCGGAGCCGGAGTTCTCGCACGGAATGGAAACGTCTATTTCGCGAATATCCCCAGCCTGTGGCTCCTGAAGGACTCCAACGCCGATGGAGTCGCTGACACTCGCAAATCCCTCCACCGAGGCTATGGAGTCCGAATCGGGTTTCTTGGGCACGACTTGCACGGCCTCTGCTTCGGACCCGATGGGCGTCTTTACTTCAGTGTCGGCGACCGGGGTGCCTCCGTGACTACGGAAGGAAGGACTGTAGCACGCACCGACTCCGGTGCGGTTTTTCGCTGCAACCCGGATGGCTCCGACCTGGAACTCTTCGCCTACGGCCTTCGAAATCCTCAGGAGCTCGCCTTCGACGAATACGGTAACCTTTGGACAGGTGATAATAACTCAGATAGCGGCGATAAGGCTAGGTGGGTTTATGTTGTCGAAGGCGGCGATAGTGGATGGCGCATCGGCTATCAGTTTCTTGAGTCGCCCTATTCGAGAGGTCCCTTCAATGCCGAAAAGCTCTGGCACCCTCAGCACCCCGGCCAAGCGGCTTATATCGTGCCCCCAATCGCAAACCTTGCCAACGGCCCATCGGGCTTGGCCTACTATCCCGGATCTGGGCTCGCAAATGAATATGCCGGGCACTTCTTCCTCGTCGATTTTACAGGGAGCCCCGCAAACAGCGGCGTGCATACTTTCACCGTGAAGCCTAAAGGTGCTTCCTTCGAGATCCACGCCCCCAGCAAGTTCGCTTGGAACATCCTCGCCACAGACGTGGAATTCGGACCCAATCCAGGCTTGTATGTCTCGGATTGGGTCCAGGGATGGGATCAGCCCGGCAAAGGCCGCATCTACCGACTTCAACACACGGAGTCATCCACAAACCAACTCGCACTCCAAACTCAAAACCTCATGAAAGGTGGTTTCGGAAGAAAGACCGCCAAAGAGCTGGCTACCCTCCTTGGCCATATCGATATGCGAGTGCGTTCTTCCTCACAGTTCGCCCTAGCCAGTCGAGGGCTCGACGGTCTCAAAGTTCTGGCCGGCGTTTTGAAAAAGGACCCTCGTCACCATGCGCGAATACACGCCATTTGGGGGCTAGGTCAAATCGCCCAAATTCGATCTCAGATTCCTGTTCCTCTCGTTGATGACGCCATGCGGCCAGTCCTCGCTGCACTCTCTGACAAGGATCCAGAAATTCGTGCGCAAGCAATCCGGGTCCTCGGGGATACGGGTTATACCCCAGCCTATGAAGCTTCCTTGCGCCTGCTCGCGGACCCGATCGCTCGGGTTCGCTTCCACGCGCTTCTTGCCGTCGGTAAGTTGAACCGAGGCGAAAGTTTGAAGCCTGTGCTCTCCCTCCTGAGAGAAAACGCCGACCAGGACGTCTACATTCGCCATGCCGCAGTCATGGCGCTGACTCGAGCGGGGGATGTGTCGTTATTGACTCAGACCGTCACCGATCCCTCCCCTGCGGTGCGACGTGGTGCATTGCTCGCGTTGCGCCGACTTCAACGGCCTGAGATATCACTTTTCTTGCGAGATTCCGATCCGAGCCTAGTTCTTGAAGCCGCCCGGGCAATCAACGACGAGCCCATTTACGGAGCACAAGCTGAGCTCGCGGGTTTGATCGTTGGCTCATCCAAAGATGAGCCGCTACTTCGTCGAGTGCTGAACGCCAATTTTAGGCATGGAACGGCCCAGACCGCAGCGGCTCTCGCCCTGTTTGCCTCGCGTGCTGACGCGCCAGAGTCAATGCGCTCAGAGGCGATCACCTGCCTAGCCGACTGGCCTGCACCGTCCGGTCGGGATCGCGTGCTGGGCTTATGGCGTCCACTCGCCCACGCGCGCGATGTCCACAAACCAGTCGACGCCTTAGTCCCTCACCTGGCTGGGCTTTTCCAGTCCGGGGTCCCTTCGGTGCAGGCTGCTATCGCTCGGGCCGCTGCCAAACTCCACATCAGCCAGGCGATTCCTGCCCTCTCCCAACTCGCCCAGAACCGCGATGCGCAGCCTCAGGCGCGCTTGGCCGCGCTGACAGCCCTCGCCTCCTTCGTCGGTTCCGAACTGAATGCGACACTTGCAGCCCTCCAGCAGGACCCCGACGAAAACCTGAGGAAGGAAGTTACTCGAATCTCAGCCAGCGTGGGGGCGGATCCAGCCGGGAATCGTGTCTTTACCGCATTGGAGAAAGGCTCGGTCGGGGAGCAGCAGGCTGCCTTTGCTGCAATGGGTGCCATGCCCGGACCAGAAGCTGCTGCATTGCTCGCAAAGTGGCTCGGAAAGCTGATGAGTGGGTCCGTCCCCGATCCGCTTAAATTGGACATTCTCGAAGCCGCATCGAAGAGGTCCGAGAAGGACATCAAGGACCTTTTGTCCCGTTACGAAGCCTCTCTCCCCAAAACCGATGCGCTCACCGGCTACCGAGAAGTTCTATTCGGCGGGGATGCTTCTGCCGGTAAAAAGATTTTTGCCGAGCGCGCCGACGTCGCTTGCATCCGATGTCATCAAATCGATGGAGAAGGGGGAGAGGTCGGACCCGTTTTGACGGGGATTGGGGGGCGCCAGAAGCGCGAGTACATTCTCGAGGCCATTCTCTACCCCAACCGCGTGATCGCGAAGGGATTCGAGACCCTGATCGTGACCATGCAAAACGGGAGCGCCTACGCTGGACTCGTTAAGAGTGAAAATTCTTCAGAACTCGTGCTCAACTCTCCAGAGGATGGGTTGCTGACACTCAAGAAGGCCGATATTAAAACGAAGGAGACAGGGCTTTCGGGGATGCCCGAAGAGTTAGGAAAGATCCTGACTCGCCTAGAGCTCCGGAATCTGGTGGAATTTCTCTCCACCTCACGTTGACCGAAGGAACGCCGTATTTGTCCGTAAACTTTAATCAATAACCGAACATCATGGAATGGATCACCAACCCTGAGACTTGGATCAGCCTCGTAACCTTGACCCTTCTGGAGATCGTGTTGGGTATCGATAACTTGGTCTTCATCTCCATCCTTTCCAATAAGCTCCCAGAACAAGATCGCGATCGTGCTCGGAAGTTGGGGTTGATACTCGCCTTGGGTACGCGGATTTTGCTCCTCATGAGCTTGGCTTGGATCATGGGGCTCCAAAAACCCTTGCTGACTCTCTTCGGTCACTCCATCAGCGGTAGGGACATGATCCTGATCGTGGGCGGGTTATTTCTTCTGGCAAAAAGCACACACGAAATCCACGAAAAACTCGAGGGTGAAGACGGCTCTGTCACCCGGTCGATCACTCCCACTTTTAATGCCGTGATCGTACAGATCATGCTACTGGATATTGTCTTCTCCCTGGACTCTGTGATCACCGCTGTCGGCATGGTTCAAAGTAAGGTCATTATGGTGGCTGCTGTCATCATCGCTATGATCTTCATGCTCATTTATTCGGGTAGGATCAGTGCTTTTATTAATAAGCATCCCACGATCAAGATGCTCGCGTTGAGTTTCCTGCTACTCATCGGGTGCATGTTGGTCGCTGAGGGCTTTCACAAGGAAATCCCCAAGGGGTACGTCTATTTCGCCATGGCTTTTTCCGTCTCCGTTGAGTTCCTCAACCTCAAGATGCGTGGCAAGCACAACGCCTCCAAGGTCGAGCTCCATCAGCCATACCGGTGAGTTATTCTTGCCGGGAGCTTACTCTCGCGGTTCAAATGAAATCTCATGTATCAATGGACTCTTTGAGTTTAATCTAAGCCCATGGTTCGTTCGTTCGCATTTACCACCCAAGGACGCCTGCATTCGGAGAATGTTGAAACATTCCTCATGCCCACTCTGTTGGCAGACACAAACCTCTTCCTTTGGGTCGATCTCGAAAACCCCAGTACGCAGGACGCAAAGTTCATCCTCGAAGATGTCTTCCATTTTCACCCCCTCTCCATTGATGACTGCTTCGCCCAGAGTTCCTCTCCCAAGGTCGATGAGTATTCCCCCAAGGAAGAGGATCGTTTTACTCCTTACCTCTTCATCGTCATTCACGCCGTAGACTACAGTCGAAAGGATGGAGTGTTCGCCACGAGCGAGTTGAACTTCTTTTTGGGTAAAAACTTCCTGGTGACCTACCACACTGTTCCCCTCCGCGGTATTAGCCTCACGGAGGAACGCTGCCTGCGCAGTAATGTTCACGTGGCCCGCGCCCCAGATCGCGTGGCTCACACCCTTCTCGATTCCATTCTCGAGAACTACAAACCCGCATTGGATGAGCTCTCACTAGAAATCGGTGAATTGGAACAGCAAGTGCTCGAAAGTCAGTCGACCCAAATCCTTAACCGGATCATACGAATCAAAAAGGAGGTCCTGCACCTCCGCCAGATTATCGGGCCTCAGAGGGAGGTTTTAGCCAGGTTTGCCCGCGGTGAATTCAAGCTGATCCGCGGGCACCTTGTTCCTTACTACCGAAATGTGTACGATGGTCTTAACCACATCTCCGAACAAACCCAGACTTACACAGACTCACTCACCGGGGTGCTCCAGGTCTACCTCAACATGTCCTCCAACCAGACCGGGGAGGTCGTTAAGTTTTTGACCATGGTAACACTGATCACCACCCCAATGATGATGATAGGGACTTGGTATGGTATGAATTTCAAAGACATGCCCGAGTTAGAGTGGAGCCATGGGTATGTTTCAGCATTCGTGTTGACCGCGATCACCACAGCTGCGACTTATCTCTACTTCAAACGCAGGAAATGGCTCTAACCCCTAGATCCTTGCGATTCAGCTGTGGCCACCGCGAAGTCAGGTTTCCTCGACAAAGTCCTAGGCAGACTCGGACGGCTCGATGCCGAAGGTCTTCAAACAGTGGTCCAGCGCTTGGCTCGGGAGCGCAATCTACTCGAAACCCTCTTTAATACGATCGAGGACGGCGTTTTGGTGATCGACGAACGCGGGCGGCTGGTCTACTTCAATCAGTCGGTTTCGGGCCTTTTTGGCTGGCAGGCCGATGCGATGGAAGGAGAACAGATCGATCGGATCCTGCCCGAGGTGGATTGGTCCGAGCTCCGCCGTATGGATCGTCAGGGAGGCAGCAAAGTCGTCCGACATGAGTTTGAATCCACCTATCCCCGACGTCGATTCTTCCGCCTCTACGCCGCTCCGTTGGATGGGGATTCCACCGGTGCAGCCGGGCTCGCGCTGGTTTTGCATGACGCAACCGAAGCCCGGCAAAAGACATTCGAAGCCATCGAGAGTGAACGGATTCAAGCCCTGACATTGCTCGCAGCCAGCGTGGCTCACGAAATTGGCAATCCGCTCAATGCGCTCCACATCCACCTCCAGCTCATGGAGCGCGAGATCCGTAAACTTCGCTCTGGTGCGTCCGCCTCGATCAAACCACGTCCCGTTCGAAACCGATCTCGGCCTCAAGAAACGACCTTGTCCCCCCCCCCCAGCGGAGTCAAAGAAATCGCCGACCGCTTGGATAACTATCTGGACGTGGCGAAAGGGGAGATCACACGTCTCGACTACATCATCACCCAGTTCCTTCAGGCGATTCGGCCTTCTCCTCCGAAATTCAGAGGGGCCTCTCTAAACGCAGTGGTTGAGGAAACCCTGGAGCTCCTCGGCCCAGAGCTCGCCAATCGAGGCCTCTTAGTGGAGCCCCGTTACTCCAAGCGGTTACCCAGCGCCAACCTCGATCCATCTCAGATCAAGCAAGTCCTTGTCAACCTGATGAAGAACGCGATGCAGGCGATGACCCGAGGGGGCCTCCTCACCGTGGAGACTGGAGCCCATCCCGAGGGAGTATGGGTGAGTGTCACTGATACAGGCGGTGGGATTCCCGAGGAACAAATCAGTCGAATCTTTGAGCCATTCTACACAACAAAAAAGAAAGGCTCCGGACTCGGATTGATGATCGTTCAACGTATTGTTCGTGATCATGGTGGTCGAATCGAATTGGAAAGCAGGGTAGGGCAGGGAACCCGGTTCAAGATCTGGTTGCCCCTCCGGGACCGTCCGACGCGTTTAATCCAAGCCCCGTCGGATCCCTGATTGTGAGTGCGCTCTTCTTCCTTCTGTCGGTTTGGTTCCTTCCCCCCGTCTTTATCATGGGCAACCGATGGTTTGCAGGATATAAAGCGCTCTCGATGATTGCGTAATCGCCATGCCTGAGAAACCTGTCTTGTTGATCGTGGATGATGAGAAGCCCACACGGGATGGCTTAAGGGCGGCGCTTGATGAACGCTACGATGTCTACGTCGCTGACGATGCTGCCTCCGCGACCCACTTCCTCGAGGGGCATGATGTCGCTGTGCTCCTGACGGATTACCGACTTCCGCAAGAAGACGGCCTCAAGTTGATCGCCCGCGCCAAATCTCTCTCCAAACCACCGGTCTGCATTCTCATGACGGCTTACGGTTCGGAGGAAATCGCCGTCGAAGCCATGAAAAAGGGGGCTGACGACTACATCGCCAAGGGCCGATTGCAAATCGATGAACTCGAGATGCGGGTCAACCGGGCGCTGCGTCACCAGTCCTTGGAGACGGAGAATCATGCTTTGCGGCAGCAACTCGACCGAAAGTTTCGACTCGAGAATCTCATCGGCCAGACGCCTGTGATGCATGAGGTTTTCGAGATGGTGCGACAGGTGGCCCCATCGCGTGCCACGGTTCTCATCCAGGGCGAGAGTGGAACCGGAAAAGAACTTGTTGCCAGGGCCATCCATCAGCTCAGCCCGCGATCCCGTAACGCCCTCATCACCGTCCACTGCGCCGCGCTCGCTCCACTGCTCCTCGAAAGCGAACTCTTCGGTCACGAAAAAGGCGCATTCACCGGGGCTCACGAACGCCGCCTCGGTCGGTTTGAACAAGCTCAAGGGGGCACCTTGTTCTTGGATGAAATCGGCGAGATCGACTCCTCGACTCAGGTGAAGCTGTTGAGGTTTCTGGGAGAACGTACCTTCGAACGAGTGGGTTCCAGCAAAACCCTCTCCGCAGATGTTCGATTGGTTGCCGCCACGAATCGGAACCTCGAGCATATGGTTCGCGACTCCAAGTTCCGGGAAGATCTCTATTTCCGGCTTCGTGTGGTTGAGATCTGGATGCCACCCTTAAGAACTAGACCGACCGATATCCCACTTCTCGCCAAAAGCTTCCTCAACGAGTTTGCTCTGGAAAATGCTAAACCCGTCGATGAATTCTCTCCCGAGGCACTAGATGCTTTGGTTTCTTACCACTGGCCTGGAAATGTGCGTGAGCTCAGAACTGCGATCGAACATGCAGTCGTCCTCTCCCGAGGCGAACGTGTGGCGCTCAAAGACCTCCCGCCAGCCGTCCGTGTCACCCAGAGTGCCGCATCAGATCCCGGTCGTCTCCCCCGACTCTCCGAGGTCGCCGCATCACCGACAAACCTCCCCTCCGGGCTGGGCACGGTCCGGGACACCGAGAAACAACTCATCATACAGGCTTTAAAGGAGACCGCTGGTAACCGAACGTTGGCTGCCAGCCGCATCGGAATGAGTCGACGCACCTTGCACCGAAAATTACACCTCTATGGCCTTGAAGGAAACTGAAACACTGCGCGTTTGCAACCAATCGGCGCAAACTGGATCGATCGGGGTGTCGTAGATCTGAATCTTTCTGACTTATGATGGGAATACAAGACTGGGTTCACGCCCTTGAGGTGGGTGAAGGACGGAAGTACATCAAGCTTCTGGCGGCTTTCCTCGGATTACTCACGCTCACCACGATCTACGACGTGCGAAAGTTTCGGAACTTCAGCACGAGCGAGGCCATGGATGTGGCGCAACTGGCTCGCAACATCTCCGAGGGGAAAGGCTTTGTAACCGATCACGTCCGCCCGTTTAGTATCTATCTTCAACAGCGCGAACGGGTGGATCGGGCTTCCGCCGCTCGGGGGGCTCATGCAGATATCGCCAATGCTCCTGTTTATCCATTGCTCCTCGCCGGTTGGATGAAGATCGCCCCCATGGACTTCTTTCTCCCTGGCCCTCCCGTCGTTTTCACCAAAAGCCAACCCGAAATGCTCATCGCATTTCTCAACCAAACACTGTTTTTTGCAGTCATCTTGATGACTTTCTTCGTCACGAAGTCCTTGTTTGATGGGACCGCCGGGGTGCTGGCAGCGATCGTCGTGGCCCTGACCGAACTGCTGTGGCGGTTCAGCATTTCCGGCCTATCCACGATGCTTCTTCTCTTGATTTTTTTGGGAATCGTTCGGCTCTTAATCGCTGCAGAAAGACTTTCTGAGATACCAGATTCGTCGGCCGGCCCTTTCTTGGCCGTGTCATTCGGTCTCGGTTTGCTCTTGGCGATCGGAATGCTCACACGCTACTCGTTTGGCGTCATTGCAATTCCGGTTGTGCTTTACCTAGCCATCTTCCTGCCCCGCTATCGGCTTCTGGTCACTTCTGTGGCGCTCTCGGTCTTCCTCGTTGCGGTGTCCCCGTGGCTCGTTCGCAATTTCCAACTCAGCGGAAACCTGTTTGGCATCTCCGGCTACGCATTTATGGAGGACACGCTCCGTTTCCCGGATCAACGGCTTCAGCGGTCCCTCAATCCTGACTTTAGCAGGGTGCTCGCTACCGATGTCACCAAAAAGATGGTTCAAAACCTCTCTGAGATCATCAGAAACGATTTACCCAAACTAGGTGAGAGTTGGATAGCCGCGTTCTTTCTCGTCGGGCTCCTGGTGCCCTTTCGCGGTGCAGGACTTTCCCGGCTTCGCTGGTTCGCCGTGGTAACCCTCCTGGTGCTAGGGGTCACACAGTCGTTGTGTCGCACCTTCCTTTCTGAGGAGTCTCCGACCGTCAACTCCGAGAACCTTCTGATACTCGCTTTCCCTCTCGTAGTCGTCTTTGGCATCGCCATGCTAGAGACGCTGATGGATCACTTCCCGGTTCCGTTCCCTGAGGCCCGGCACATTGTGACCGGTGTCGTTTTAGCAGCCGTTTCGGTCCCATTTTTTATCAACCTCCTCCCTCCCCGCACCGTGCCAGTTGCCTATCCTCCCTACCATCCCCCGGTCATTCAACAAACCGCTCGCTACTTGGGGACCGATGACCTGATGATGAGTGACGTTCCATGGGCTGTGGCCTGGTACGGCCGACGGACTGCAATCTGGAACACGATCAACATCGTTCCTGACTTCTACACCATCAATGACCTGAGCAAACCGATCAAAGGCATCTATCTCACTCAGTTGACCACGGACGTTAAACTGGGATCAGAGGTTTTGCTGGGAGCGGATTTTTCATGGCAAAGGTTTGCTCTCGACGCCATACTTCGCACCAATCTGCCGGCCGGTTTTCCTCTCAAACACGGGAGGCGGGACTACCAGGACGCAGGACAGTTGTTCCTGAGCGATAGAAATCGGTGGGGCTTTCGCAGTAGATAGCCTCTTTTTGAAACGAAAGTGATTGTGTTGCAGGGATATATGTATCGATTATGTGGGGTTTTGAGTGGGTCTTTGAATCTCCTCACCTGAGGAGATTTCTGTTTGACATCACATGGGGTTCTCCTTACAAGAGGGGTGAATTTTCAAGTATAACCGGCGTCCGTGGGCCCTTGTTTTAGAAGGAATCATCTAGCTATGAAAAAACTAATCGCTTCAGCGAGCCTTATCAGTATTGGCGTCGCAGGAATGCAAGCTGCATATGCACCGGGGTTGTCCTCGGCGGAAGCCTCCAAACCGTGGAGCATTGGGGCTTCTCTGCGCGGCTTTTACGACGACAATTATACGACCTCGCCGAGCGCGCTTAGCCGAAGCACTTGGGGAACTGAGATCGAACCTTCGTTCGGGCTCAACCTCCCCCTCGATCAAACCTACATCGGTCTGAGTTACACCTACGGAGCTAAGTATTACGAGGATTCTTCGAAGTGGGATCAAAGTCACCAGGCTAGGTTCAATTTAAGTCACGCATTCACTCAGCGTGTGAAGCTCGACGTGAGCGAGACGTTTATCTCCGCTCAGGAGCCTCAGATCCTCGAGGATCGTGGTCCGATCACGTTCCCTTTACGTTCGGAAGGGAACAACATTCGCAATACGGCGTCCGCTGGGTTGACCACTGAGTTAACGGAGGAGTTTAGCGCGGTCGTCAGTTACGCAAACACGCTTTGGGATTATGAGCAAGATGCTCAAGACATCGCTGACCCACTGACCAACGCAACAGGTGCCGGCAGTCGTTCCGCTTTGCTAGATCGTGTGGAGCACATGCTCACGCTGAACATCCGATGGCAGATTGCCCCTTCCACCATTACCCTCGTGGGCTACCAATATGGCATTGTCGACTATACCAGCAAAGACGAGTTGGTTCCTGGGGTGATTGCTGATATCCGCGACAATCGCTCGCACTACGCTTACTTGGGGGCAGATCATTACTTCACCCAACAACTGAACGGTTCCATCCGAGTTGGTGGTCAGTTCACGGAGTATCCCAATGTGCCCGTCGAAGATTCCGCCTTGCCCTACGCCGACGCGTCGTTGAGCTATACCTACACCACAGGCAGCTATGTTCAGTTGGGTGTCCGTCATGCGTTGAATCAAACCGATGTTGCTTTGGTGTTCTTGGGAGGGCCTACGATTGATCCGACTTTGAACCAGGAAAGCACCACGGTCTACGGTTCAATCAACCATAAGTTCACTGGAAAGATCACCGGTACTTTGCTGGGGCAGTATCAGAACTCTCAGTTCAACGGAGGTGGTCCTGGGGTGGATGGACAGGCAGATGATCTGGCTCTTGTTGGCGTGACTTTGCGTTATCAAATCAATGAGTTCCTCTCAACGGATGTAGGTTATAGTTTCGATCGCTTGGATTCCGATCTCGTGGGGCGTTCGTTCTCCCGTAATCGCGTTTTTGCCGGCTTGCGCGCAACGTTCTAATCGAGTCGATCTTGAATTAACGGTGGGAGGCTGGACGAGATACTCCGGCCTCCCTTTTTTTCACTCTTATGGAAGCCGCGAAAACGCCTTCTTCAAACGCTCCTGATTCCAAGCTCCACTTCCTCGACTACTGGCGGATTATTCGCATCCGTAAGGCGGTGATATTAACCGTTTTCCTGTTGGTCGTCATGACGACTACAGCGGTGACGTTAATGCTCAAACCGTCCTATGCGAGTACGGTCCGACTGGCAGTCGATAAGGATACCTCTGATATCGCCCCCCTTGGAGGAGCTCAGGCTGTCGCGGCTTACGATCCTTACTTCATTCAAACCGAGTTCGAACGTATTCAGTCCAGAAGTATCCTCTACCAGGTCATCGAAGACCCAGAATTGAACCTCAATGAACGCTTCGCAAAAGACCTTGAGCTCGCGAAACCCTTCAAAACAGCGGACTCGTATTCTCATTTGCTTCGGCTCTGTGATGTTAGGCAGTCGCGCAATACCAGTCTGATCGAGATCCGCGTTTTCAACCACGATCCGAAGCTCGCTTCAGATATTGCGAATAAGATCGCCAAAGTCTATCGCGAAAGTCGACTAGACACTCGTAAGAAGATGTCCGACCGCGGTATCAAAGCCTTACAGGCCCGCCTGAAAGAGCAGGTTGCTTTGGTTGAGGCGAAGCAGGAAGCGCTTCAGAAGGAGCGCGAGGACAAGCAAATTAGTGATGCGGTCGCCGAGGGGAGCGCTAGCGCCTACACGTTGGAACCAGCAACCGTAGCGCGCATGGAGTCTGAGCGTAGCAGCGCTCAGGCGATCTATATACAGAACCAAACGCTGCTGGATGAACTGATTGCCAAGAAGAACTCCAACCAAAAGGAAGCCATTTCTGTCGCATACCCCGATGCTCAGTTATCGGGTCTGCTCGACAAGCGGATGGAAGCCCAGGTGAATCTGGTCGGTATGGCCCCCGACCTTGGCGAGCAACACCCTTCTGTTATCAAGGCCAAACAGATGTTGAACGAGATCAATAAGCAAATTGATCTCCGTGTGGTGGATCTTATTGAAGGACTTAAATCGCGTGCCAAGGCGGCCAAAGCGAACGCGGACTTCCTTGATAAGGAAGTGGCTAGCGCAAAGTCAAAAGAAGTCGACTCCGGCAAGAACTACCGTAAGTATTTCCAAATTAAGCGTGAGCTCGAGAGTCTTCAACGCGTTCGGGATGCTCTCCAGTTGAGAATCCTCCAGGAAGGAATCGATCGCGACATCCCTAAGGAGTCAATCGTTGAGATCACTGATGAAGCAGAGCCCTCGCAGCGCCCCGAGCGTCCCAAAGTCCCACTCAACATCGCTCTTGGTGTAATCGTAGGTCTAATACTCGGGGTTGGTCTTGCCTTTTTCATCGAATACTTAGACACCAGCGTTAAGACCATCGACGACGTCGAACGCGCTGTGCAAGCTCCAGTGCTTGCGGTCATCCCTCAAAACGTGGGTTCCTTGTTGTTGGAGGGGCCCGATAGCCCACACGCCGAGGCCTATCGTGTCCTTCGGACCAATGTTTTGTTTTCCCGTAAAAACGAAACCCTCACCACGCTCACGGTCGTGAGCGGCGGTGCTGGCGAAGGTAAATCCACCACCATCTTCAACCTCGCGATTGTCTTCGCTCAGAATGGTCAGCGCGTTCTTGTTGTCGATTCCGATCTGCGCCGCCCAAGTTTGCACAAGATCTTGAACGTGACGAATTCCATTGGTCTAACCAATTACCTTCTCCGACAGAATACGCTCGAGCAGGTCATTCAGACAACCCAGCTTCCTGGATTGGATTTTCTACCCAGCGGTAAATTACCAAGCAGTTCCATGGGTATTCTGAACTCAACTCGAATGAAGGAGTTTATCGAAGACGCCAAGGGTCGTTATGATTTCGTTTTCTTCGACTCACCACCGATCATGGGTGTCAGTGACGCTTCGATCCTCGCCAGCGAGGTGGATCTCTGTTTGCTGGTGATTCAGTATCGCAAGTATCCTCAAGCTATGACCGTGCGCGCCAAACAGATGGTCGAGAAGGTCGGCGGTCGTCTTTTGGGTGTTGTGCTGAATAACATCAACATCTCGCAAGACTCCTATTACTACTACTACAGCGGCTACTACTACGACTATTATTCGAAACACGACGATAGCCAGGATGGTGGCGATCAAAAGAAAAAGGGCGAAAAGAAGAGCAAAGGAGCTCTCGACCGCGGACAGGCCGATATTAAACCCAAGTATTAGCAGCCCTAGAATGTTTGCGGAGCAAGCAACAGTGTGTCCCTGTAATCCATGTCACGGTTGCCAACCCCTCACAAATCGAAAAAAAGTGAAGATAGGTATTGGATTTCCTGTTTGGCCGGTTATGTCGAACTCTCAGAACTCTTTCATCAGGATCGGGCAGGCCTTAATGCTCGTCGCATGGATCGTGCTTGTCTCGGGTTGTTCCACGGGTGGGGGAGGGAACAGCACGCCTGCGGTTTCAGCGCCCATCCCGGACAGACCGAAACCTGAGAATATTTCACCCGATATCATCAGTACTGGCGATCGCCTCTCCATTGTTTTTGCGGACATTCCCAATCCGTTCATACATGACGAAAAAGTCCGACAAGATGGCAACATCACTCTCCCTATTGTCGGTAAAACGATCTCTGTCGCGGGAAAAACAGCAGGGCAATTACAAGAAGATATCCATAAGTTGTTCGTGCCGAACTTCTATAAGCGGATGACCGTCACAGTCAAAACGGACGCTCGGTTTTTCACCGTGAGTGGTCAAGTGCGCGCTCCGAGCTTGCTTCCCTACGTGACAGACATGACGATTCTCAGGGCGATTGCCGCCGCAGGGGATTTCACCGACTTTGCCGACAAGCGAAGTGTGGAGTTGACCCGTGCCAACGGTCAACGATTCGTGGTTGATTGCATCAAAGCTCAACGAGACACTAAGCTCGACCTTCCGGTTTATCCTGGGGATCAAATTAACATTCCAAGGCGCCTCTTTTAGAGGTCTGTTGGAGCATACTAACCGTGCTTGTTCTGCAGTTTGTCGCCGGCTCACTTAAAGGATCCGAGGTTCGGATCCAGAATCTGCCAGTTAGTTTTGGGCGGGACTTCGATGTCGATGTTCGTGTGGAAGACGATGGGGTTTTTGGAAAACACGCACAGATCTCCTTAACGTCCGACCTCACTCTCCAGCTCGAGGCTAAGCCCCCTGCATTCGCTCTAATCGAGGGTGCCAGAACCCACCTCGGTATCATCCGCACCGGGGACCGGATTGGAATTGGAGCTTCCGCTTTCAGGCTCGCTTTAGACTCCCCAAATCAGGCGTCCGTACCCATCCGTGAGACCTTGCTTTGGTTCGGGATTCTCGCGCTGTTAACCGCTCAAATGTGGTTCATGTTCAAGCTCGGCTAGTGCGTTGTGTCGATCGCCGAGCTTTAAGGCTCGCGGTGTTTCCATCTCACCGTCCGCCGTGGTGACCGAGGCCGACGGATATCACCCTTCCCATACACTCGCTATCGATCTTGACTCTTTCCGAGATTCTCCTTTCTGCTCAACTCCTCCGTGAGCGATGCGAGTGACGAACCGAGGACTTGACCACAGTTCTCAATCCGACGCCGAAACCGCAGTAACTTGGACACCGTTCTAGGGTGACCAGTGAGATAGCAGAACAGCTTCATCCAATTGATCTGCATCCCGGACGACATCACCAGATGGAAATCCATCGGTAAATCCTCGTTGGCGGTGTCGGAAATAACCCTTACCGTGGCTGAGGGGATCCCTCGGCTACCGCACTCCGACCGGATGATCATCGACTCCATATCCACCGCGTCCGCTCCCGTTTCTCGGTGAAGCTGAGTTTTCTGAGCGATGCTCCAGGCGACCCGTCGGGTATGGGCAAATGTGGCGCGCCCCATCGGATTCGCCAACACCCCCACGGCTGGGAAGCGTTGATCGCGATCCCAGACGATGTCACCGGGTTTGAGGTGCTTGGAGAGTCCTCCCGCAAAGCCTGTGGTAACTACGTAATCGGGGCGAGAATGGTCCACTTGGCGTAGGAACACCGACCTCGCGTTCACCTCTCCCATCCCCGTTATGCATATTCTCAGTCCCTCCCGAAGCCTAACCAAGGACCTGAACGACGCAGCTTCCTGGGGTACGGCAAAGCAGATCAGCAAGGACATCCTGGAGGCCGACATATCCTATTACCATTACCCCATCGCCCTACGGACGGCCTGGGCCTTTTGAAGCTCTCGATTGCTTCAACATTGCCTCGTAGGTCGCAAGGGCCAGAAGCGGCCAACTGTTTCGATACATGTCGTACTTTAGGTAAAAAACCTTGGGAAAGCCCGTTCCTGTGATCTCATGCTCCGTCCACGAACCGTCCTCATTCTGGGTTCGCGCGAGGTATTCGATTCCTCGGATCAAGCTTGGATTGGTTGGATCGCCAAAGGCGCATAGCCCCATCACCGCCCATGCGGTTTGGGAGGCCGTGCTCGGCCCTTGCCCCTTGAACACCGGATCATCATAAGTGTCGCATCGCTCGCCCCACCCGCCATCCGAATGTTGCACACTCTCTAACCAGTCACGCGCTTTCGTCAGCCAAGGTTGTGCCATATCCATCTGAAACGCCCTCAACCCTCTAAGCACCTGCCACGTCCCGTAAATGTAATTTACACCCCATCGCCCATACCATGAGCCATCATCCTCCTGCTGTTCCCGGAGATAGTTAAGGGCCCTCATCACTTGAGGATGGTCGATGCTGAAGTTTTCATAACCCAATAGCTCGAGGATGCGCGCTGTGATGTCCGCGCACTCGGGGTCCAACATTGCGTTGTGATCCGCAAATGGAACTTTTTCCAAAATTCCCTTGGTGCAATCCTTATCAAAAGCAGCCCAACCTCCATCCCTGCACTGGAACGTCAACATCCACTCCAACCCGCGCCGTACGCAGGCATCCCTTGCTTGGGGGTTTGTGGTTGGAATCAATCTCAAAGCCAACAAGACCATGGCGGTGTCATCGACGTCGGGGTTCCACTTGTTCTCAAACTCAAAAACCCAGCCGCTCGGTTCAACAGTGGCTGTGTTTTTATACTTCCAATCGCCTCGAAACCGGATCTCTTTTGTGATCAACCATTCGGCACATCGAACCAATGCAGGATGCTCCTGGGCCAGGCCAGATTCGCGCAACGCGATAGCCACGATCGCCGTGTCCCACACCGGCGAGAGGCACGGTTCTATCCTCACGCTCGTCTCGGTCTCGTGCTCAAGGCCTTTGAGTTCTTTCTCGGCTCGCTTGACTTGGTAATGATCGTTCGGATACCCCAGAATCTTTAGCGCGATGAGTGAATTAAGCATCGCTGGAAAGATCGCCGCCAACCCATTTGACCCCTCAAACCGTTCCAACATCCACGTTTCTGCCTTCTTGAGTGCTCGCTTCCTAAAGGGGCGAAGTCGGTTGTTCTCAACGAACTTCAGCAGTCGATCAAGCCAAAGGAAGAAATTGCGCCATGTGAAAGACTCCGGATCACGCCTGAGCGCGAGATCGCGTTCGTGGAATCCCTCAGGATAAAGCTCATCCAGGGTGATCGGCGGGTCCAAGAGGCGCGTCGGCTTATAGTGGTTGATAATCGCTAGGGGCACCAGCATCGAACGAGTCCATGAACTCATCTCGTGAAAGTTTACATGAAACCACTTCCCAATCAGAATCACTTCGCAGGGTATCGTCGGCACGTAATCCCACGGATAAAGCCCCAATAGCGCCAAGTAGAGCTTCGAAAACGTGTTCATCCTCGGCACACCACCCAGGTTCAGGGCCACTGACCTGGCACGGAGCATTCGAGGATCTGTTTGAGGAACTCCGGCTAGCTTGAGAGCAAGATAGGCCTTGATGGTTGCATTCACTTCACACGGTCCACCGTAGTAGATGTTCCACCCACCTTCGGGGAGCTGAAGTGAAAAGATGTGGTTAACCGCCTTCTCTTGCCATGACTTGTCTACGCTTCCATCCCAATGATGGTATGCGATCATGTCTGAGACCAGAGTGGAATCTACAATCAACTCCCCAACCCAATATCCTTCGCGATGTTGGACGGAGAGAAGATAGTTCTGAGACTTACGAATGGCCTCCTTCAGCCGCTCCGGAGTTGGGTTATGAGCCGCGTAATCGGTCGACTCTGGCGCCCCAGGATGATTCGATTCCTTTAGATTAACTGCCACGATTCCTACTCTGCGAACTCATTTTCGCGGTGTAAAGTTCAATCCTTATTCGCGAAGGTTCTTGAATTTCTTCATCCGCCCTTTACCTTCCGACGCCATGCGTCTTGAGTTCACCAAGATGAACGGTGCAGGTAACGATTTTATCCTATTGGACAATCGCGACCTTTCCCTCGCTCTTACCCGGGATCACATTGTTCGGCTTTGTAGCCGTCAGCTAGGCGTAGGGGCTGATGGGGTTATGCTTTTGGTTCCGTGCCCGGACGAGAGTGCTGACTGGGCTTGGCAATTCTACAATAGTGACGGTAGCACGGCCGACATGTGCGGGAACGGTGCTCGGTGTTTCGCCCGCTTCATACAAAAGACAACTGGCTCTCGCGGCAGCGTGACCTTTCTTACTGGTGCCGGTGTTATTACAGCGTCTTTCATTGGCAGCCAGGTTACAATCAACCTAACACCTCCTCACAACGTTCGGCTCGGTGATATCCTGACCACATCCACTGGCAGTGGTCTTGAGGTTCACTCCATCAATACCGGCGTCCCACACGCGGTGGTCTTCGTCCCCGATGCCGACAAGACCAACGTCCTTGAGGAAGGAGCCGAAATTCGTAATCATGCGCATTTCGCACCCCGTGGCACTAACGTTAACTTCGTTCAAGTTCTGGGTTCATCAAGAATTCGGGTCCGCACTTTCGAGCGCGGTGTTGAAGGAGAGACACTTGCCTGTGGAACCGGCGTCACCGCTGCAGCCTTGATCGCCTCAATGGTTCACGGATTCAAGTCCCCGGTCACCGTATGTGTGCAGAGCGGTGATCAACTTCACGTGGACTTCGCTGCCTCCAATGGATCGTTCAATGGAGTCAAACTTGCAGGTCCCGCTGATTTTACTTTCTCAGGCGTGATCGAACTTTAGAACAACACCCTTCCGCTTTCATGTTTACGGGAACCTACACAGCAATCGTAACCCCCTTTAAGGCAGGGCAACTCGACGAGCAGGCTCTGGCTCGCCTCATCAAGTTTCAGATTCGCGGAAAGGTAGATGGCGTTGTCCCTGTCAGCACCACTGGGGAGTCCCCCACCTTGGATTGCGACGAGCATATCCGCGTCATCGAACTCGCCGTGAAGTACGCAGCCGGTAAGGTGAAAGTGCTAGCAGGCACTGGAGCAAACTCTACCAAGGAAGCGGTCTCTCTGACTCTAGCCGCTGAGGCTGCGGGGGCAAACGGAAGTCTTCAAGTTGCGCCATACTACAACAAACCCACTCAGGAGGGGCTCTACCAGCACTTCGCAGCGGTCGCTTCAGCAACGCGGCTTCCGATCGTGCTCTATAGTATTCCGGGCCGGTGCGGTGTGGAGATCGGCTTGGACACTATCACCCGCCTAGCACAAGGATTCTCCAATATCGTCGGAATCAAAGAGGCAGGGGGAAATCCTGACCGAGTCAGCCAAATACGGCACTCCGTGGGGCCGAAGTTTACCATCCTAAGTGGCGACGACTCCTTGACACTCCCCTTTATGTCCGTGGGAGCTCAGGGAGTCATTAGCGTTGCATCAAATATTATCCCTAAGCAGGTCAGCGACATGGTTCGCCTTTTCAGCAGCGGAGACTCAAAACGGGCCATCCGGTTACACCAACGCTATTACTCCCTCTTCAAAGACTTGTTCATCGAAACCAACCCGGTTCCGATCAAAGCCGCTCTTGCTTTGGCCGGCCTGATCGATGAGGAGTACCGATTGCCCTTGGTGCCTTTGTCTGACCGAAACCGCCAAATCCTATCCGCCACCCTCAAATCAACTGGAGTGATCTCCTGAATCCATGATGACCCCTCCCCTTAATATCCTCATAGTGGGTTCGAAAGGACGGATGGGGCAGGCCTTGGTGGTTTGTGCCTCGCGCTCCACACAATTAGCAATCTCTGGAATGGTCGATGTCGGAGATGATATCACTTCCGCTGTCCCCGCTTGCGACGTTGTCATCGACTTCAGCTTTCACAACGTTACACCACTCCTTGCAGAATGCTGTGCCGGTCATTCCAAGGCGTTGGTGATCGGTACCACGGGCCATTCGGAACCCGAAGCAGCGACTATCCGTAAAGCGAGCTCCCGAATCCCTATGGTCTGGGCGTCCAACTACTCCACGGGTGTCAATACGCTTTTCTGGCTCACTCGAAAGGCCGCTGAAATCCTTGGACCCTCCTATGATCTTGAGGTCGTTGAGATGCACCATCGTCTCAAAAAGGATGCCCCCAGCGGAACCGCCACTACGCTGGCAGAAATCTTAGGCGATGTCCGTAAAAGCCACCTAGCAGAGGTGCTAAAGCATGGTCGCCAAGGGATTGTTGGTGAGCGTACTGCCTCCGAAATTGGTATGCACGCGCTTCGGGGCGGTGACGTCGTGGGGGATCATACCGTGATTTTCGCGACCAATGGCGAACGGGTTGAGCTGACTCATAAGGCATCCAGTCGCGAGACCTTTGCCAACGGGGCTCTTCGTGCGGCGCTTTGGGTCCACCGCCGTTCAAACGGCGTTTACGACATGCAAGACGTGCTCGGGCTCGCCTGATCCGCCTCCTACGCCTGCTTACAAAACATCGTTGCTCATGGATACTGATTTGGTAGTCGTATCCATAGGGTCCAACTTGGGTGATACGCAGACTGCGGTCCTTCGGGCCATTTGCCTGCTCGAACGGAGGTCTCCGTCGCTTTTCCGCTCATCGTCGCTGTACGATACATCTCCTGTCGATTGCCCTCCCGGTTCCCCTCGATTTGTGAACGCGGTCGTTTCCTTTGCTCCTCTGCCGGCTGAGACCCCTGAGTCGCTCCTCAAAGCGCTGCAAGCCATCGAACGTGACTTTGGGCGTGAAGCTAAACGGGGCCATAATGATCCAAGGACCCTGGATCTCGATATCGTCGCGTTCGGCACGCTTACGCGGGCGACAAGCTCGATCCAGATTCCTCATCCCAGGGCTCATACTCGTAGGTTCGTTCTGCTTCCGCTCGCAGAAATTCTTCCCAACCTCATCCTTCCGGGCTTCAATCTAACCACGCGACAACTCAACGAGAATCTCGCCTCTTCTGAGTCCGTTACCCCCATCAAGACGTTACACGCTTTATGAGCTGCCTCCCTTTCGAATCGCTCCTTTCAGATCCGCGTCGTCTTTTTCTCGGACGTGAAGCCAATGCCAAGAACTGGGGTTCCATAGAACCGCTGTTCGTGAGGTTGCAAGCCCGGGCTTCCGGCTGTCTCAGTGTCGAGGACCTCGAGGGTTGGCTGCTGGAATGGGGAGAGCTCTCGGCGATGATCGAAGAGGAGGGGGCGAAACGTTACATCGCCATGACATGCAATACGGAGGACTCAGAGGCTGAGCAATCCTATCTGCAGTTCGTCGAGGAGATCGAGCCGCGATGCAAACCGCTTCAGTTCGATCTTTCCAAAACCTTCATTAACCATCCCATCCGGCCGCTTCTGAGTTCGGATCGTTACGAGACGTTTGTCAGGTCCACGAACGTCCAGGTGGAACTGTTTCGCACGGAAAACATCCCTCTCGAGACGGAGGAATCGCGCATCGGGCAACAATACCAAAAGCTCTGCGGCTCCCTCACTGTTCAGTTCCAGACTGAAGAACGGACCCTGACGCAGATGGGGCGATTCCTCGAGGAACCAGATCGTCAGGTTCGCGAAACCACCTGGAGTTTGATCGCCGAACGTCGTATCCAAGAATCTGGAACCTTCAACCAACAGTTTGATGAGTTGATCCGCATCCGTCACCGTATCGCTAAAAATGCTGGCTTCACTAACTACCGCGATTACGCCTTCAGGCTGCGCGGCCGGTTTGACTATTCGCCAGACGATTGTCTTAGATTTCACGAAGCGATCGAGAAGGAAGTCATGCCCCTTATCCGTCAGCTCCAGGCTGAGAGACGAAAGGGACTCGGTCTGATCGAGCTGCGCCCTTGGGATCTTTCCGTGGATCCTTTGAATCAGGCTCCTCTTAAACCATTCAAAACCGTGGACGAGATGGCCGATCGTTCCCAACGCGTCTTCGATCGATTGGATCCTCAACTCGGAGATGAGTTCAGACTCATGCGCCAACTGCGACTGCTCGATCTCGACAATCGAAAAGGCAAGGCTCCAGGCGGATACCAGTCGACACTTTCGGAGTCTCGTCTCCCCTTCATCTTTATGAACGCAGTGGGAGTTCAGCGTGACGTGGAGACTATTCTACACGAGGCTGGTCATGCTTTCCATGCCTTGGCTGCAAGGAACGAAGACCTCTTCGCTTATCGGAGCGCGCCCATCGAGTTCTGTGAAGTAGCGTCCATGAGCATGGAATTGTTGGGGGGAGAGTTCGTCTCGGAATTTTATCCAGAAAATGACGCGCATCGGGCTCGCCGCGATCATCTCGAAGGAGTCGTGGAAGTCTTTCCTTGGATCGCTACCGTTGACGCCTTCCAGCATTGGATTTACACACACACCGATCATACCTCGGAAGATCGATCCAAAGCATGGAGGGAGTTGATGGCTCGGTTTCAAGGCGACGTGCAGTGGTCGGGGCTCGATTCCTACGCCGATCACCTCTGGCATCGGCAACTCCACATCTTCCTCTACCCGTTCTACTACGTCGAGTACGCCATCGCACAGCTCGGCGCCCTTCAAATATGGAAGCTCGCCAAGCAGGATCGGAACGCAGCTTTGCAGAGCTATAAATCGTCTTTACGCTTAGGGGGATCTAAGGCGCTTCCCAAGCTTTTCTCCGCTGCGGGGTGTCGATTCGATTTCTCCGCCGCGACTCTCCGGCCCCTCATGGAGATGCTCAGGAAGGAGATACAAATTCCTACCTCGTAGTTCCTGCAAAAAAGTAATAGCTGCAGAAGTTCGCTTTTCTCATCATCCTCAAGTCCCGTGTCCCCTAGGCTACTCGATTTTGTCCCCGCGCCAAACGAACTCACGAACGATGTGTTGCTCACTCGTTTCCTGGACTTTGTTGGAGCAAGGAGCCTCACCCTCTATCCCGCACAAGAGGAGGCTGTCCTTGCCCTGTTCGAAGAACGCAACGTCATCCTAAACACCCCCACTGGCTCTGGAAAATCCCTCGTCGCTGCCGCCCTTCATTTTAAGTCGTTTTCTGAAGGTAAACGATCCGTCTACACCTGCCCCATTAAGGCTCTGGTCAACGAGAAGTGGATGGACCTTTGTCGGGAGTTCGGTGCTGAGAACGTGGGGCTCGCGACGGGTGATGCAACCATCAACCGGGATGCCCCGATCCTGTGCTGCACCGCAGAGATCCTCTCAAATATCGCGCTCAGGCACGGTCCTACTTCTACCTTCGCGGATGTTGTGATGGACGAGTTTCACTACTACTCGGATCGTGACCGAGGGGTTGCTTGGCAGATCCCGCTCCTGACCCTCAACCGCAGTCGCTTCCTTCTAATGTCCGCCACCCTCGGGGATATCACCTTCTTCGCCGACGAGTTGACCCGACTGAACGGACTTTCCACCGCACCAGTGATTTCCTCCAATCGTCCTGTTCCTTTGGAGTTTTCCTACGCTGAGACCCCGCTCGCCGTGACCCTGCAATCCCTCGCAGCGAACTCCAAAACACCCGCCTATGTAGTGCATTTCACCCAAGCGGAAGCGGCCGAAAGCGCTCAGGACTTCACGAGTCTGACCTTCTGTACGCGTGAGGAGAAAGCTGCTATCGCTCAGGCGATCGAGGGTTTTAAGTTTTCAAGCCCCTACGGCCCCGAGATCAAAAGATGGCTCCGGCATGGTATCGGAATTCACCACGCGGGATTACTGCCCAAATACCGTATCCTCGTTGAGCAGCTCACTCAAAAGGGGCTGCTCAAGGTGGTTTGTGGCACCGATACCTTGGGTGTCGGGGTAAACGTTCCGATCAGGACCGTCCTGTTCTCTAAGTTGTGTAAATTCGACGGCCAGAAGACGACCATCCTCTCGGCTAGGGACTTTCATCAAATTGCGGGGCGGGCCGGTCGAAAAGGTTTTGATAATGTCGGATGGGTCGTTGCTCAAGCTCCCGAGCACATGGTTGAAAACCTAAAACTAGAAGAGAAATCATCGAAGGATGGAAAGAGGATTACTCGAAAGAAGCCTCCAGAAAAAAACTTCGTAAACTGGGACAAAAACACCTTCCATCGGCTCATATCCTCCGCGCCCGAGAGGCTCTCTTCCCGTTTCGAAGTTACCCACTCGATGGTGTTGAATCTGCTCGGACGCCCAGGTAATGGCTGCCGCGCCCTTCGAGACCTCATCGCTCGATCGCATGACTCCCCCAAAGCCAAACGCGCTCATACCAAACGCGCGTGGCTGCTTTTTCGATCCCTGCTCGATCAAGGTATCGTCGAGTTTACTCAACCCACCGAACAGGGGGAATATCTCAGGGTGAACGTCGACCTCCAGAGCGACTTCTCCATGGATCAGACTCTGTCCCTTTATGTTATCGATACGATTCCTAAAATGGATCCAGCAGCTCCAGCATACGCTCTTGATCTGCTTACCCTTGTCGAATCCATTCTTGAGAACCCCGACGCAATCCTACGGAAACAACTCGATCGAGCCAAAACACGACGCATGTCCGAATTAAAGCTACAAGGCGTTGAGTATGACCAACGGATTGAGGAATTGGAAAAGGTGGAATACCCCAAACCCAACCAGGAATTCCTTTACCAGACCTTTAACGCATTTGCAGCAAGGCATCCTTGGGTGGCACAGGAAAACATTAAACCCAAAGCGATCGTCCGGGAAATGATCGAAGAGTTCCGTTCCTTCTCCGACTACGTTCGTGACTATGATTTGCAGAGATCAGAGGGTGTGCTGCTTCGGCACATCTCCTCCGTCCATAGGGTCCTCACTCAGACCGTGCCAGTCCACTGGAAAAACGATACACTACGCGAAGTCGAGCTGTATCTCCTAACCATGATTCGACAAGTGGATTCTAGCTTGCTCGATGAATGGCAGAGAATGAAGGCCCCGATCTACCCGAACGGTTCCAACGAGATTCAAGACCAGTCCCACAACACACCCGCCCGCTACGGGTTCGAGGATCCTAGTCAGAGGCTTGCTTCGCAAATTCGAATATCCATTTTTGCATTTCTTAAGTGCCTCTCCAACAACGAGTATGATGAGGCAATCCAACTCTTGGAATTCAAAGATAACCTGGATGGAGACCCCATCACGTCTCAACTGTTGGCCGACAGGTTTGCGGCGTTTTCCCGGAGCCGTACCCGGATGTGCTTTGACCCTGAGGCCAGAAATCTGCGGCACACCTACATTCAACCTATGGATGCGAGTGCGGAGCTCCAAGTCCAACAAATGATTGTCGACCTTGAGAGGGTCAATGACTGGGTCTTGGAGTTTCGTGTCGATGTTTCTCGATCGTTAGAGTTGGGGCTGCCCGCCCTCCGGTTCGTACGCCTCGATAATCTCGGGAATATTAGAGGTTAGGCCCCAGTTTTCTCTGCTCTGCTCGAGTCCTAAACGACCGAACACTTGGCGCATCTCTCGACAATCTCTTCATGGGATGTCAGATTCGGAACGAATGGCCGCTGAAAAGATCGAACTACTCAAACGTTGGTTCTGTGAGGTCGGGGACTGCCTAATTGCCTATTCCGGTGGAACCGATTCCGTCCTTCTCGCCGTGGTGGCACACCTCGCCGTTGGCTCCCGCTCACTCGCCGTCATCGCTGACTCTCCTAGCCTCCCTCGGCATGAACTAGATGAGGCCTTGGCGCTGTCAAAGCGGCACGGCTTCAATGTGAAGATCGTTCAGACCCGTGAGTTTGAGAATCCTAGCTATATCGCGAATCCATCCAACCGCTGCTACTTTTGCAAGGCCGAGTTGTTCTCCGAGATGGCGCCATTGGCCCGTGAACTCGGGCTTGCCACAATCGTTTACGGCGAGAATGCCACCGACCTGTCGGATGATCGCCCTGGAGCACTCGCGGCAAAGGAATTTCACGTGCGGGCCCCTCTGAAGGAACTCGGGTTTTCTAAGTCCGATGTTCGTGCCTGCTCAGCTCTGTTGGGGCTTTCGACTGCTAACAAAGCCCAAATGGCGTGTTTGAGTTCGCGAATACCCCACGGGGAAGTTGTCAGCGAACAAAAACTCAGAATGATCGAAGCTGCCGAATCGATCCTCAGAAGCCTTGGATTCCATGATCTTCGGGTGCGTCATCACGAACTTTCCAGTGGGGCCCTCGCTCGTATCGAAGTGGGCCAAGCCGAGGTTCAGTCAGCGTTGGATCCAAGGCTGCGCGGTGTAATTTCCGTGAGCTTGTCCCAGATCGGCTACCGATTCGTGACTTTGGATCTGGTCGGCTACAAGAGCCACGAAACGGTTACATCCGAGGCTTCGAGAGCCTTTTGAGAGGATACCGCGAAACTTCTGAACCGTACGGACGTTTAATTCCTATGTCACCCGAGGACTAAATGGCTCAATTTAACTATAAGGCGCGCCGCAAGAACGGCGAGATGGTAACCGGATCTCTTGACCTTGTCGATCGATCTGCCGCTCTGTCCCAACTTGAGCGGCTCGGCCTCTTTCCGGTTTCCGTCGTTCCCGCAAGGGCGGCTTCCAAACCTGAAAAGCCGAGGGAAAAGGGTGGATCCGAACCGGATGCATTACCATCATTCCTTCGTAACCTCGCTAGGCGCCAGCGCAAACCTCACCTTAAGGAGTTGGCAACGTATACCCAGCAAATGGCGAACCTACTCCGATCAGGGATGCCGCTCACCGTAGCCCTCAACAGTATGACTCACCTCGAGTCAAAAGGGATTCCTTCAGAGGTCAGTCGTCAACTCAAGCAAGATGTGATGGAAGGTAAGAGTCTATCAGACTCCATGTCGAGGCAATCGGGTATCTTTTCCGACATGTATGTAAACATGGTCCGCGCGGGTGAGCAAAGCGGGGCCTTAGAGGAGGTCTTGCGGCGTTTAGCGGCTCACTTTGAACGCTTTGCTGAAGTACAACAAAAGTTCGTCTCAGCCTTGATCTACCCCTCGATCGTGGCCTTCGTGGGGTTAGTCGTGATCTTCTTCTTCATGACTTACATGCTTCCCAAATTTCTCCAGATTTTTGAAGGCATGCGTATCCCTCTACCGCCTTCGACTCAGCTTCTTATCTTTGTCAGCAATTTTTTCAGCAAGTACTCGTGGACGCTTGTCGCGTTTGTAGTGGTGGTCTCAATTTTGTTTCGCCGCTATAAAGCAACCGCTCAAGGCCAACGGTCATTCGACCGTTTCAAAATGAATGCCCCCGTAGTTGGCAAGGTCGTTAGGCTCAATCTCTTCGGGCAGTTTGCTCGGACATTAGGAACCCTCCTCCAGAACGGAGTGCCGGTGCTGACTGCTCTCAAAATAACCGAGCAGATAATGCCGAACGTGATTCTCAAGGATGCAATCGCCAAGACCCGGGAGGACGTTACGGACGGAAAGACAATCGCTCAGCCCCTCGCTCGGAGTAAAATCTTTCCTCAATTGATGATCGATCTGCTAAAAATCGGGGAAGATACCGGGGACGTCCCGGGGGCCCTGCAGAACGTTGCAGAAACCTACGAGAATGAGCTGAATATTGCTCTCCGCGTGATGACCAATCTGATCGAACCCGTCATGATCATCATGATGGCGGTCGGGGTAGGCGGTTTACTATTCAGCATCTTGTCCGCTATGTTCGCTGTCACCTCGAGTATCGGAAAGTCTTGATCAAGCCACTCCCATCTCACCGTGGTTTTACTCTCGTCGAGATTCTCATCGTCGTCGCAATCATGGCGATCTGTCTGGGGATCGGAATTCCGACGATCTTTCGTGCCGCACGAAAGGACCCTCTTCGGCAAGCCGTCTCTGACATCATGGATGGATGTAAAGAGGCGCGCTCCGAAGCGATTTTGCATGGTGCTCCCTATGACTTTATCATCCGGGCTAACGGAGGCTCCTTGTCAGTAGCCCGAGCCCAAAGCGTAGTGCACGATTCTGCTCAGGCTCTTGATGCCCACCCTCGTGCGGCCGCGACCCAAGTCCGTTCCCAGTTTGCCGCTAAACTTCACGAAGATATCATTGTTGAGGTTATTTTCTTGAACCTCAGGGATCAGATGGAATCAGAGGAAACAAGAGTCCGGTTCCATCCCAATGGGTTGTGCGATGAGCTTCGGATTATTCTCAATTGGTCCCAACAGCGGCGAATGATGGTGACCGTGGACCCAATGACAGGGATTCCAGATTTGGAGGGGCTTTGATGCGCAATCGAGCTTTTACCATTCTTGAGGTTCTTGTTGCTGTGGGTGTGTTCTTTATGTGCATTTTTGCCATCCTTGAACTCACAGCAAGTAGTCTTCGGTCCGCACGGAGTCTTTCCAAACCACAGCCCGATCTTGGGCTGCTTCTGACAGATCTCATGCTAACGAACCGCCTTGATGAGGGGTCTCAGTCGGGTGATTTCGGGGAGTCCTACCCTGGTGCTCGTTGGCAACGTGAAATTTATCTCGCTTCCTCAAACGGTCTTTATCGCGTTGATTTCACCATCTCCGAGAACACAGGAAAGGCCGTGCTGATGAGCAAATCCTCAATCCTGCTTTGGAGACCAGACTCCGTGGTCGGGGTCGGCTCCGGACGCCGATGAGAATCTCACCGTACATGCGCACACGTGGGTTCACTCTAGTCGAGATTCTGCTTTCCATGGCTATCTTCGGCTTGGTTCTGACCGCCATTTACTCGAGTTGGACGTCCGTGCTGAGAGCAAGCAAAGCGGGATCTAGCGCTGCTGAACAGGCTCAACGATCACGGGCTGCCATGAGGTTGATGCAGGATGCTTTTGTTTCAGCTCAAATGTTCAATGCGAATCAAGCATACTATGCATTCTCCGCCGGCCGAGAAGGTCCGTTTTCGAGTGTAAGCTTCGTGAGTCGGTTGCCCAATTCCTTCCCCCGAGGTTCCCGTTTCGGAGGCCTCAGCATACGGAGGGTGACATTTGGTGTCGAACCATCCAAAGAAGGCGGACATCAGCTGGTTGCTCGTCAAAGCCCTCTTTCTATGGACCTAGACGAGGACGAGCAAGCATATCCACTGGTTCTCTCAAAGAATGTCCGAAACTTCGATCTCGGGTTTTGGGACCAAAGAGCTGGAGATTGGGTTGACGAATGGGTTTACACGAATCAACTCCCCAAACTTGTCCGTATTTCGATAACGGCTGGTTCTGATCGTGGTGCCTCAGCACAGTCGGTCTCTGAGCTTCAAACGCGGATCGTTAGCATTCCTTCAGTAGCCGTTCCGGCCGTCCTTCAGATCCCAGGTGGAGCTGGGGTCGGAGCCGCTAATGTGGGTCGTACCAACTTGGGAACATCGCTCGGTTCACCGCAGTCCCAGAATTCGAGTCCCACTCAGCCCGCTGAGTCGATCTTGAGGTATCGTGCTCCAACCCCAATTACCCGAGGAAACCCCGCCGGGCGTTAGCAGCCTCGGAACCGTGTGAATACAACCTACAATAGCCGTAAAACCAGAAGTAGCGGCATTGCTCTGGTCATTGTTCTCCTTGTGGTTGTTTCCTTAGGCATACTTGCGGGAGGATTTTCCTACAGCATGGTCGTCGAGACGCGCTTGGCTCGTAATGCGAGCATGGAGCCGGATCTTGAATGGCTAGGCAGGTCTGGGCTTGAGCTAGCCCGCTACGTCCTGGCTCACACACTGACCATACCGGGTGAGACTGGTATGGCTTCCTTGAATCAAAAGTGGGCTGGGGGTCCCGGTGCTACAAATGATATTCTGGCCGAACTCTCGTTATCAGACGTGCCACTCGGGCAAGGATCCTTCTCCGTTAAGATCATCGACTGTGAGCGTAAGGTAAACATCAACGTAGCGAGTGAAGATCTTCTCCAGCGCGCGCTTATGTTCATGGGGGTAGATGCCGCTTCTCAGAGTGCGATTATCGACGGCATACTCGATTGGAAGGATCCTGATGACAGCGTGCGCTTGAATGGCGCTGAGTCCAGCGAATACCTGAGGGGGGCGCCTCCTTACTACGCCAAGAACGGTCCTGTCGACGACCTAGCCGAATTAATGCTGATCCGGGGAATCACTCCAGAGCTCTTCTGGGGGCAGGGAGGCAGTGTTGGCAAGGCCCATTCCTTGCAGAATATGAATTCAATTCACCCTCCGCTCTCTCCGACGCTGGCTAGTCCAGTTGGTTTCAACGACCTCTTTACTGTTATTGGAAATCCCCAAATTAATATCAACACTGCTTCAGCGGCGGTTCTCCAACTCTTGCCTGGAGTGGATTCTAACGTGGCGAGTTCAATCCTCCAGAGGCGAGCTGGCTACGATGGTGTAGAGGGGACCGAGGATGACATGCCTTTTAGGAGTGTTGCGGAGCTGGCGGGAATCGCGGGGCTTGGCCCTCAATATGTTGGCCAGATCCAACGCTTCTGCGGCGTCATGTCTTCGACCTTTGAGGTTGAGGTTGAGGCAAAAATGCCTCCCTACACGCGACGTTTCAAAGCACTTCTCCGCAGGGCGAGTGCTCGCGATGTGGGGATTCTGTTCTTTGGGTGGGAGTGAACATTGCAAATGCAACCAATCGGTATCCTGCAAAAACGAGTGGTGATTGTGACCGGTGCTAACACGGGTGTCGGGAAGACGATTCTTTCCGCTCTCCTGATGCAACTTGCCTTCGATGCTCAGATAACGTTGCGAGTGCTTAAGCCCTTCAGTGCAGGAGGGCAGGAGGACGCCCAACTTTATGTGAACCTCCTGAGAACAGGAGTCGCCGCCAGCGATATCAATCCATGGCATTACATTCAGGGGATTGCACCTATGCTTGCGGCTCGTCAGGAGAACGCTCGCCTGCCTTCGTTAGTCGACATAACCACTTGGATACGTTCCTTTTCCTCTGGATCAGATTTGACGATCGTCGAGGGTGCGGGAGGGGTGCTGACCCCGTTAGGGGAAGGCTACTCAATCCTAGACGTCGGAATGGCTGTCGGGGGGCACTTTCTCGTTGTTGTGCCGAACTTGCTGGGAGCGATAAACCAAGCCCGCTTATGTTATGAGGTTTTGGTGACCAATGGAGTGGAGAAACCGACCATAGTCCTTATGGACTCACGCGTGACTGATGACTCGAGTGAGACTAATTTGAGTGCGATCTGTGAACTATGTAATCAATCACAAGTCATTCGTATTCCGTATGTTGCCGTTCGCAGTCAAATCGACCTACCAAGCTTCATTTATAATTTATTGAAGAAATCTCTTGTGATATCAGAGCTGAGTGATAGAACTATCAGCGTTCTTTGCGAGGTTGCTGGAGTTAGCCGGTGCAAGTTAAAGATCAGTGGGGACACTGAATAGTTTAACGAGTTGGTAAATTTGTTGGTTTCGTCCTTCTACCCTGTAATACTGTGGTGGACGGAATTTTCGTCTCCAGTTAGCTGGTTACGGGTTCTGTTTGCATTTTTTGAGCTGATGCTCATTGTTCATTGAAACTTAAATTGTGCGATAAGTAAGAGCCCCTTGAGAGGCGTTGAGTTAGTCAACGCTTTTTGAGTAACATCTTGCAGTTTAGAAGCATAGCTTC